>BNJT01001347.1_pt1 | contig 320141 bp, 309 predicted proteins | sample 8540491 | NCBI WGS metagenome assembly BNJT01 (sample SAMD00202455, study PRJDB9452) | human saliva metagenome | host: Homo sapiens | reverse complement strand
CAGAATATCTTTTTTTATTATAACAAATATCCCGATTTTTTTCTCAAACCAAATATGGATGGCTATTTAAATATATTTATATCATTTTCATTTTTCTTAAAGAGAACTTTCGCTTCGGTTTCTCTCGGGTGTGACCCAAAAGTCCTAAAATTTGACAAAGTTCATATAAGAACTCATAGACGCAGTGGTTTATTGATATCTAAAATCGCTTTAGAAAAGCTTTTTAGATATCTAATAAACTGTGCGGGGGTGACTCGACAAAATCGATTTCTTTGAAATCACGATTTTTGAGTCACTCCCATTATTTATTACAATAAGCTTTTAAACTATTATTTATAAATTTATTTATTTTATCATCATCATAAACCACTTCTTTAAGGTACAATCCTGCTGCATCAGCTTTAGGCCCTGCGAATTGGCGTTCTTTTTTTTCTAATATTTCTTTAACATAATCCGCTTCATATTTACCAGCAGCCACATTTTGTATAGTTCCGATAATTATTCTAACCATATTATATAAGAAACCATTCCCAGTAATTTCAAAGTTTACAATATTAGGATTAACAGGATCTTTCTCCATAGTTAAACTATATATCGTTCTAACCTTATCCTCAACGCTAGAATTTTTTGAACAAAATGATGAAAAATCATGTTCTCCAATAAAATATTGCAGCGCTTCTTGAGCTTTTTCAAAATCAAAATCAAAACTATGTTTACCTACATAATTTAATAAGAATGGATCCACTTCTCTTCCAATATGCAATTTATAATAATATGTTTTTTGTGTACTATTATACCTAACATGAAAATCTTCAGAAGCTGACGTCGCCCCCACTATTCTAATATCTTTCGGAATAGTAGCATTTAGTGCCTTAACCCATGCTTCATCTGGAATATTCAAATCAGTGTCAAAATGTAATACCTGACCATAAGCGTGAACACCACTATCGGTTCTTCCACTCATATAAAGTCGTACATCTTTTTTATTAATTTTCTTTAAGCTTTTCTCAATTTCTTCTTGAATTGTATTATTGTTTGGTTGTATTTGAAACCCATGGTAATTACTACCATCATACCTACAAAGTAAACTACTCTCACTCGTATCTCCTAAATATTTTATTTTAATCTTTATTTCTTACTTCTTAACCGTCGCATCATCCCTTGGATGATTTCTAACGACTCATTCTATATGCTATTATACCATAACAATAGAAAGAGAAAAAGACAAGATAAGAGTTCAGCACAACAACAAATAAGTATAAATCACTCTTAACTCTACTCAGCTGGCATACAAAGTTATAACTTTACCTTATATACTAAAAATATTATTTTGACAAAAACAAAAAAAGGGAGTAATTCAAAAAAATCGTGATTTCAAATAATTACTTTCTTAAATTTATAGGTAAATTTCCAAAAGTAAATTCCAGTAAGAAATTAAAGTGGAAATTACCTTGGGGAAAAAAGTAAAATAACAATAAAAATATTTCCAAGGTAAGTTCCGGTATAAAACAAGGAATTTTTACTTTGGGAGTTTTTCAAAAGGAATCAAAATAAAAAAAGCATGACAAATAGACCTGCAAATCACTATTCCCAGGTTAAATTTATATTATTTCTTTATTAATTAATTTCTTGAATTGATCTATAATAAATGCGCTTGATAATAGATATCAACCGTATTTAAATTTATAAAAAAATATAAAAAGAATGTAAAAATTCCTTTATAATTTAAGTATGAGCAAAAAAAGTCAAGAAAGGAAATTTACATTCATATGTGTAATTATAGCAAATCTCTTAAAACAACGCTACAAATAACTGACGAAAATATAAAAGACAGATTAAAAATACTATGTACTACAATGGGCTTTCTAATGGTCCTTTAGAGGGAATTAACAATAAAATTAAAGTTATCAAACGTATTTCTTATGGCTGCAATCTTTTAGTAACTTTAAAGCTAAAATACTCCTTGTATTCAGCTTATTTATACCTTCTAAAGCCATAAAGAAACCTAGATATTCAAAAGAAGAGTGTCAAGCTATTCTCGCTAAAAAGAAAAAAATAAAATCAAAACTAAAAAATAGGAAAAAAGCTATACCTCTTAATATAGCATAGCTTTCTTCTAATTTTCAAAATCAATTGCACTTGACAAAGAACCTAAAAAGAGGTGGTTTCTCTATCTTTGATTTAAATAGATTTTATTGTCTTTGTTTTCTTCTAATAGCTATTACAATTCCTAAAGATAACAATGCAATACCGAATGTGTCAGTTGTTTTTAAACCAGTTTTCGGTAGTTCTTCATTTTCTTTTTTTATGTTTTCGCCTTTTTTACTACTTTGATTATTTGTTGCTCTAGTTTTAGTAATTTGTATACTTTCTTCATTATATTCAGCTTTTACAGGAGTTACTATTTGAACACGACTTTCTAAGTCTTTTGCTCCTACTCTAATTCTCTCTAATATAGTGAATTTACTAAAATGATTTATTGTAAATTCTACTATTCCATCACTAAAACTACTTTTCTCCACTTTTTCTAAAACATTATTCTCTGCTATATGATATACTTCAAGTTTTGCAGAATTATTTTTTACTACTGATACTTTTACTGTACGTTCAGCATCACTATCTAGCTTCTTACCATCTTTTTTAAAGTGAATTTCAAAAACTTCAACAACCTTGTATTCGTTACCCAATTTATTGATAATTTCTTTATTAAGATTTTCATCATTTATAGCACCTACAAAGACCTCATCAGCTTTTATCTTATTTTTATCAAAAGATACATTAACATCGCGTCCTGATAATTTTGATGATAAAACATGATTGTCTGCAGCACTATTTAACAGATTTTCTTGTTTTTCTGTAGTTTCTTCTTTAGGAATCTCTTTTTTTAGTTCTTTCTTAACATTTCTCCCTTCAGAAGATTGTTCTTCTTTAGAAGTTTTTTTCTTATCTTTATCTTTTGAGACTTCTTTATTGTTTTCAGAAGGCTTTTCTTCTTTTACATTATCTTTTTTTAAATCTTCTTCTAAAATAGTTTTTATTTTTTGAAGATTTTCATTATTAGGATATACTGTTAATAAATCCTTAATTTTAGTTAACCACAAAACTTTAATTTCATGTTCTTTATTTTTATCCGCTTTAGCATCAGATATTATATGATTCAAAAATTCTCTTGCATTTATAGAATTCCAGTCAACCTTTTCTCCAATAGCTTCCCCAGCAGTTTTATCATCTTTTGCTGGTTCTACAGGCTTTTTCGCTGGTTTCTCTACTGATTTCTCTATAGTCTTTGGAGCTACTTCATTTAACCCAGCAGGTTTACTAGTTCCTGCTAAGTTCTTTCCTTCTATAATAGATTTATTTAAATACCCTTCAGTATCACTATGTTTAATTTCCACAGCAGGTTTAATATTATTATCTTGTGCATAAGCTGTTCCAAGTGAACCAGCAGAAATACCTATTAAAATACTCGTAACAGCTACTGTAACTTTTTTTACTGAATATTTTTTATTTTTAGTCATAGCTTCCTCCTTATAAAATCATATAAAGTTTATAAAAATTCGCTTTTATATCACTATAATTATAATATAAATGAACAAATTGAGCAAGCATTAACCCCTTTTTTTAGGTTATTAGTATAAAAATTCCATTAAAAAAATTATATAAAAAAATTAAAATTTAAGTATCATTTTAGTTAATACTATACATAAAAAAATCAAGGTTGACCTATAAGTCCTCTAAAATATTATCTAAGTATTTGTTTTACATTCATCTAGTAAATTCATCCTCAAATGAATTAAACATTTATAATAACATCAGAAAAAAATATTAATTATCTTATACTGTGTTTATTCATTTTTTCTTGGAAAATCTCCGTAATAACTTTACGTAGTTCTTCTTTTTCTTTTTCAGGCCACTTACCTTCTTGTTGAGCTGCAGCATAAAGTTCTGGATACTCGACAGAAATTCTCTTTACTGTACGTGTGTTAGCATGTTTTCTTACAAAAAATGGTATTTTCTTCATTAATTCTTCAGGAACCAATGAAAGTATTCTCTCTGCAGTTTCTTTATCGCTAATTACTGAAAAAGTAAGACCTTTCTTTATCTGTTCTTGTTCCTGTTCTGTAAAATCTTCTAATCTCATTCTTATTCTCCTAAATATATATATATCTTAATTAACGATTATATACTAAGAGTTAGGAAACAACAAATATATTTTACTGATAAAGATTATCAATATTATAAGTGAATATACAATATTAAACAGATTTATTAAATATATGAACTATATTCTTAAATCATTAAGCAATTCACAATCGACTCGTAAATTTTTGATTTACATTTTATAATATTATATTTTTAACTATCAAAGTCATACACTTAACTTAAACAACTTATAAAACTCACCTTCCCTATACATCAAGTCGTCAAAAATACCGTCTTCTACAATGATACCGTCTTTCATAAAAATAATTCTATCATATTTTTTCAAAATAGCTTCATTCAACTTGTGTGTGACAACAATAGCTGTCAAATCTTGAATTTTCAAGATTGAATTTTCAATTTCAGTAGTAACTTGATTATCCAAAGATGAAGTAGCCTCATCTAATAATAAAATTGGTGTTTTACGAATTAAGGCACGCGCAATGCTAAGTCGCTGCTTTTGCCCACCGGATAGATTTGAACCATTCTCTCCACATAAAGCTTGTAGACCTAATTCATTTTCTAAAATATAATTTTCTAACCCAGACTGCTGTACAGCTTGTTTTATATCATCTTCTGCGAAAGGTTGATTAAGTGTAATATTCGCACTTAAAGTATCATCAAAAATATAAACATCTTGCTGAACAACAGTCATTAAATTATATAGACTCTCTGACGAAATGTCTTGCAAATCTTGATTATCAATTGAAATATACCCACTTGTTACATCATAAAAACGCAATAATAGATTAAGTAAAGTTGATTTTCCACTCCCTGACATACCTACGATTGCAATTTTTTCTCCCTTTTGAATATTCAAAGATAAATTATTAAAGATCTTTTCTTCAGAATTAGGATAAGAAAAATCTACATTCAAAAAAGAGATTACATCATCAAAATATTCTTTCCTTTTACCAGTTTTAAGTTCTATTACGTCTTTTACCTCAAATGAATTCAGTGTAGCTTGACCTTCACGGAATTTACTTATTCCCATACCAATTTCATTTAATGGCATTACTACAAAATTTACTAGTTGAACAATAGCTGTTACACTTCCAATTGTGGTATGACCATCGAAGACGAGATACATTCCTCCAGCAAAGGCTACTAAAAATACAATCATCCCTGAAAGCTGAGAAATAACATTAGTCAAAGTATCAAATTTTCCTTTCATAAAATATATATCATCCAATTTTTCACTTTCATGACTGTAATCTTGACGAATAGCCTCCTTAACATTAAAACTTTTAATAACTAGAAAACCTGATAGAATATCTTTAACCTTAGCTAAATACTTCTGATCGGCAATAATAGCACTATTTTGTAACGAAACTGACATTTTCCCAATAAATCCTGAAATTATCATTGGAATAATGCTAGTAATGATAACCAATAAAGTTAAAAACCAGTTACCTATAAACATAGCTATTATCGAGAAAATTATCAAGGAAAAGTTTTTTGAAATATTAAAATACTGGTACAAATAGTCTTGCTCAATTTTCTTCATATTTTCAGTCAATATAGAAATATATTTTCCTGATTTCTCCTTAGAAAATTCTCTATAATCCTTATCTAAAATTGATTGAAACACCTTGTTTTTATATCTTGACATAATTTTTCTAACAAGTTTATTTCTCAATCGAAGGGATATAAAATTAAGCCCTGCATAGAGAAAAATAACAGTAGCGCCGACTAGTACCGCCTGGGTCAGAGCTTCTCTATTTTGCGACATTCCACTATCGATAATATCTTTAATAGAATAAGCAAAAGCAATATTAGTTAAAGGGACTAGCATATTAAAAATCATGAAAGCATAATAAAACTTTTTATGATTCTTTATTAATTGTTTCATTCTTAATCCACCCCATAATTCTTAAATTTTATTTAGAAAATGAGACATAAAATATTCTTCTAAGTCAATATTCTCACTCATAATTTCTTTCATAGAGATTTGTTCAATCATTTCTCCATTTTTTATAACACCAATCTTATCTGCTATCTGTGAAATTTCGGATAAGATATGACTTGAGATTAATATTGTAATTCCATGTTCCTTAGAAAGCGTCAGCAAAAGATTTCGAATTTCTTGAATTCCTATTGGATCCAAACCATTAATTGGTTCATCTAAGATTAATAATCTAGGTTTTGTTAAAAAAGCCCTAGCTAAACCGAGTCTCTGCCTCATTCCTAACGAAAACTCTTTTACTTTTTTAGTAGTATTTTTTAATCCTACCATACTTAAGACACTTGTTATATCTGATTCAGTTATATTTTTCCCCATATACTGAGCATGAATTTTTAAGACTTCTTTTGCAGTACAATTTTCATAAAAAATTGGTGTTTCAATAATACTACCAATCTGACTTAGAATTTCCTCTCTGTGTTCTTGTAAATTTTTCCCGAAAATTTCAATACTACCAGATGTAATAGTTGATAAGGACAACATACATTTCATTAAAGTTGTTTTCCCAGCACCATTGGGACCTAAAAAACCATATATTTCTCCTTCAGCAATTTGAAGATTAATACCACTCAAAATTTCTTCCTTATCAATAGTTTTAAAAAGTTCTTTTATTTCAACAACATTTTTCATTTCTATACCTCTCTTTCTATATCAGCTCTCAATACGAGATTTTCTTCTTCAGGAGTATGAATACTAACTTATATAATCTCTTCTTTAAAAGACTATTACTTATTTTAGTCGTTTCATTTTTATTTCTGAAACAATTCACTCCAGTAAATTAAGTTATACTACTTGATATTAATATCTTTTCTTGAAATATTATAAATTGAAACTGAAGCAATAATTATACTTATGAAGCTAGCAAATATTAAGAATAATGAGTTGTTAACAAAATTATTAGTCAAACTTCCCGGAGTTGCATTAGATAGTAATGCTGCTAAACCAAGTCCTGAAAGCATTGTTATAGGTGTTGAATACTTAATCATACCTATAACAAAAGGTAATACCCCAATCAATACTGTCCCAAATGAAATTCCAATTAGATTAATTAATTGATTAACTACTGGGATATAATTTGATTCAGTTAAAACCGCGACTAATTTAATTAATAATTGAATAACTAAATGTGCAGTAAAATGAGCAATAAATGATATTAAAATCACCGATATAACTTTTTCCCCATAGTAACTTTATTTTTTTGAAATAGGGTAAGAAAAACAACTGAAAAAAATTGTTCTTTGTTTAAATTCATCAATAAAAAAATTATAGACAATAAATAAGCTTCAAAAATTAAAAATGCTGCTTTTGTAAATAAAGATGAAAACAATGATGTTGCAATTGCCCAATTTTCCCATTTATCAGCAATTCTAAAATTATTAGAACCTTGCCCTACAAATTCTCCCAATTTATTATCCGTACCTAGCCCCATAATTATAATTCCCGTGACACCTAATACTATCAATATAGTAACAAACCAAGCCAAAAAAATAATTTAAATTTTGAAACCTTATTTATTTCAATTTTTAATAAGCGACAACATAGATTTTTTTCCTCCTAAAAGTAAATATAGTTTATATTATTTAAACTATTCTGAATACATATTTAAAATAATCATTTTAATAAAATAACACTATTGTACATACCTCTGGTATGTCTACAGCTAAAAAATATAAACATACTTCCGGTATGTAAATAAGGTTTTTAATAACATACCTGAGTATGTTATTTTTAAAATATCAAATACTTAAAATATATTTATAGAACAATAGCCGATTAAATCAATAAAAAGTTATTACTAACAAGAATATAATAAGACTGTCTATTTAACACCTTTTAAGTGATCAAATAATTGGAAAATTACTCCCATCATTTCGTCAGAAATCAATTGTACCCCTAGTCCATCAAAAGAAAGTTTAATGAATTTCATTTTTCTTTTCAGTTCCTCTACTGAATAAACAGAAATTTGGAATCCTATCCAAATATTCAAAGTTAAAACAATCAAATCAGCCAGTTCTTCTGGATATTCTGTTTTAATTGATTCATCTTTAACACCTTCGTAAACTCTTTCTCTAATTTCTGGTAAAAAATCAGAAAATAAACTTAAATACTGTTCTCCTAACAAACGTGGACTTCTTAACTTTATTGAAGCTGAATATACAAGCCTTTGTTGTTCGAAATTAGAGAAAGCATCCATCAAAGAATTTTGTATTTTTTCTAATCCAGTATCTCCCCTCCAATTATAATTTAAAATTTCTTGATTATTTTCTCTAATAATTGATTGTAATATCTCCTGTTTCGATTCAAAATGATGATAAATAACACCTTTCGTCAATCCACCTAATCCATTTATTATATCTTGTATTGAGGTATTATCAAATCCCTTTTTTAAAAATAAATCTTTAGAAACTTCTAGTATTTTTTTTCTGGTTTCATGTGGATTTCTATTCCTTGCCATAATATCTCCTTTCTCCCATACCAACGGTATGTATTTTTTATTATAGTGTACTAAACTAATAATGTCAAGTTTCTTATTATTTCTCCTCTTTATTTTTTTAAAAGTATTTAATCTTAATATCAGTTCAAGTTGTTATACAAAACAATCTTATACTCTCTCCTCTTTCATATATCTCAACACATTTTACTTTAAATTCAAAACTATAACGCATAAAAGAACCCCTTTCACTGGTTTATCCAGTAAAAGGGGTACATATCAATTCTTTTTGATTATTTAAGTTAAAGAAACTCGGATTTGGATATTAACCATTACGAAAAGGTTGCTATACTAAAGTATGTTCTATACCATTATAATTTAATGCAAAGTGTAGCTATATAGTCATTTCCATAACGTGATAGTCTATTTCTTTTGTCACACGATTCATAAAAATCTATCATAGCAAGCCCATTTTTAAGTTGTCCTCGGATCTGAGTTTCTAAAGTATGGCTAAATTCATATCCATATTCTGGATTTATAGTTATCTTACCTTCCTTTTCAAGTTCTTTTGAATTAAAAGGTATTGAAAATTTTAGATGTAATTCCTCATCGGGTTTGTCCCATACAATGTCAGCATCATACATGTATATCCAAGGATTCATAAATCCAACCATTAGCAGTCCCCCTTTTTTCAATACTCGAGAAGCTTCTTTATATATGTTTTCTAATTCTTCTACATATACATTTGAAACTGGATTAAAAACAATATCAAAAGTTTCATCTTCAAATGGAAATGGTTTTGTCATATCACCTTGAACTGTATTGATTTTTAAGCCTTCTCTTTCAGCAACCATTTCGTCTCTTTTCAATTGTGATTTAGCAAAATCCATTATAGTTACATCATAACCTTTTACAGCAAAAACTGGTCCCTGCTGTCCACCTCCACAAGCTAAACCTAATATCTTTTTTCCGTTTGCTTTTTCAAACCATTCTTTTGGAACTTTTTTCCCAACAGTTAATGCAACAGAAATTGGATTATTTCTAGCTTCTTCTAATTGTTCATGTGTCAGTGGCTCAGTATAGACATTTTTTACATTATTCCATCTATCTTCATTAAATTTTATATAATTATTCATCTTATAATCTCCTGATATTTTTTAGGTATATACTATCGATAAAAGTATCTGACAGATATTTATTTACGATACTCCTCAACTTTGTACCTATATTCATTCAAAAGTTGTTTTGAATAAATTTTTTCATTTTTTGAGTTTCTAACTTCTTTCCAAAGGATAGCCGCAACTTTTAACTTGTTAGAATAATTATTGCTAAATTCATCTGCACAAAAATCTTTTAGAAATTGATTCCACTGACAAGTCGAATTATCATACTTGGCATAATCTGACTCTCCATAATATATTTTTATCATATCTTGAATTGTAAATTCTTTATCATTATCACTTTTTACTTTTCTCCAAGCCGTTGCCATATCAGCATTAAATTTAAACGGGCTAACTCCTGTTACAGCTGAAAAATAATCTCTAAATTTTTGGTTAAAAGAAAAACCACATTCTAGCAATGGTGTATTTAAGGATATCACTTCGGCATATTTTTTGTTTACTTTTCTTGTAGACTTTTCTATTCTATTTCCCTTGAAATATTGTTCAATAATATAGTTCAATTCTTTCTTTGTACATCTATACTCTAGTCCAAGAGACTTACATATTTGCGAAAGTTCTTCTCGATACCAATAGTACTTGTTAAATTCTTCAAATGATTCTATATCTTTAAAACTAGGTCTAATTTCTATCACACACTCACCTCCAAAACTTAAATTATATATTTCACTCTTAATCAACTTAATTTATTTTATTATACAATACTCCTTAGATTTCGTAAATTAAAATAAAGACTTACCCCATGTTACCAATATCCTTTAACGATAGCCTTAGAATAAACCTTTATTTTCTACACTTCATTTATTCACTAGTTGCAACTTTTGACATTAATACTACACACTCAACGATTCACTGTTATCTCATCACTACCGCTCTGCGACAACTATCTCATAAAGCATTTGTAATTAACGGCTTCGGTCTACTCCTTTATCATTTTCACTTATGAACCTATCAATAATTTTACAAATCTAGATTTCTCTATCTTAGATGATAGCTATAAAGGCGATACTTATAAAGTGAATCTCAACACAAATTTCGCAGTTTAATCGCTTCGCGGAGCCTTTGAAAAAACTGTTTTCGTCGGCTTTTGTGTTTTTAACAAATTAAAAGAATATGTCAAGAGTCGTTCCACTTCTTCTCTTGACATATCCTTAAAATTTGTTACTTAATTCTTGCCGACGAAAAAAACTTTTTTTTAATTTTTCATCGTAATTTGATTTTTTGGAATTTATTTTCCGTAATAATTTGACTTTAACTGCCTTAAATCCCCATTTTAATATTTTTGAATTTTCCTCAAATCCCTATTCGACAGTCATGCTTTTGTGACATCTGCCTTTCTAAAAAAACATTAAACTGATTTACCATGAGCAATTCGTCTTTCTTCGTCATAAGCTTCAATGCCCCTAATCCTCTCGTATATATAAATCAATATCCCATTGGTTTAATTCAACACTTTGTTTAGTAAAATCAGTTAAACATACATGAATATTATTATGTGCATTAAATTGTTGTATTTCTTTTAAATGTTCTTGTGAAACACCAACAACAATAATATTGCATTTCTTCTTACAGTTTTTTATCTTATAATCTTCAGCTAATTTCTTACTTGAAAATAATAAAATTGTATTTGGGACTATACTGTTTTGTTCTATAGAAGTTTTTCCATCTGTATTCATTAGCATCCAAAATGGATCACCTACTGTCTTGAAATCAGGTTTTAAATACTTAGTATATTCTGACATAGCAAAAACATCAAAATTTTCATATTTTACCAATTTTATTCCGTTGTAATCTGCTACTTTACGAGCTCCATCTTGAAATTCACTTTCTTTAGAAATAAATATTCCATTGATTCCACCAATATGGTTCAGTTTGTAGTCAAAATTTCTTAATTCACCTATATTTATCCGATTTTTCCAATTTTTGCATTCTATGGCAACTTGATAATATACACCAAAATGCTCAAATGAATAAAGAACGTCTATTTCATGAGTCGCACCATCATCCCCCGCCATTTTGACTTTTGTTTGGATTTTTGTATTTATTCTCTCTTTCTTAGAAAGTAGTAAATAAATATTTTCAACTACTTTTTCAAAATCATCACCTTTTCCCATATATTCACCTCACATATATTTCTCTAATAACGTTACAATCTACACTATACTTTTCTACATTATAGTCTATTGTGGAAGAGATTTGTTTACTTGGTCGAATAAGACCTAATTTATATGGTAAAAACTCTCTCTCTGCAAGAGAAATCAAAGATACTAAATGACGTTGTGAAATACCGAATACAGCGTAACCACTTTGTTGTTTGCAGTATGCATCAGCAAGTTTTTTTGATGGAAACAACGGTAAAAAATCTTCTATAGTATAATAATTACCTGTATTATTTTTTGTCTTTTCATCAATCTGCATTAAAGTCCAAAAAGGGTCTCCAATAACCTCTTGATTTGGCAAAATTTGATTAAGGGAATAGATAACATTTTTTCTTGTTTCTTCCACATCATCAAAATAAATAACTTGAATATGTTTATTTTTAGCAAGTTCTAAAGCTTTTTCATCTATTTTAGAGTTATAATATAAAACTCCTTTTGAAAAGAACTTTAAATCTTTTAAGATGTTATCGAACTGCCATACATCATCAACTGTTACTGTTATTTTATCTATTGTTTTTATAACCGTTCTTTCTAAATTATTCATCTGAACAAACTCAATGTAGATATCTATTTGGGATTCAATGTTTTTTCCTTTGATTTTAATATTTTTTAGAAGTTTAGGTTTTATTAAATGTTCTCTTTTCATCCTGTATTGGTACAAAGTAAATACTAAATCAATTAACTCCATTCCCTGATTATTATTGCTTTCCATACTCTCTTCCAACTGGCTCCCTTTCCTTAAGATTCTTTCTAAAAAATCCATTATCGCTACTATCCTCCTTTTATATAAAATTGGACTAATAGTTTTTTATTTTCTTACTAACCGTTGCATCTACTTTTAATCTTGAAAAGACTAAACACTAAAAACTATAAACACTCAACGTCCAACACTAATCAAGCTTTCCATTCTACATTCGTTGATTTCTTTTTCACGTTTTTTAAAGAGTTTCTCTTGATTGACTTCATAATATGATAAAGTTATATTCTCTTTCTAAAGGAAATCTATATACTTGAGGTATTACGGAAAAGCGTATTTTTTGATATCTTCTGTTTCCTAGTATTAGCTATAAATCAGGGATATGTTTCAATTTAGTCTATTTCCATCGTAAACTCTAGGTTGCCTACACCTTCTTATAATAGCCTATGAGTAAGCCCTTATTTTCTACACTTTATTTACTTAGCGGGTACAACTCTTGACATCAATACTACGCACTCAACATGGAACGAGTGAACACTAAGTATGTCAAGTAGTTACGTTCGTATGTGGGAACACATCTACATACTCTTTAACGATAGCATAAGGTTATCGTTAAAAAGTGTTACCTAGACAAACCGGGAGTTGTTATTTTTTAAAATTCATCCCAACAATCATACCTAAAAGCATACCTATGGACATACCAATTGCTATATTCCCTATATCTAATGCTATACCCGCTGCTGTTCCTAAACACATACCAACAGCCATACCTTCAGACATATAACTTTCTTCTTTTCTTTCATCACTTTTATGATTTTTAGTTTTTTTCTTTGCAATAGTAATTGTAAAAATAGCTAGTACGCTTATTAGGATTACTAGTAATAGAACTCTAATTATACCCATTATATTTATCTCTCCTCCAGAAATTCCAATTTTTCTTTGCTTAAAAATAAAACCCATTATATAATTCCATAAACTCTCTAGCAAACTTTGTTACAAGTTCATGATCAAGTGCAGTTGCTAAGGTTTCTACATTTTTATTAGCAGTTGGTGTCCAATTATATGATCCGTGCATTACATAGTCCATATCTATGATACAAAATTTATCATGCATACGGTTATACCCTCTATTTCCCCATCTCGGAATGACCACAACATCGAACTTATTTTCTTTCAATTTTGAAATCATATTTTTATTCGAGTCTTCCTGCGAAACTATTATTCTTACATTTAATCCTTGCTTCTTTTTCGCTAATAACTCTTGATAAATAGCTTCATTAGAAAACCGTGCAACAGCTGCCCAAATTATAAATTTAGCATCTCTAATTCCCTGAATCACTTCATCTTGAATTGCATCAAAAACTACATTATGCTCTGTTACTTCATCTGGTGTATCAATTACCTGTGGACGTATTTCAACGTGATATAAAGCATAATTATCAGATTCCTCATATACATACTCTACTAACTCTTCTAGAATCTTCTCATTTTCTTCTGCGATTTCTAACAAAGGAACCGGAACTCGTAATTCCACAATCTCCCAATGTTGATAGGAACGCCCATGATTTGCAAATTCATATTGTGGAACAAAATTTACTCTTGCTCTACCTATTAACCTCAACAGTTGGTCTCTTGATTCAATTGTTCTATATTTTCTATCATATTTCAATACTTCTATCAGAGTCTTAATGAAAGCACTTCTATCCATTAATATCACCTCTCTTTGTATATTTACCACTCTTAATTCTTTTATCGTTTGGTTTTTCAGCGCCTGCAGGAATATCCCAATATAATCCAATCTTTATGGCACCAGCTACACGTCCTTATATGCAGAGGATTAGTATACTTGTTTCTTAGTTATATTATAATATTAATTAGACTATTTTACAATTTTCAAATTACATGTGTGTATAAGTGGGTGCATTTCTTCTTGCTATCAATTTCCTAGTATCAACTTTCATCTATGGATATGTTCCCTCTAAGTTGATTTTTGGCACAAAAAACAAGGCTTACCCCAAGCTACCGATACCCTTTAACGATATCCTTAGAATACGCCTTTATTTTTAACACTTCATTTATTCACTAGTTGCAACTTTTGACATTAATACTACACACTCAGAAATTCACTGTTATCGCATCACTACCGCTCTGCGACAGCTATCGCATAAAGCATTCGTAATTAATGACTTCGGTCTACGCCCTTGTCATTAAAACGACTGCTTCAACATGGTACGTTCCTGGGAACATATCTACAGGTTGCACTGCACCTAGTTTATAACCTAGACCTCTCATAATTTCCATATCTCTAGCTAATGTTGCTGGATTGCAACTAACATAGACTATTTTTTCTATATCCATAGCTGCAAGATCACGTAAGAAACTTTCCTCACAACCTTTACGTGGCGGATCAACGATAACTGCATCTAATTTCACATTTTGCGAGATTAATTTTTTAATTACATCTTCACTCTTACCTAGTAAAAACTCTGCATTAGTTATATTATTATTTTTAGCATTTTCGCGAGCATCTAAAACAGCCGCTTCTACTATTTCTATACCATATACTTTCTTAACTTTCTTCGCTGCGAATAGACTTATTGTTCCAATACCACAGTAAGCATCGATTATTGTATCAGTTTCTTTTAATTCAGCAAGTTCTAATGCTTTACTATACAATACCTCTGTTTGAACTGGATTTACTTGATAAAATGAACGAAGTGAAATCTTGAACTCTATTCCGTCTAACGTGTCAGTTATATAATCCTTTCCAAAAAGATTTTTAGTTTTATCTCCAAAAATTACATTTGTCTTCTTATCATTAATACTTAACATAATACTAACGATTCTATCATCTAATTTAGATATTTTCTCAACGAATTCATCTAGTTTATTAAACTTCTCTTTCGCGACAATACCAACCATAATTTCACTTTTTAGGGTGTTCGTTCTAAACATAATATGTCTAATTGCCCCTGAGTGATTATTTTCATCATAGACAGATAAGTTAAGCTCTGAAATTAAACTGCGTAATTTGTTCATCAATACATTATGTTCGTCATATTGAATAAACATTTCTCTATATTAACAACATCATGGCTTCGTGGTTTATAATAACCCATCTTAACTTCACCATTAACTTTTTGCACCGGAATCACAGACTTATTACGGTAATGATATCCATCTTCCATTCCTAGCGTATTTAATACTTCAATAGAATCTTTTCCAAGTGTTTTATCCATAACATTTTGAACTTTTTTCTTCTTAAACTTCAACTGCTCTTCGTAGTTCATATGAACTAAATTTGCCCCTGAAGTTTTTGGAATACCTTCAACTCTATTTTTAAAACTTTCAATAATATTAAGAACTTTTCCATAACCAAGATTTTTCTTTAATTTAATTATCTTAAACTCAATTACTTCACCTTCTATAACATCTTCAATAAAAATTGGAAAATTATCAATTTTAACTACACCAAGACCATCGTGTGTATAATCTATAACCTTTCCTTCGAATATATCATTTTTTTGCATAATTCACCTTTCTAAAACAAAAAGAAGAACAAGCATAGGAAACTGACTTCCCTACTCTGTTCTCCTACATTTAATATTTATTAAACTATCTTTACATGCTTAAACCAATTACTTTAATTGAATTAACAAACTCAAGATCTTTAATTCGTTTATTTAATTTTTCAATATTTATATCACCTGAACTTAGCTCTAAAGAAATAATTATCGTAGCTTTTGCATTAATCGGCACCGTTTGGTGAATAGTAAGTACACTACACTTTTCTTCATTAACAACCGATAAAATTTTACCTAATATTCCAGGAATATCATCAACATCGATAGATAATGATAGAATTGATTGTCTTTTCACATCTTGAATCGGAAAAATTGTATCTTTATATTTATAAAATGCACTTCTACTTAAATCAAACCTTTTAGAAGCTTCTAAAATTGATAATTTAGAATCTTCTTCTAAAGCTTTTTTCATCGCCAACGTCTTCTTTACAGCTTCTGGCAATACATCTTCTCTAATTATATAATAAACTTTTTCTTTATCCACAGTGGTTATCTCCTACTCTACGAATTCAAACTCACCTTTAAGAATTTTAACTGTATCACCGTTTTTACATCCTCTATCACGTAAAGCATCATCTACGCCCATAGAACGCATTTGTTGAGCAAAACGTCTAACAGAAGCATCACGGTTGAAATCAGTCATTAAGAATGCACGTTCGATACCAGGTCCACTTACTACATAAGCTCCTGTATCATCACGAGTAATCTTGAATGTTTCATCCTTAGGTTTATGTTTATAAAGAACTCTATTTTCCATACTTTCTTCTTCAGTATCAAGTTCATATAACATATTTGGATCTGTATTATCAAGTATATCACTTATTTTATAAAGTAAGTTGTCGATATTACTACGTGTGAATGCAGAAATTTCAACGATATCTACTTCTTCACCATCGTTTTCTAAGTGTTTTTTAAACTCTTTAAGATTGTCACTAGCTACTGGAATATCCATCTTATTAGCTACTACTACTTGAGGTCTTTCTAAAAGTCTCATATTGTATTCTGCTAACTCTTGATTAATAATTTTATAATCTTCATATGGATCACGACCATCAGTTGCTGACATATCTACTACGTGAACAATAACTTTCGTTCTTTCAATATGACGTAAGAACTGGTGTCCAAGACCTACACCTTGGCTAGCTCCTTCTATTAATCCTGGAAGATCGGCCATAACAAAACTTCTGTGGTCTTTTGTTTCTACTACTCCAAGATTTGGTGCTAATGTTGTAAAGTGATAATCAGCAATTTTTGGTTTTGCTTTTGATGTTATTGATAATAATGTTGATTTACCAACAGAAGGGAATCCAACAAGACCTACATCAGCCATAAGTTTTAATTCTAATGTTAGATTTCTTTCTTCTCCTGGTTCACCATTTTCAGCAATTTCTGGCGCTGGGTTCGAAGGTGTTGCAAAACGACAGTTTCCACGTCCTCCACGTCCTCCACGAGCTACTACTACTTCTTGCTCATGTTCTACTAAGTCTGCTAATACTTCACCAGTATCAGTATCGCGAATTACTGTTCCTGGTGGTACTTTAAGTATAAATCTTTAGATTTTCTACCGTGCATACCTTTACTCATTCCGTTCTCACCATTAGGCGCTACGAATTTCTTCTGATAACGGTAGTCCATGAAAGTTCTTAATCCTTCATCAACTATAAATACTACATTGGCTCCACGTCCACCGTCTCCTCCGGCTGGTCCACCTTTTGGAACATACTTCTCTCTTCTAAATGCTACTAATCCATTCCCACCATCACCTGATCGGACGAATATTTTTACCTCATCTAAAAACATAAAAATCTCCTATAAAATTCTCTTTATTTTTCTTAAACTTCAACTTTTAAACTATATAAAATTCAACTCGATAAAAGTTCATATACCATGAACTATTATAACATAATTTTTCCTATGATAATAATATTTAGCGAGATTTTAAACAAAAAAATATACGGCTGCATACACAGCCGTACTTTACTCCACAGGCAGGACTCGAACCTGCGACCCTCTGATTAACAGTCAGATGCTACTACCAACTGAGCTACTGTGGAAAAATCTCTAAATAAAAAAATGGAGCGGGTGATGAGAATCGAACTCACAACATCAGTTTGGAAGACTGAGGTTTTACCACTAAACTACACCCGCATGAATATTTGTTATTAACTTATGTACTAATTATATAATAGATATTATAGTTTGTCAACAACTTTTTTAAACTTTTTTTATTTTTTTTGAAATTTCTTATTTTGTTAGCTTTACTAAAGAATTCTTTTGAAAATCAGGAAACATCTGTGGAAAAAATAACATTATTTTCATTGGATAACATATAGTATAATAGTTTTCCTTTAATTTGTAAAGGTATTTTTACAAAAAAATCTCTAAAAATTTATTCTAATTTTTAAATATCAAGAGAAAAACGTAATCACTGTATATTGAATAGCAATATCTTATAATATATAATTTTTTTATAGATGTAATTTATTTGGTTAAAATTACTCATTTATAGATTAGGAGAAGAACAATATGAAAACCAAATTACTATTTACAAGTCTACTATCCACTTCAGTAGTTCTAAGTGGCTGTTCTTTAATAAAAGGTGAGCTAGTTAGACAAAGTAAATTCACAGCGGAAAATAAAGCTAAAAAAGCAGATAAAACTATAACAGAAAATAATGCTACAACTACAAAAAATCAAAACTCTACAGATAAAGTATACAGGCTTAATGAAGAATGGATTGTAGATGGTCAATAGAAACTGAAAATAACTGAGGTTAAAACTACTCCAGACAGAAATAAATATAGCAAATCACAAGTAGTTATCATAAAATATACTTATGAAAATTTATGATATAAAGATGAATACCAAGACCTATTTTTAATACCTAGAACAGTTGTTGATAGTGCAAAAAAAGTTTCTGAAATTTATACAGTTAGTTCTTCGAAATATCCAGAACCTACTCCAGTTGGTACAATTTCAGAATCTACCGTAGGCTACGGTTTAAGTATGGAAAGTGACAAAATTAAAGTTTATTTCGAGCAATTCGATCGTAATGCTAAAAAAATGCAAAAAGCTACTTTTGAAGTTTCTGTAACTAAATAATACAATAAAACAAAAAGGTTTGATATACAAAAAAATATAATGTATATCAAACCTCTGCTTTTTATCATAATTAATTATATTTATAAAAACTACTCACCTATCATATTTTTGAATTTATTAAGAATTAAAAGCTTTATATAGAACAAAAATTTTTATAGTTATTCCCCTTTAAATTCCGTATACTTTTTTTATTCGTTCCAAAACTTTCTTTAATTGGATATTTTTTTTAGAATTAACAACTATCTTATCATCTATAATCTTTTTCTACATCAAGATTTAAATTATCTGCGAGCATAAAAAGCATAAATAAAAAAACATCTGCCAATTCCTCTTTAATCTGCGGTAATTTTTTTCTGATACAGTTTCCTCAGATGACTTCCATTGAAATAATTCTAATAATTCACTGGATTCTAAAGAAATTGATATCGCTAAATCTTTCTCATTATGAAATTGTCTCCAATTCCTATCATCTCTAAACTTATTTATTTTCTTTATAATTTCTTTCATTATCCTTCACCTCAAATCTATTATAACATCACATTTTTTTAAAAATTTCATTTATGTTATTTAAATATGTGGGTCAAGTATGGGTCAAGTAGCAAAACAAAAAAAGCCTTAAACATTGATAAATTAAGGCTTTTTCAACTTTATTATTTAGTTTCTCTGTGTAAAGTCACTTTTTTTAATCTTGGACAGTATTTTTTAAGTTCAATACGGTCTGGATTATTTCTTTTTGTTCTTTTTTTAGTAATGTAGTTTCTGTCACCACATTCTGTACAAGCTAATGTTACATTTACGCGCATTAATATAACCTCCTATAAAATTTAATCTTAACAACTTTTTCATACAACAAAATATATTATAACATTACTTTATAAATATTTCTAGTATAAAATACAAAAATTTTTTTAAATTTTTTTGAAGAAAAAAATATTTTTTTAACGTAAAAGTTTTCTACAGATTATTCACCAAATACTTTATAATAATCTTGTTTGAATTTTTCAATTCCTATATCAGTTAAAGGATGTTTAACCATTTGTTTAATTACATTGTATGGTACAGTAGCAATATCACATCCTAGTTTAGCACATTCTGTAACATGAATTGGATTTCTAACACTTGCTGCAATAATTTGTGTATCAATATCATTATTCGCAAAAATTTCTACTATTTCTTCGATTAATAATAATCCATTGTGAGCAATATCGTCTAATCTACCTAAAAATGGAGATACGTATGTTGCTCCTGCTCTTGCCGCTAGTAAAGCTTGAGTTGGGCTAAAGATTAACGTAACATTAGTTTTAATCCCCTCTTTTTTCAGTACATTTACTGCTTTAAGACCATCTTCTGTCATTGGAATCTTAACTACCATATTAGGATGAATTTTAGCGATTTCTCTAGCCTCTTCTACCATATCTTTCCAGTCAGTAGTAGTTGCTTTTACTTCTCCACTAATTGGTCCATCTACGATAGATGCAATCTCTTTAATTACTTCTTTGAAGTCGCGTCCTTCTTTAGCAATTAAAGATGGATTAGTAGTAACTCCACAAACTACCCCTAATTCATTAGCATTTTTAATGTCTTCTACATTGGCTGTATCAATAAAAAATTTCATTATTATTGTTCCCCTCTCATTTGTTAATACAATAATCATAGCACATTTAAAAAGCGGTTTCAAATTTATGAATTTCATTGCATATATTTGATTATTGTTTTTTAACTAAATATATGATAGAATAACACTATAATTAGGAGGCGGATGATGAAGAAATTTTTTTAGAAAAAGTACCATATTTAATTTTTTCTTTCTTTTTATTTATAATACTCCCTCTGTGTTCTTACTTTATATCGAATAAATCAGGAATGATAATACTACTCTTAATTATCCTATATCCTGTTATTAGTTTTCTAATCTCATTTCTATATGCATATAACAAAGAAGACTTTAGCTATATTTTCTCATTTATTATAGGGATTTTTTTATACAATATCTTGTTTAATCATATTAAACTTTGATATTCTTATATATGGTTTAGGATATATATTCTTCAGCCTTTGTGGGCAAGGGACTGGTTTTTTAATTGGGAAGCTTCGTAGAAATAAAAAAAGAGCTAAACAGAGTTAGTTAAATTTATTAAAAGAGAAGAAGTGTTTATTAATAACGCACTTCTTCTCTTTTAATTATTATTTTTAAGGTAAACTAAATTATCAAACTATAACTTAAATTTCGTATCCTAACAGTATTCCACCTTCTTCACCATAAAAACTACAGATTCCAGAAGTTGGTACCACAATAAATTCTATATCAAAGAATTTTTCTTTTAATTTTTCTTCTATTTTCTTACATATATTTTCATTATTTCTATGAGTTATTACAACTCTTCCACCTTTATATCCAGCTTTAATCATCTCATCAACTACTGCTGAAATAGCTTTTTTCTCACCTCGAACTTTATGTAGTAAGTGTAGAGTTCCTTCATTACTCGCCTCTCCTACCATACGCATATTCAATAATCCTACAACAGCTGCAGCAAGCTTAGATAGACGTCCATTTTTTACTAAGTTATCCACTTTCTCTAGAGAAAAAATAAGTTTTGTATTTTTCTGATACTCATTCATTTTTGAGACTACTTCATCGAAAGATAATCCTTCTTTAATTAGTTCATTTACCCTAAGAAGAAATAAGTCATTTTGCCCTCCTGCTGAAAGAGTATTTATAATATGAATATTGACATTCTCATTTTCTTCTTTTAACATTTTTTTGCCAATTACTGCACTATTATAACTCCCTGACATACCACCTGTTAAAGTTAAAACTATTACATTTTCTGCACCTCTATATGCTGATAGATATGCCTCTGGACTTGGACAAGCTGATCTTGCTGCTTCTGAACTAGCATACATTTCTCTCATCATTTCATCAATATCTAAATCTAAAGTATCTACATATACCTTATCCTCTATTTGCAATGAAAATGGCACTCTCTCATAAGTAATATTCTCAGCTTTATTAGGGATTTCTCTAAAATCGCATGCAGTATCAACTACAATCTTCCACTCCATCATTTACCTCCAAGTGTATTTATTTTAATTTTTCTACTAAATCATGTGTTTTTTTATATAATCTTACAGTATCACAAGCTGCAACTATTACATCTGCTAATCCATCTCTCTTTTCTCCATTCATACACATAACAAAGTTATCGTACATTTCTTCAGAACTACCTTCTAAGGTCAAGCTATTTATTGTCTTACTAATTTCTTGAATTGAAAATACATTTTTCAAGCATGTGATAACTATTAATCTTGCTAACTGTTTTCGATTATATTTTTTCTTAATCGGTTTCTCTAAATGACCATTTTTAACATAATTATTAATCATTGCCGAGGTCAGTCCTTTGTCATCATCTACAATTAAACAGTTATCTAATTGATTAACATACAATAAAACCTGATCTAGATAAAGATCAAGATTAGGTAATTCAGACCATTTTGGATATACTTTATTCAAATACATACCTCCCTATAATCTAGTTTTAATAACCATATTATATAGTCTTTTTGAAATTCAGTCAAGTTATTATAAAACAAAAAAGGAGTAGTCGACAAAATCGATTTTGTCCCCCCCACAAAGTTTATTAGACATCTTAAAAGCCTGTATAAAGCTAATTTAGGTATCAATAAATCAATGAATTCTTATATAAATTTTTAAATTTGTAATTTTTTGATCAGCATTATATTTATTAATTAGCTAATTTTATTTTCTTCTTAATTCCTCTTCTCATATATATATAATAGAATAATACACCTAAAGCATAAGCAGCTAGACCAATTATCCATCCTATCCATAGACCTTCTATACCAATCCCTTGCTTAAATACAAAATAGTATGCTGTAGGTATTCCTACTAAATAATACCCGATAAACATTACAACACATATTGGTACTACTCTTTTATATCCACGTAGGACTCCTGCTAATGCTGAGGCAAATGAATCACAAATAGCAAAACCAATTGCAAATAATAATAACTCTGCTGTTAGTGTGATTACTCCGCTATCATTGGTATATAGATATGGAATTTTCGTATCAAATAAAAAGACAATTAATCCTGCTATACTCGAAAATATCATCCCCATTATTACTGTTAGTTTTGTATACTCTGTTGCCAGTTTATAATCTTTAGCTCCTACATGGTATGCTATTATAATTGTTGCAGTGTTTGCAACACTGACTGGCAAAGTATATAAAAATCCAGAGAAATTTAACGCAGCCTGATGAGAAGCGATGACTGTTGTATCAAAACGTGAAACCATTAACGATAACGTTGAAAAGACAACCGTCTCAAGTGCTGTAGCTAAGGCCATAGGAATTCCTAGTTTAAAGATTTCTCCCCACTTTTCGAATTTTACTTTTTCTTTTTCAAATATTTTATACTTATTTATTTTAGGATTTGTTAATACTATAAATAATGCTATAAAAAATAGCACTGTATACGTCACTGAAACAGCTACTGCATTTCCTGCACCCCCAAGCTCAGGCATACCAAATTTCCCAAAAATGAAACTATAGGCAAAAAATACATTTACAGGTACAGATACTATCATCATTATCATCGATAATCTCGTTAATCCTAAACTGTCTATAAACGAACGTAAAACTACATACAAGAAGATAGATAGCACTCCAAAACTTTCATAAAATAAATAGTTCTTAGTTATTTGCAATATTACTATCCATACCTAAACGATTAACTATAGGCGTGGCTAAAGTATTTAGTCCAATAATTAAGACAATACTGATAATTACAGCTATGTACAGAAATTGTCTAACTACTGTAGGAATCTCTTCTTCTTTATTTTTCCCGATTAGCTGTGAAACTATTGGAATTAACGCTAAAACAATAGCATTTAAAGTATACATAATCGGATTCCAAATATTAACCCCCATACTTACACCAGCTAAATCCGTAGGACTATAATGCCCTGCCATAAACGTTCCAATCATCCCAGATGAATATGAAATTACTTGATAAACTAAAACTGGCAATAGCAATTTAATAAAAATACTTGCACGTTCAGAAAAGTTTTCGCCTTGATACATAATCCCTCCTACATTTTACATAATTTAATTATTTTCAAACATAAAAAAAATCCAAAAGTTTTTACTTTTAGATATCATCGATTTATACTATATGCAACCGAGACTTGAATAGATTAAAAAACCGTTAGTCTAATCGACAACTCAACCTCGACAAAAACTCACACCCACAATAGACTTACTTAATGCTGCTTCCTTCCGGACCTGACATGGTTCATAAGTATTGCGTCGTAAGGTGCCTTAGTCTCAACATTACGTGTTAAACTCGACATTCCCCAGTCTACCCGCATCTCGGTATTCGGTCTTGCTAAAGCGGATTGCAAGTACAGGGCACCGCTAACTCCCCACCTAGCATTTTCTAATTATATCAAATTTAAAAATAAAAAGCAAGAAATAAATTATATTTTCAAAATAAACTCCAAATTAGAAAAATATTGGGCCGATCCAAAAGTCCTAAAATTTAACAAGGTTCATATGAGAACTCATAGACGCAGTGATTTATTGATATCTAAATTCGCTTTATAAAAGCTTTTTAGATATCTAATAAACTATGCGGTGGTGACTCTAAAAAATCGATTTCTATGAAATCACGATTTTTGAGCCACTCCTATCTTCCTAATTTGGAGTTTACTATTATTTTATTTTTTTAATTTATCTAATTCATTAAGTTCTAATATACATTCAGTTTCATTAACAACTAAACAAGGAATACCGATTTTCATATTACCTCTTATTCCTTCAAACTGTGAATATGTATCTCTAACATATAGAAATTCTTTAAAATTCTTTAGCGAAGTCATTACTTCTACTTCTTTATATGTAATTCCTAATTCTGATAATTTTTCTTTAAATGGTGCTGTATCCGGACAGTTTTCTGCAAAATATAAAATATATTCCATTATCTACTAATCTCCTTTGTAATTCACTAACTATATTATATCACTTTTAGCGTTTTCTTTGTAATTTTACTCTCTGAATTGAAGTTGAAAATACTGATGCAAGTAATATCCCCATAGCGATTGCTCCTGCTTGCAGAATAGTTTCAATACCAACTTGAGAGGCTACTCCATAATTCTTTGTTACTATATTTTGCATAGTATTATACATACCGTAACCTGGAACTAAAGGTACCATACCTGTATAAATAAATATAGTTGCTGGTAATTTTAAAATCCTAGATGCATTTGTAGAAAGAACACCTACGCAAACTGCTCCAAGAAAACTACTTACGACAACATCTACTAATAGTAAATTAGTCACTACATGGATCAACCAACCGATGGCCCCAATTAATCCACAAGTAAATATGGATTTCTTAGGTGCATTAAAGAAAATACCAAAAGATGCACTAACCACAAAGCCAGCTATAAATTGTATAAAAATATTATTCTCCATAGTTTCTCCTTACACCAATTTAATCCCATAACAACACCAAGCGCAATAGCTGTAGATACAAAGATTGCTGCTTGTATTCCTATCATTCCAGACAGATAGTCCCCAGCCATAAAATCACGAACAGCATTTGTGACCTGAACTCCAGGAACAAGAGGCATCAAACTCATAATAATAATACTAAATGGATTATGTATTAAGAAAATCTTATTTAATAACATTACCAATACTGTTGCAATAAATGCTCCCAAGAAATTACTTACAAATAATGTCAGTTTATATTTTGAAGTAAGAGTAATAAACATAGCCTGTATAGCCATTATTAAAAATGCAAACAAACTATCTTTAAAGGTTCCTCCAAACATTATTGCAAAAAATGGCGCTGACATCATTAAAGCAGATATCACAATATAGGCTGGATACCTTTTTTTAGCTTTAATTTCTCTCATTTTTTTAAATGCATAATCTAATGTGCAACCACCCATTACCATTTTTCTAGATATATCGTTTAGAAGTGCAATCTTCTCTAAATCACGATCTCCTAAAACAACTCTGCGCATTGCAGTATATGTATTATCATTGTATGTAAAAGACACAATAACAAAATTATACGTAACTAAACTATTGGCTGCCTTAATATTATCGAATGATTTATAAATTCTATTCACTGTATCTTCGACTCTATAAACCTCTGCACCATAAGATAACATACTCTTCGCTATCTTCACACTAAAATTTAATAACTTTTTAGCTTCTCTTTCATCCTGTAAAGATTGTAACATCCCTTCCCCTCCTTCTAAATCAAAATATTAAGAAATAACTTCTAATATTTTTGCATATCTACTTTTAAATTCAACAACCTTATTCTCTTGAACTTCATTTGCTTTTTCTAATTGATTTAAAATATATTCAATTTTTGAAAGTTCCTGTTTTTGTTTTTTCATAAACAATTCATTCTTTTCTTTCATCAAATACTTTCCAAAATTAATTTCATCTTCTGTTAATTCCATAACACCAGGTTTTGCAACGATAATCTCATAAATATGACCATCTTCTTCAATAATGTTTTCTGCTGTTATCTCATAACCTAATTCTTGTAGTTTTTCTCTAACAAAATTTTCTCCGACATTAGGTTGTAATACTAAATTTGGTTTATTCGCTAACTTTTCTCTTCCTTTTTCTAGTATATCAGCAATTAGCTTTCCACCCATACCGCAAATTGTTATTACTTCAATATTATCACTTAATTCAATAGCATCTAAACCTGCGGCTTTACGACAATCGATAGTTCCAACTAAGCCTTCTTCGCTTACATTTTTTATAGAAACTTTATGTGGTCCTTCAACAATTTCTCCTGCTACAGCATAATCAATTTTATTATTCTTAGCTAAATAAATTGGTAAATAGGCATGATCACTTCCAATATCAGCTAATCTTCTATTTTCTACATATTCAGCTACTAATTGTAATCTCTTGTTTATTGCTAACATTCTATCTCCTTTATTAATCTAAAAAATCTTTACTAAAACTTGTCGTTATAATCGACTTATTTTTTTTATCAAAGTTTTCAAAATCGGTTATTATTGTATCACCGAACTCTGCTTTTAATTTCTTAGAAAGTTTTCTAAGTTTCTCTTCTTCTTTATAATCTTTTTTATCAAAAATATCAAGCTGAACCTTTAATTCTTTTGCTTTTTTAATATCATTTAACGATACACCTAGTAATCTTACTCCTTGTGTGAAATCATAATGTTCAATCAACAACTCCCATGCATAATTAAAAATATCATTTGCGTTAGAAATATATTCGGGTATCTTCTTGGATCTAGTAATTGTCTTAAAATCACTAAATCGCACCATTATCGAGACATTGTTTCCTACATAGCTACGCAATTTCACTCTAGAACTAACCTTTTCACTTAATTTTTTGATTTCTTTCAAAATATCGTCTTCATCTATTAAATCGTTAGTAAATGTTTTGGAATTACCTATAGACTTTCTGTCAACTGTATACTTTAATTCCGTGTTACCTTCTCCATTAGCCTTATTCTTAAGCCTCAACCCTTGAACACCAAGAAGACTATGTAAGATTACCTCATTCGCGCCAGCAACATCACCAATTGTATTTATACCAATTTTTTTTAATTTCTTAGTAGAAGCCTTCCCACAACCATGCATCTCTCCTATATCCAGACTCCATAGTATATCTTTATAGTTTTTCTTATTAATAATCGAAAATCCTAAAGGTTTTTTTAAATTTGACCCCATCTTTGCGAAAAATTTATTAAAAGAAACACCCACTGATGACGGCATTCCGAGTTGCTTATAGATTCTACGTTGAATTGTAGCTATCACCTTTATTGGTTCAGAAAAGTCACTTAAATCTATATATGCTTCATCAACAGAAACTATCTCAATCTTGTCTGTATATTCGCGCACTAAATCAAATATCAACTTAGACTCTTGTTGATACTTAGCCATATCCGGACGAAGTATTTTTATATTAGGACATATTTTCCTTGCATCTCCAACCCTCATAGTAGTTTTAATTCCTAACTCTCTCGCCTCATAATTAGAGGTTACTATTATACCATGTCTAGTTTTCACTTCTCCTGCAATTGCTAAAGGTTTCCCTTTTAATTCAGGATTATACTTTTCTTCTACACTTGCATAAAAGCAATTCATGTCGATATGAGCAATAACTTTTGACATTTTTTTCACCTCATTTATATAGACTAAAAACGGGAACAATAAGGAGCAATTCAAAAATGATTTATTATTGAATCATTTTTGTTGTTCCCTATTCCGATTTCCCGTTATATTTCATTATTAAACTAATGAAAAGTTGATTATTATTATTGGTTTTCTCTTAGTATTATCATATAGTAAACTTGAAAGCATACTTCTAATCTCAGCTTTTACAGCTGCACATTCTCTAATACTCTTAATTGGATTATTTTCTAAGTACTCAATCACTTTTTCTTCTGCTTCTTTGATTAACTCCATGCTCTTCTTAACATAGACAAACCCTTTAGTTTGAATAACCGGTCTTCCTACTAGAGTTTTCTCTTTTTTACTAATAGCATACGATGCTACAAAGATACCATCATTTGATAGAAGTTTTCTATCTTTTAATACACTATCCTCAACGTCACCAATTCCTCGACCATCGACAAGAATATTCCCCACAGAAACGTTGTTTAATAATGTTTTAGATTTGCTTCCATTTAATTCTAAAGTCGTACCTTTAGCTAAAATATGAATATTTTCTGCTGCAACTCCAGTTTCAGCTGCAATTTCTGCATGCTTACGAAGATTTCTAAATTCACCTTGAACTGGAATAAAATGTTTTGGCATAAGCATGTTTAACATCATTTTCAACTCTTCTTTTGTAGCATGACTAGCAGCGTGAAGACGTTTAGAAGCTGTCACAACACTTGCTCCAAGTTTAACTAATAGGTTTAAAGTTTGGAATAACATAACTTCCATATTTGGAGAAGGTGTAGCTGCGATCATGATTGTATCACCAGGTTCAATTTGAATTCCATCAATTTTTTTCTCAGCAATATTCTTCATAGCCTCTATCGGTTCCCCTTGATCACCTGATGAAAGGATACATACTTCATTTTGTGGGTAATTTTTCAATTCTTCAATAGTAATTAAGTTACTATCTTCAATTTGTAAGTAATTCATATTTCTAGCAGTATTGATAGATGCTTCAATAGCTTGACCTAGAAGTAAAATCTTTCTGTTTTGCGCTAATGCTGCTCTTACAATATGAGAAATTGTTAGGAAGTTAGAAGCATAACATGTTACAATAATACGTTTATTTGCTTGGTAAAATGCATTATCAATTTGCTCAGCAGCTTCATTCTCAGGAACATTATATCCCTTAACATTAGCATTACTTGAATCACTTAATAAAGCAAGAACGCCTTTTTGACCTAGTGTACTAATTTTCACAATATCAGATTTATATTCTTTACTTACTGATTGATCAAACTTGAACTCACCAGTATAAACAATATTTCCTTGACTAGTTTCTATACAAATACCTAAAGAATCTGGCATTGAATATGTAGTTTTGAAAAATGTTACACTTGCATTATTAAAGTCATACTTATTATTATCTTTTACATAATAAAACTTAATTCTTCTTTTAATACCTAATTGTTTAAGGTGATTTTTTAATAAATCGATTGTTAATTTAGAACCATAAACTGGACATTTTAATTTATCTATAATATATGGTACCGCCCCCATAGAACTTACGTGACCATTTGATAAGAAAATTCCTTTAATTTTTTGTCTATTACGTACTAAGTAACTTATATCAGGTATAACAGCATCGATACCAATCATTTCTGTTTCTGGGAACATTAACCCTGCATCAAGAACAAAAATCTCTTCCCCAATCTCCACCATATACATGTTTTTAGCTACTTCTTCTACTCCTCCTAATGGAGTAATACGAATTTTTGCTAATTTTTTTGCTTTATTTTTTTGAGATTTAGCTTGATTTACACTGTTAATTTTCTTTACTACTTGTTTAGTATTGTTGTTTTGCTCTTTTGCAACTAGTCTATTATTGTTTGTACGATTATTAATATTATTTTTCTTATTTACCTGAGCACTATTTTTCTTATTGTTATTGTTTTTCTGTAAATTTTTTGAAATACTTATTCCACTATTATTACTCATGTTTTCCTCCTTGTATCATTGATTTTATTGGTTCAAAATCTCTTCTATGGATTGGTGTCACTCCATGTTCTTTTAAACCTTCTAAATGTCTTTTTGTTCCATACCCTGCATTATTCTCAAAATCATAATACGGATATTTTTTTGCATATTCTTTCATTAAATTATCACGATAAACTTTTGCAATTACAGAAGCAGCTGCTATAGACACACTCTTCTCATCACCCTTAACCATACTAAAGTTAGGAATCGGATAATTTTCAAATGACATAGCATCTATAAGTAAGAAATCTGGCTTAACTTTCAATTTCTCTACTGCTCTTTGCATTGCTATACGAGCTGCATTATAAATATTATATTTTTCAATCTCAATGTTATCCACTTCACAAATGGCATACGCAACAGCCTCTTTTTTTATCTGTTCATATAATTCTTCACGTTTTTTTTCTGATAATTTTTTTGAATCATTTAATCCTTCGAAATAGCTATCTTGTTTTAAAATTACCGCTGCAGCAACTACCGGTCCCGCAAGTGGTCCTCTTCCTACTTCATCTATTCCACAAATATACTTACATCCATTATTATAACATTTATTTTCGTAAAATGATTTTTTTTCATACTCTTTTTTATAAAAAAGTTTTTTTTCTTGCTTTTTAGCATAACTTATAAGTAATTTCTGAACTCCGCTTCTCTCATCTTTTTTTAATTCTTCTAATATTTCTTCGGAAATATTTTCTTGATTTAAGAGTTCTTTTTACCTCACTAATTTTCATTTTGTTCCTCATTTTCTAATAAATCACTATAATTATCTAATGTAATAAGCCCAAATCTTTGTGTTCTAAAAATCTTGAATTAACAACTTAATTGTCGAATCGTAATCATAGTCTCCACCAATTTTTTTAAATCTCTTTTCTGCTATTTTTTCCATGATAGTAACATTTTCATCTTCGCCTGTAACATTTATTTTATAAAGATTATTCAAATTCTCCAAATAACTTTGTTTTAAAAGTTCTACTAAATATAAACTTACATCATCAAGTGGTGTGATATCATCCTTTATAGAACCAATCAAACTTAATTTTTTACCAATTTCTTGATTATCAAACTTAGGCATAAGTATCCCTGGTGTGTCTAATAATTCTATATCTTTATTTAGTTTTAACCATTGTTGTTTTTTCGTAACTCCAGGTTTATTGGCTGTATTAGCAACATTTTTCTTAATAAGTTTATTGATAAATGTTGATTTTCCAACGTTTGGAACACCTATTACCATAGATCTAATTGCTCTCGGTTTAATTCCCTTAGCTACTTGACGTGCAATTTTTTCTGCAAGTTCTTCTTTCGCTTTATCTATCACTTTATTCAAGTTATTACTATTCTTTGCATCAGTATAAACTACTGTATATCCTTTATTTTCAAAATAACTTTTCCACTTTGCTGTCTCAGCTCTATCACATAAATCAATTTTGTTAAATATAATTATTTTTTTCTTATCTTTAACAACTTCATCTAAGTACATATTATGTGAAGAAAGTGGGCAACGCGCATCTACTAATTCAAAAACTATATCTACTAATTTTAGTTTTTCTTTAACTTCTCTTGTTGCCTTCGCCATATGACCTGGAAACCATTGAATAACCATAAATTTAACTCCTTATCTTTTTATTTCTTTAAAATATTCTTGTTTTAAACAGTCTTTACTATTTTACCACATTTTTAAATATTTTTAACCTATTTTGATATCAATTATTCGTAAAACATTAATATTTTATAATTTCCATATCTATCAGTTAAAAAATCGTTCATTTTTTATACACAACTTCAAATAAATACAAAACCGGGAGTGACTCAAAAATCGTGATTTCGAAGAAACAAGATTTTGTCGAGTCACCCCCGCACAGTTTATTAGATACCTAAAAAACTTTTATAAAGCAAATTTAGATATCAATAAACCACTGTGTCTATGAGTTATTATATGCACTTTGTTAAATTTTAGGACTTTTGAGTCAGCCCCTTCTTCATATTTATCTTTTATCAACTTTCTTAACTATTGTATCACCAAGAATTTGCACAGCAAATACGATAATTAAGATTAATACTGTTGCAACAAATGTTAAAGTACTATTATTACGTTGGAATCCGTCTAAGTATGCTAAGTTACCTAAACCTCCAGCTCCGATAACACCTGCCATAGCTGTTGATCCTACTAAAGCAATTGCTGTAACAGTTAACCCTGAAATTATTGCTGGTAAACTCTCTGGAATTAAAACTTTCAAAATAATAGTTGAATTTTTAGCTCCCATTGCACGAGCTGCTTCTATTACACCTTTATCTACCTCACGAAGACCAATTTCTACTAAACGAGCGTAGAATGGCGCTGCTGAAATTATAAGTGCAGGAATCGCCGCTTGTACACCAATAATTGTACCAATTAAAAACTTAGTAAACGGAATTAATAATACAATTAAGATAATAAATGGAATCGCACGGAAAATATTAACTATTGCAGTAACAACAGCGTAAAATCCACGTCCAAACGCACTCTCACTATTAGATGTTAAGTATAATAATAACCCTAAAAACAAACCAATTAAAAACACTGCAATAAGTGACTCAAAAGTCATAATAAGTGTTTCTATTGTTTTGTCTTGTACTTTATCCCAATTAACTCTTGAAAAATCAAACATTATAACACCTCCGTTAAAATACCTAGTTCATTTAATCTAGATATTGCTTTATCTGTATTTTCTTTAGTTCCAATTAACTGAACAAATAGTGTACCGATATTAGCATCTGCAGTTTTATCGATATGTCCATTAATTATTGTAAAGTCAAAATCAATTTCTCGTACTAAAGTACTAAGAATCGGTTTTTTCGATGTATTATTATCAAATGTAAATTTAATAATAACTCCCTCAGTGAATATTTTTTTCCACTCTTCAATATTTTTTCTCTCTTCAAACTCTGAAGCGAATGAAGTTTGAGCTAGGAATTTCTTAGTAACTTCTTGAGTTGGGTGATAGAATACTTCTGAAACTAATCCATCTTCTGCAATTGTTCCACCATCTATAACAGCAACCTTTGTACAAATTGTTTTAATTACGTTCATTTCATGAGTAATAAGAACAACTGTAATATTAGTTTTTCTGTGGATTTCTTTAATTAGATTTAAAACTTCCGCAGTTGTCTCTGGATCAAGAGCACTAGTAGCCTCATCACAAAGTAAAATTGAAGGATTACCAGCTAATGCACGAGCAATACCTACCCTTTGTTTTTGACCACCTGAAAGTTGAGATGGATAAGCATGTAATCTGTCTTCTAAACCTACTAATTTAGCTAATTCTTCTACTCTTTCTTTAATTTCAGTTTTTGATTTCCCTAGAATTTCTAATGGGAATGCAATATTTTCTGCAACAGTTCTACTCCATAATAGATTAAAATGTTGGAAAATCATCCCTATTCTTTGTCGTTTTAAACGACGTTGTTCTTCAGTTATTTTGTTAAAGTCATCACCATCAATGATTACCTCTCCATCTGTTGCTACTTCAAGTCCGTTTAACAGCCTTACTAACGTACTTTTACCAGCTCCAGAATAACCGATTATTCCATAAATATCACCTTTTTCAACTTTTAAATTAATATCTTTTAGAGCATGAACTTTATTATTATATATCTTATTAACTTTTTTTAATTCAATCATGTCTATCTCCTTTCTCTTTGAAAATAAAAAAACACCCTTACTCTGAATTTCAGAATAAGGGCGTTATACGCGGTACCACCTTATATTTTACTTATTGCAACTACTAACATAGTCTATCCTATAACGTGGATCACCGAACAAAGTTTACATTTTATGTTTACCTTATTAACCACTCGAACCATTTTCATAGATTTTATAATATACCTTCTCAGCCACGGTACTCTCTTTAAATATTCCATCTATTACTTATACGAGTATTGGTTTTTATTAATTTCTAATAAGTATATCACTATATGATTAGACTTGTCAAGAAAAATTATTAAAAATATTTTAGAAAAAATTCTGAAAATATAGTATTAATTTTCTATTTTGATATTATTTTCCCTAAGATATTCTGCCACTACTCGAGCCATATCATCTAGTAAATCATCTAATTCTTCCCAATTTTTCACCGTTGCTCCACTCGCTAACGGATGACCCCCACCTGCATATTTTTCAGCAAGAGTATTGATTACAGGACCTTTAGAGCGGATACGAACACGTACCTTGTTCCCTTCATCAATAGCAAAACACCATGCATATAAATCTTTTAAACTTCTAAGTAAATTGACACCTGTTGAAACTTCACCAGGATCTACTCCATATTTATCCATATCCTCTTTTGTAATTTTAAGATATGCAACTCCATCTTGATAGACATCATAATTTTCAAAAATAAACGCTCTAAAACGCATAATGTTTTCACTAATAATCTCCATCTTATCTAACAGTTTACTCATATTAAAGTCATATTTAATCAATTCTGAAGCAACTCTTAGTGTGTCATTAGAAGTATTTGGGAATAAAAATCTTCCCGTATCTCCTACTATACCTAGGTATAATAATTTAGCAGCTTCATCATTTAATTTAATATCATATTTTCCATTTAAATACTCATAAAAATTATATATTAATTCGCTACAAGACGAAACATCTGTATTTACTAAATTAATCCCTCCATAATTATCTAAAGGTGGGTGATGATCTATTTTTATAAGAAAGTTGTTTTTAGTAAATAGTTTCCCATCTATTCTAGGGAAGTTTGCTGTATCAGTTACTATAACCAGAGCATCCTTATAGTCTTCTTCTGTTACTTCTGAATTTTTAAATAAAAAATCTAAGGATGGTGAGTCTTTACCTACTGTTATTACTGTTTTTTCTGGGAAATTTTCTGTGATAAGTTGATACATAGCACCTTGAGAACCGTAAGCATCTGGATCAGGTCTTTCATGTCTATGAATTATAATTTTATCATTTTCTTTTATTTTTTGAAAAATTTCCTCATATAAATTTTCGTATATATCCATTTAACTTCTTCTTTCTCTAATTTCTCTGGAATACTTGACATGTTACCATAGCTTTTGCCACTAATTCCGTCTTATCATAAACTTCTACATCAAATTTAGCAGTTTTTCGGCCAATATCCAAGATATTTACCTTCGTAGTTATTGTTCTATCTAGTGGTACTGATTTTAAGAAATAAAGTGATGCATTTTGCATAAGAACTTCACTTCTATTGTAGTTATAACTTGTAATATGAATAGATTCATCAATAATACTCAATAGCGCCGAACTAGAAAAAGTACCAAATTGATCTAACATTTGAGGTATAACTTTAACCTGCAGACCATCTGCTCTAGGTACTATTCCTTTACGCATAATTTCATCAAATGTATCATTATTATTTCCATCTTGGAATCTATTATTAGTTAATAATGAATTTATAACAATTTTTCTAGTTACTATTCCTAATAATGTATTTTTAGAATCAATTACAGGCATAAGTTCATAACCTTCTGATAGCATAGTATTTGCTACAGAAGATATTGGAGTGTCTAAAGTAGTAGTCGCAACTTTTCTTTCCATAACTTCTTTAATTAACGCATCCTTATCTTGTAAGAATACATCACATGCTGCAATTATACCAACTAATTTTCCATATTCATTAACAACAGGATATCTAGTGTGTCCTACTTCTAATTGAAGGTCATACCAATCTTTTACCGTGTTATTTAAATTAATAGTGTATAATTTTTCAGTTTTTATATAAATACTTTCAACAGTAATTATATCTCTTTTAATTATTTGGTCATTTGTTACCCTATTTATTAAATGAGTAACCGAGAAAGTATCATGTGGCGTAATAATTAAAGGTAAGTTCTTACTATCCGCCAATGCTCTAATTGAATCATTTGGAACATAACCACCCGTTACTAAGATTGCACATCCTTTTTCCAATGACATTTCTATAATTTTTGGACGATTTCCTATTATTAATAATGTACCTTTTCTTATATGTTGCCCAACTTGTTCAGAATCCATAGCTCCAATCGCAAAATCTTGAACTATCTCATGAACTCCTCCACGTCCTGCAATCAGCTGCCCACTAACTATATTTACAATCTCAGAATATGATAATTTTTCCACATTATCTCGTTCTTTCTTCTGAATTCTCACCGTACCTACACGTTCAATAGAAGAAACAAAACCACGATTTTCCGATTCTTTTATAGCTCGATAAGCTGTCCCTTCGCTAACTTTTAGTTCTTTAGCCACTTGACGAACTGATATTTTACTTCCAATTGGTAGACTTTTAATATATTCTAATATTTTTTGATGTTTTGATTTCATGATTTTTCCTCCTTACATTTTTATTATAATACAAACACTATATTTGTAACACATCCTTTTCATATGTAATTATATACTTTTTAGAAAACTATTTCAAGATAAAAAAACATGAAAGATAAGTTATTTAAACCATCTTTCATGCTTCCTTCAGTGTTATTTATGTATTTTCTTGACGTTGTATAAAAATTAAATTTTTTTCGATATTCGACTAGTACAGTTAAATTTCGTTATTTTTTTACTATAACAACAATCTCTAAATCTAACTATAATATTTTTACGATTTTTCTACCTGCAGGCATTTTTTTAGCATAACCCATTTTATTTTCTTGTTTTACTCTAGCAATTACTAATGTATCATCAGGGGCATTTTTCTGTAACAGTAGTTCCAGCTGCAACTACCGCTCCGTCTCCAATTTCTAAAGGAGCTATTAAATTAGAATTACACCCTATAAATGCATCACTTCCAATTTTCGTTTTGTATTTATTTTTTTACCATCATAGTTAACTGTTATTGTCCCACATCCGATATTTGTATTTTTCCCGACTTCTGCATCTCCTAAATAACTTAGATGTGCTGTCTTAGAACCATCTCCATAGGTTGTATTCTTTAATTCTACAAAATTTCCAACTCTAACATGTTCACCTAACTCACAGTTATTTCTAATATGTGCATATGGACCTACGCTAGTAAAATCTCCTATTTTTGAATCACTAATAGTTGAAGACAATACTTTAACACCGTTTCCTATTTTCGTATTTTCTAAATATGAGTTTGGTTTAATTTGACAATCTTCACCAATTACCGTGTTAGATTTAATTGTAACATTTGGATAAATTGTTGTATCACGTCCAATAACTGCATTCGGCGCAATGTACGTATTCGTAGGATCTACCAATGTAACTCCTGCAAGCATATGTTTAGTGTTAATTCTATTTCTCATAACATTTTCTGCATAAGCTAGCGCTACTCTGTCATTCACCCCAAAAGTTTCATCAAAATCTTCGCATAAATATGTCTCGATTATTTCTTTTTGTTCACGAATCAATCCAAGTACATCCGGTAAATAATACTCACCTTGTTTGTTGTCATTTTTAACTTTTTCTAGTATTTCAAATAAAAGTTTATTATCAAAACAGTAGATTCCAGAGTTAATTTCTTTGATTTTTTTCTCCTGTTCTGTTGCATCTTTTTCTTCAACAATTTTCACTAATTTTCCGTTGACATCGCGAATTATACGACCATATGCGAATGGATCGTCGGCAATCGCTGTTAGTACCGTTGCTTTAGCATTTGTATTTTCATGATGATCTAACATACTGTTGATAGTTTCAGGACGAATTAACGGTGTATCTCCATACATTACTATAGTCGTACCTTCTTTATCTTTAAGCTCGTCTTTGGCAACTTTAACAGCATGAGCTGTTCCTAGCTGTTCTGCTTGTAGAACAAACTTAGTTCTATCTCCTAAGACCTCTTTAACTCTTTCTGCTCCATGACCAACTACAGTGATTACTTCTTGCATTTCTAAATCATTAAGGCTATCTAATACTAGTTCAACCATCGTTCTATCGCAAACCTTGTGCAATACTTTATATAATTTCGACTGCATTCTAGTTCCTTTTCCAGCCGCTAATATTACTGCATATCTATTATTACTCATTCTCAATATCCTCTTTTTCTACTTGACGTAATTTTTCTAAAACATTCCCTAGTTTAACTTCAAATGTTCCATTAAACTCATCGATATTTTCAATTTTAGATAAATATAAATAATCATCTTCATGTTCTCTTGGTGAATCAAAACATTGTGTGATTATAACTTTTCCAATAACATCAACATTAAACTCACTCATTAGACTTTCCATACCTGTCAGAACTCCTCCTCCACGCATGAAATCATCCACTAATAGTACTTTTGACCCTGTATTTAAACTTCGTTTAGAAAGAATCATCGTTTCTATTTTCTTAGTCGAACCTGAAACATAATTTATCGCAACAGTAGTTCCTTCAGTTACCTTATTATCTCTTCTAATTATTATTACTGGTTTATTCAGTATTGAAGCTATAGCGTAAGCAACAGGAATACCTTTTGTAGCAACCGTAACTACGGCATCTATCTCTTTATTTTTATAAACTGTAGCAACCACTCGTCCTAGCTTGTTCATTAAACTAGGATCCCCTATTATATCAGACATGAATATATAACCACCTGCTAATAGACGATTTCCGCCATTTATTTTAGTCATAAAGTCATTAAGAATAACTTTAGCATCTTCTTCCACTAAAGTAGGTATAAAGATTACACCACCACTTACTCCCGCTAGCGTTTTAACCTCTCCAATATTTTCTTCTTTAAAACCATTTTTTATTATGTGTATATCTTCACTTATAGAAGACTTAGCTTGATTGAATTTTGAAACGAAATACGTCAACGGAATTAATTTATTAGGATTATTTAATAAATACTCCGTCATTACAACTATTCTTTCACTTCTCTTTAACTTCATTTTATACTCCTTACATGCATATAGCTTTCTCTTCACTATATACACTCAACATATTTTATTCGTATATTATATGTATATAATACCACTATTGTTCGGAATAGTAAAGATAAACTAGCAATTTTTAAGTTCATTTTAGCTACAACAGTAATTTATCGCATCATACATAAAAAGAAGAAATAGCGTTTCACCGCCATTTCTCCAAATTTCTCTTATTTTTCTTTCCAAACTTCTAAAGTTCGTATTTGATTTTCTTCTACTTTTCTAACCACAAATGTTAGTTTGTCTATAGAATAAACTGCCCCTACTTTTGCTTCGTATTTTTCTAAATACACATATGCACCAATCGTATCTACTTCTTCGTGAGGTAGTTGTACATGAAATAATGCATTCACATCTTGAATTGGCACCCATCCATCTATAAGATAATGTCCATTTTTTAATTTTTTAACTAGACTCTGTTCATCTTCATCAAATTCATCTCGAATTTCTCCAGTAATCTCTTCAACTATATCCTCAAGCGTAACTACACCACTAGTTCCTCCATATTCATCTGTTATAACTATCATATGTTCTCTATTTTGCTTAATAGTTGCTAAAACTTGAGAAATGGGTGTATGTTCGAAGATTTTTATAGCTGGTGTAATATATTCTTCTAAATCTTTAGTTGTTTCTATAGGTTTATCCGTAAATAATAATTTCTTAACATTCAAAATCCCTAGAATTTTATCTTTATCTCCATCTTCAATTACTGGATATCTTGTGTATTCTTCTTGTTTTAATTGCCTCATGATAATTCCTAAAGAATCGCTCATATCTATGGCTTCCACCTCTGTCCTAGGCGTCATAATTTCTTTTGCGATTTTATTATCAAACTCAAACACTCTTTCAACATAACGATATTCAACATCATTAATTTGCCCATGAGCTCGAGAAGATTTCATAATCGTTCTTAATTCTTGTTCACTATGAATATCATCATGTTCTGATGCAGGTTCGTAACCAAACATTCTCGCTATTACATTTGCTAGTGAATTAAGCATCCATACTAATGGTCGCATAACTTTATCAAACATGTACATGGGCCACGCTACACGCAAGCACGTTTTTTCTGCAGATTGAATCGCTATAGTCTTAGGAACTAATTCTCCTAAAACAACATGTAAAAGTGTCATAAATCCAAATGCTACTACCAACGAAATAGTATGTGTTATAGTTTCATTTAATTTTAATAATTCAAATATCGGATTAAATAAAGAATGGAATGTTGATTCCCCAATCCATCCTAATCCAAGAGAAACAATTGTTATACCTAGTTGTGTTGCCGATAAATAATGATCCAACTGTTCTACCATTGTAGCTAATAGTTTTGCTGTTTTATTTCCTGATTCTACTAATTCATTTACCCTTGTTGGCCTTAGCTTAACAAGTGCAAATTCAAACATTACAAATATTGCCGAAGCAATAAGTAATAATACAATTATTAATATTTTAATTAAGATACTGAGATCCATATGGTTTCAATTTAACCTCTTTCCTTATTTTTTTTAGTCATTAATAAATAATTTTTACTACATATAAACTTTTTTTCAATTATTATAGTATCCTTCGATTTTTTTAGATTAGTAAAACTAATAAATATTGCAATTCAAAAATATTGGAATTTTTTTCCAATACGAATGATACTATATAAAATGAATGAAAAACGTTAAATCGAGGTACACCATGGAAAAATTTTTCAAAAAAATTTTTGGACAGAAAAAAACTTAAATTAGTCGAAACTATTCAGCCCCTAATACACTCTAAAGAAAACTCCATTTTCTAAATTTAAGAATATAGAATTTTATAATCTATCCTTCTTTAGCTATGATAATTCTAATATTTATGCAAAATACATAAAAAATATACAGTATAGAAAATTATATCCAAATAAAGATATACCCGTACTTTTTTATTTTCATGGATATCCTGCATCTAGTAGAAACTGGCTTGAAAAATCATCATTCGCTTCATTAGGATATGATGTCGTTACTATAGATTTTAGAAATCAAGGTGGTAAAAGTAAAGATTCAAGCAGTTCTGCTCCCTCAGTTTTTGGGCATCTTACAGTAGGTCTAGACGAAAGTATAGAAAATATGATATTTTATAAAAACATTCTGGATACACTCATTCTTTCTAAAATAGTGTCATCCTTTGAAGACATTGATGAAAAAAAGCTTGTTAGTTTTGGAGCATCTCAAGGCGGAGCATATTCTATAATATTTTCAGCATTAAACAAAAATGTAACTAAGTGCATTAGTCTCTATCCCTTCCTAGCAAATTTCAAAAATATCTATGAAAAAGATAATAGAAAAAATGCTTATAGTGAATTAACACACCACGGACGTTGGTTTAATACAACCGGAGAAAATACTGAAAAATTTTTGAATAACCTTTACTACCTTGACACCATAAATTTCGCAAAAAATTTAAAATGTTCTGTTTTATTCGGCATTTCAAATCTAGACGAAGATTGTCCAAAAGAAACTCAAGAAAAAATATATAATGAAATTAATAGTAACAAAAAATCTTGTATCTACAAAAAGTATTACCACGAAAATATTCCGAACTTTAATGATGAAATAGTTAACTTTTTATTAGAAGTTGAATAGGAGGCCAATATGAATTTAGAAAAAAATAGAAAACTAGTATATAAAGAAAATATAATTGATATTCCTCATCCATTCGTTCAATATAAGAAAATAATTTTCCAGGGAACAGATAATTCACAAATAGAAGTTGATTTAGCTATACCTAAATCAACCATCAAAGGTGTTATCGTTGACTTTCCTGAGTTCAAAGTAAAAAACAAAGACTGCCTAACTTTAACAAAATATAGTATGTTAGACTATGCTTTAGCCTCACTACATATTCGAGGGCAAGCTGGTAATAGCGAGAATAAGACACCTTGTTCTCATTTCCCATTTTTAGATAGTTCTTCATCCACACTATATTTTAATCTGGTTTATCAAGACGCACTAGATACTATAAGTATTATTGAAAAACTCTTTCCAAATAAAGAAATTCTAGTAACTGGACTAGGGCAAGGTGCTGCTATTAGTATAGTTTGTGCTAGTTATTACGATTCTATTAAAGAACTATTCATCTCAGACTGTTCACTTTGTGATATTAAAAACACATATATCAAAAATAGAAAATATCCTTTTTTCAAAAACATTTATAAATTTGAAAATGATTTTTCTGACAAAATAGATTATCTATATAACACACTAAGTTCAATAGATATACTAAATTTCAGTAATTCTATAACTCAAAAAATACATTATGGACTTTCATACCTAGATCCTAAAACTCCAATTGAAACTCAACTCAAACTTTTAGATACTCTACAAAATGTAAAAGTCCAACATTATTTATTTTTAGATTATAAAAAAATATTTCAACATCAATTTGATGATTATATACTTGAAGTTCTTTCAAATAAATAGCAAAAGTGAATCGGGAGTGACTCAAAAAAATCGTGATTTCGGAGAAATGATATGTACCCCTTTTTACTGGACAAAACGGTACTGCACCCAAAAAAATTGGACAAAAATATTCAGTTATTTTTTTGTTTAGTATTTTAAACTTTAAAGTCAGTAAATTTTATTACTTTTAGCGACTTTCATTCCTTACAGTTATTTTAGATTTTTCGAACTATTTAGTCAAGGATTTTTAAAAGGCGTAGCCCTTGTCCTTGACTAAATAGGAGAGAAATCTAGACTGTAAAAAGGGAATGAAAGTCTCTTTTTATTTATATTTGTTTCTATTAATTTTTTTCTATAGTTTACGGGACTTAATCCACCTAAGTTTAACTTTATTCTTTCCTCATTATAATATTTTTATATAATCTATAATAGCTTCTTTTAATTCATATTTATTCTTGAATGTATTTTCGAATCCGTAATACATCTCAGATTTTAAAACTCCAAAGAAAGATTCCATAAATGCATTATCTGCCGATGTTCCCTTTCTAGACATTGATTGTTTAATTCCTTTTGCTTTAAGAATTTGTCTATATGTAATATGTTGATATTGCCAACCTTGATCACTATGTAGTATCATGCCATCATACCTATTATCTTGAAGTTGCGATAACATTTCATGTTGTTGTTTCATGTTAGGTGAGAATGAAATATTATAAGCTATTATCTCCGCATTATATCCATCAATTATAGGTGCTAAATAAACTTTATCCTCTCCAACTTTGAATTGAGTTACATCTGTATAACATTTCTTTAACGGTTCTGTAGCGAAGAAATCTCTATCTATTATATTATCTGCGATTTTTCCAATTTCTCCTTTATATGAGTTGTATTTTCTAGTAGGTCTTACGAATGATAATACACCTAGTTTTCTCGTTAATCTTAAAACTTTTTTATGATTTACTATAAATCCCATATTTTTAAGTTCTAATGTTATTCTTCTATAACCGTATCTATATTTGTTTTTTTCCTGAATTAATAGAATTACTTCTTCTATATTTTTTTATATCTTTATCTTCTTTATTTTTTTGTATAATAATATGATGAACGAGATAAGCCTAAAATCTTTAATAGTATATTTAATTTATGTGCCTCCTTTAATTCTTCTACTATTTTTGTTTTCTCTTCGTTTGAGATTGTTTTAACCTTATCTCCCTCAACTTTTTTAAAACTGCATTTTCCGCGCGTAGATACTCAAGTTCCTTCTCTAATTGTTCTACTTTTGACAATTCATTTTTTTCTATCTTCTTATTATTATTTTTCATCTTACTAGTTCTCCCTCTCGGTTTCTCTAGTATATTATACCCGTTTTCTTTAAATTTTGAAATCCAATTACTAAGTAAAGCAGGATTTGGTAATGCGTACTTTAATGAAGTAGATTTTATAGAATGTCCTAATATTAAAACCTCATTGATTATATCTAATTTCAATTCTGATGAATAGAAATTATTTTTCCCCTTAATCAGCACTGTTTCACCATGTAAATCAGCCAATTTGACCATGTACTTCACATTACTAGGATCAATTTCAAACTTTTTAGATAGTTCCTTGTATGAGTATCCTTCTTTCTTAAGTCTATACATCTCTATCCTATTTTCATCTGTTAATTTCATAATAAATAGCCCCCAAAATTTGTCCAAATTTTGGGGGCTATTACCAACAATGAAAGGGGTATTTTTTATGCGTTATAGTTATGAATTTAAAGTAAAATGTGTTGAGATGTATGAAAGAGGAGAATATCCAGAGACACCTAATGGAATAACCACTAGGAAATTTGGAGATACTATTAGGAAATGGAAAAGAATGGTCGATTCGTTAGGCGTAGGCATCTTACGACGTAAAACAAAAAATAAGCAGTGGAATCCAGAAGAAAAACTAGTATTAGTTTCCAAAATTTTAGCTGGTTATTCATATAATTCCGTTGCACTAGAGAATGGAATTAATTATAGGATATTATATAATTGGGTTCAAAAAATAAGGACCACCCCTGAAAAGGGGTGGTTTTCTCTTCGGGTATAACCCTTTGTTACTAACACGCACCTCAAGGCGCTAGCTTTCACATTCGTTCAAGCCCTATTGTATTTTAACGCCCGCCACCCGTTAAACGGGTTTATCTATTTTTTTATTTCCAAATGGATTTGTGTATTCTTTTGTTGTCAGTTTATCTATTGAAATATCATGCGATTCTTGTTCTCTGATATATTTTCTTATTGTGCTTTCATTCAAACCTACTGTACTTACATAGTATCCTTCTGCCCAAAACTTTCTATTTCCATACTTGTATTTCAAATTTGAATGCATATCAAATATCATCAGTGAACTTTTCCCTTTTAAATATCCCATAAAACTTGAAACACTGTATTTTAGCGGTATTGATAGTAGCAAATGTATATGATCTGGCATTATATGCCCCTCTATTATTTCTACACCTTTATACTTACATAATCTCTTTATTATACCTACTATATCTCGTTTATATTGATTAAATTCTATTTTTCGTCTATACTTAGGTGTAAATACAATATGGTATTTACACAACCACTTTGTATGTAATAAACTATTATGTTTATTTGCCATTATAAAAATCATCCTTTCTTTATTTTAGAGCTTGAACTACTCTTATTTTATCAAGAAAGGATGATTTTTCAATTGTTTAACTTTTATCTCACACCCGCATAGCGGGTGGTTTTTTGTTTCGGAGACTTCGTCTCCTCAACTGGCTAAAGCCTTTAATATAAGGAAAAAGGTTATAATGGACTTGTAGATGAGAAGAAAGGAAGACCAAGAAAGGTACCTATCATGAAAAAAATAGAAGTCCTAAACCATTAAAAGAATCAGAAAGAGAAGAATTAATTAGATTACGTGAAGAAAATCAATTTATTAAAACGGAAATCGAAAATATTAAGGCGGAAAAAGAAATAATAAAAAAATTAATAGCCTTGAGGCGAGAAAAATGGGCTGTGCAACTCAAGGCGAAAAAAACAGCAATCATCAAAGAACTTAGAAAAAAAGGATATCAATTAAAAATATCTTTTTACAAGAAATAGGAATGGCTAAATCAACATATTATTATTTAATAAATAAGGGAGATGTAGATGCTGTAGCTATTCGTAATGAACCAGTGTTAGAAGAAATTAAAATTATTTTTACCGAAAATAAAGGACTATATGGTGTCCGTAGAGTTCACAATGAACTAATTAATAGAGGTTTTAAAGTAAATCATAAACGCGTACAAAGTCTTATGCATAAAGAAGGAATGAAAGGGAAAATTCCTAAAGAAAGATACCATTCATATAAAGGAACAATAGGAAAAGTTGCTAATAATATAATAAATCGAGATTTTAGTACAACTACTCCGTTACAGAAATGGACTACAGATGTATCACAATTTAATTTTTCATGGGGAAAGTGCTATTTTTCAGCGATTCTAGATATGCATACAAATGAAATAATATCATATGATTTATCGTTACATCCAAATTTAAATCAGATAAAAAGGATGTTAGAAAAAGCATTTAATAAATTTCCAAAAACTGAAGGATTAATTATGCATTCAGATCAAGGATGGCAATATCAACATTCACACTATAGAAGTGAGTTGAAAAAACATGGAATTATTCAATCCATGTCTAGAAAGGGAAATTGTTATGATAATAGTATCATGGAATCATTTTTTGGAAGAATGAAGACGGAGATATATTATGGTTATGAAAAGAATTATATGTCATTTGAAGGATTTAGTAAAGCTGTAGATAAATATATAGATTATTACAATAACAAGAGAATTCAATCAAAAACAAAATGGATGTCACCTGTACAATACAGAATAACATCCACATGTCTAAACTAAATATATATGTGTCCAGAATTTTGGGTACACATCAAAATCGATTTTGTCGAGTCACCCCCGCAAAGTTTATTAGATATCTAAAAAGCTTTTATGAAGCGAATTTAGATATCAATAAACCACTGCGTCTATGAGTTTTCATATGAACCTTGTTAAATTTTAAGACCTTTTTGTCATCCACTTCACCTTTTAAATTATAATTAGCTTAATTTACCTTTTAGCTTCATATTTTTAACAATTTTTTCAATAGAATTTACATAAGCAGCTTTTCTCATAGGAATAGCAAATCTTTCTTTCACTTCCCAAATATCATTAAATGCTTTTGTCATAACTCTCGCTTGTTTTTCTACAACTTCTTCTTCTGTCCAGTAGTAACCTTGTAAGTTTTGTACCCATTCAAAGTAAGATACAGTAACACCACCACTGTTCGCAAGAATATCAGGAATTACCACGACTCCTCTTTCTTGTAGAGTTTTATCTCCAGCTAAAGTTGCTGGCCCATTAGCTCCTTCTGAGACAACAGTAGCTTTTATTAAATTAGCTTCTTTTTCATCGATAGCATTCTCTAATGCGCAAGGGCACAGTACATCCACATCTAAAGCCCAAAATTCATCTAAAGTTAAACGTTTTGTATTTGGTAATGTATGGAATCTAACTCTCTTATCTTTACATTCTTGCAATTCTGCATATGATAATCCTTCTTCACGATAAACAGCATATTGAACACCATCATCATCACGCTCAGTTACAGCAACCACAGTAGCACCAAACTTCACAGCTGTATCAACAGTATAACTACCTACATTTCCGAAACCTTGAACAGCAAATTTCGCACCCTCTGTAGATTTGCCTAATTTCTCTAGTGCTAATTTCGCAGCAAGTGCTACACCGTATCCAGTCGCTTGAGTTCTACCTAAAGAACCACCTAATTCTAATGGTTTCCCAGTTAGCGTTCCTATACCTTGTTCTCCAGTAAGAACATTATACTCATCAATCATCCAAGACATGATTTGTCCATTAGTATTAACATCTGGTGCAGGAACATCTTGTTTCTCACCTAGATATTTGTATAACCCACGAATATATCCACGCGATAATCTTTCTAATTCACCTTTTGATAAATCTTTTGGATCTACGATAATACCACCTTTACCTCCACCATATGGTAGATTAGCAACAGCACATTTAAATGTCATCCAAATTGATAGCGCCTTAACTTCATCAGCTGTTACAAGTGGATGAAATCTTAATCCACCTTTTGTAGGACCGATTGCGTCATTATGCTGAGAACGGAATCCTTTGAAGTATTTTACCTCACCATTATCCATTCTAACAGGAATAGAAATCTCAATAAATCTTTGCGGATCTTTTAAAGATTCATACACTTCTTCTTTATAACCTAAAACTTCACAAGCACCTTTAATTTGCTCTCTTGCGTTAACTAATGGATTGTTATTCATAACCACATCTCCTCAGAATGTTATTTTACATTTGACATGTAATATTGTTTTTTTATTAATTATATCAAATATTAAAAGCAGTTTGTAAACTTTTTATTTTTTTAAGAACTTTTTTTAGATTATTATATTTTATTATGTAAACTTTTTAAAAGTATTTTATATAAATAAAAAAAGGCTAACTTTACAATTATAATAGTAATTATAAGTTAGCACAATAAAAATCACCTCTAAAAAAATCCTCAAGTTATCTATGATATTTTTTTATAAGTTTTTTTAAGTTGTAATATATTTCATTTTAAAAAGAAAACTCCTGTTTTTTTTATCTGTCTTTTAAAAATTAATTTTCAGAATATTAGATTTGTAATATTACATTTTTTACTTAGCATCATACCATGACACTCCACTACTAGCTTCAGCTTTCAGTTGAACATCTAAATTAGCCGCTTCTTCCATAATTTTAATCATTTCTTTTGTAAACTCTTCTTCTATGTCTTTATTTACATCAAATATTAATTCATCATGTACTTGTAATAATAATTTTGCATCTACATTTGTTTTTTCTAAATATTTAAATACATTAACCATAGCTATTTTTATAATATCCGCAGCAGTTCCTTGAATTGGTGAATTCATCGCAATACGCGCATTTAGATTAGCTACAATTTTATTCTTCGCATTAATATCCGGTAATGCTCTTCTTCTATTGAATAAAGTTTCTACATAACCGTGTTCTCTTGCAAAATCTACGATATCAGTCATATACTTATCAACACCTTTGAATGTTTCTAAATATTTGTCAATAAATTCTTTCGCACGTTTTCTAGTAATTCCAAGGTTGTTAGATAGACCAAAATCAGAAATCCCATAAACAATACCAAAGTTAACAGCTTTAGCTTCTCGACGCATTGAAGAAGTCACCTCATCAAGACTAACTCCGTTAACATCACTAGCTGTTTTAGTATGAATATCTACATCGTGTTTAAATGCATCTATCATTCCTGTGTCCTGTGCGATATGAGCTAATACTCGAAGCTCTATTTGAGAATAGTCAATAGATAAGATTACTCTATCATCAGAAGCTGGAACGAATGCTTTTCTGATTTTTTTCCCTTCTTCAATTCTCGTTGGTATATTTGAAGATTTGGATTCACTGACGATAAGCGTCCTGTTTGAGCTAATGTTTGCTCATAACGTGTATGAATTTTTCCTTCACGAGTGATATCTTTTACTAACCCTTTTGCATAAGTTGAGTTTAATTTTGTAATTGTTCTATATTCCATAATTAATGGAATAATTTCATGACTATATTGTAATTGTTCTAATACCTCTACAGCTGTAGAATATCCAGTTTTTGTTTTCTTAATTGGTGGTAAGCCTAAATCTTCAAATAGTACCACTCCTAACTGTTTTGGTGAAGCTATATTGAATTCAGAGCCAGCTAAAGTATATATGCTAGCTTCTAAAGTTTCAATTCTTTCATCAAATTCTGCACTCATTTCTTCAAGAGCTTTTTTACTAACATGTATTCCTTCAAATTCCATATTAGCTAACACTTTAGCGACTTTAATCTCTATATTTTTATATAAATCCACCATATTTTCTTCTGCAAGTTTTTCTTCCATCAATGGTTTCATAAGAGAAATACTCTCTGCAATTTCAGCTATATACGGATTAATAACTTCTTGAGCCGGTAAAGTTCTTTTTGCTCCTTTACCATAGACTTCTTCGTCACTGCTTATTATTTTCCCAAGATAGTTAAAGATGATTTTATCAATTTCAGTTTTGGCATTAACATCAAGAAGATAAGATACAATTTTCACATCGAAAACTTCTCCGTTAATATCTACTCCGTTTCTCTTCGCTATAAATAAAATCTTTTTAAAATCATAAACAGTTTTAGAAATTTCACTTTGAAGATAATCTACTACAAACTCATTAGTGAAAAATTGTTCTTCACTAAAAATATAAACAGTTCCTTCTTTATAGACTACTATTCCAACTACATCTGAGTTATGGTAATCTTCTGTGTAACACTCAACATGTAAAGTACTGTCGGTAAAATCTATTTTCGTATTTTTATCTGCTAAAACAATACTAATTTCCTTTTTAGGAGCAACTGTCTTTTCAACAGTTACGCCCACCTTTTCAGTAGAAGTTTCTTGAGATAATTTTTTTAAAAATGAAATAAACTCAAGTTTTTTTAAATAACTCTCTTTTAAGTTCTACATTCTCACTATATGTTAAATCTTCTAACTTATTATCAACTGGAACTTCAGTATAAATAGTTGCTAGTTTTTTACTTAATAGAGCATCTTCTCGACCTTCTGTTAGTCGCTCTTTTAGTTTTTTACCACTAATATTATCAATATTTTCTAGTACATTTTCTACAGTTTTATATTCTGTTAGTAATTTTATGGCAGTCTTTTCACCAACTCCTGCAATTCCTGGGATATTATCACTCTTGTCCCCCATAAGACCTTTCATGTCAACGATTTGTCCTGGAGTTAATCCATATTTTTCAGCAATAAACTCGGGTGTATAATAATCTATATCTGTAACACCACGCTTAGTATAGTAAATTGTTATATTTTCACTAGCTAGTTGAGTTAAGTCTTTATCTCCAGTCACTATTATTACTTCTAAACCTTCTTTTTCAGCGATTTTAGCATAACTTCCAATAATATCGTCCGCTTCATAATCAAAATGTTCTTCATACTTTATTCCATATGAATCAAGAAGCTCTCTAACATATCCGAATTGTTCTACTAACTCACTAGGAGTTTTATCCCTAGTACCTTTGTATGCTTCATAACTTTGATGTCTAAACGTTTGTTTACCTTTATCAAAGGCAACTAACGCATACTTTGGATTAGTATCTGTCAATATTTTTTCTAGCATCAATGTAAAACCATATACACTATTTGTATAAAGTCCTTTTTTATTTTTTAAAGCTGGCATAGCGTAAAAAGCACGATAACTCAAACTATTACCGTCTATTAATATTATCTTATCCATTTTCTTCTCCTAATAATTCTTAAAAAAACTGTAAATGGGAGCAACTCAAAAATCTTATTTTTACAAAGCGATTTTTTCTAGTCACTCCCGTACAATTTATTTAATATTAAAGCTCAACCGTAAAGCTAATCGATATTCCATTAAAACTTTACATCTACATATTTTAAATTGATGAATTTATAATCTTTTGTTTAATCCATCGTTAGCAAATAATCACTAAATATTATTTTACAATAATTTGTAAATAATTTCTATTTTTCTCTTCCAAGAATGGTGTTCAATTTCTTCTAGTAACTTAACAGGAATCTCACGTTGCTCTCTTGTTCTTTCTATCATAAGTTCTAAAGCACCTACTATTCTATTTACAAATGCTGGTTTTTCTTCTTCAACAGCCTTATCAGTGTCATAAATAGTTGGCATTGCTATATATTCTATTATCTCAGAATTATTTATTTTGTCTCCAAGAAATTCTATAAGCCCTTCTATCTCAGTAGCAACTACTCTTAATCCACTTCCTAAAGCTTCAATCGCTATAAGACCTAACCCCTCAAAATAAGATGGTAGTATAAAAATATCTTTATGCCTCATTATTTCCCCTAAATGCGCTTGATCTACAGCATTATAAATTTTTATTTTCTTAGAATCACCAACTAAAGCTTCGACCCTAGGTCTATCCTCTTCTTTCAAATTCCCTATTAATTCTAATTCTACGTTATTGTCTTTTTTCTCTAATAATCTAAAGGCCTTTATCAACTCATAAAAACCTTTTGATTCATCAAATTTTCCTGCATATAAAATTTTTACAATACTTTGTTTTTCATATTTTTCAACGGGATAAAAAATCTTCTCATTATATCCAGCACCAATATTTACAATTTTATCCTCAGGGTAGCTATAGATATTAGAAATCCCTTCTATTACACCACCGCTTAATGCTAATATCTTATCTAACTTACCAAGGCTTTTAACATACTTATCTTTCATTGCTGGGTTCTTTTCAGCTTGTCTTATATCCGTATTGTGACAAACTCCAATTACTTTTTCACCTTCAAACACATCGCAAACTATAGAACTTAAGATCCATAAGTGATGTGTGATTACAACGTCTGGCTTAAATTCTTTTTTAGCTATTTCTAATTTTTTACGAAATGCGCTTTGCCAAGTTTCCAACATCTCAACAGTCATATTTTTGTACAGAGTATTCTCGTAAGGCATAATATCGCTCATCCCTACGATAGGAAAACTAATATCCTTACCTTGAAACTCAACTTCAAACTTTTCGTCTAAGAAATTAAAATCATATTCCGGCGTTGTTGCATAAACCGCAGCTTGTTCAACATCAAACTTCTTTAATCCCTCAATCACATTAGTAAAATATACACCACTTCCTGTCTTAATAGGTAATTGTGCTAATACGTGTAAAATTTTCATAATTATCTTCCTCTATTTCATATTTTCCGTCACTTATATTATAACCTAATTTAACATTTTTTTATAGTAAACGTATTAATTCTTTATGTTAGTTATACAAAAAAAGAAATTCACATCTAGTAATCCTACTCTATGTGAATTTCCCAAAATTTGTTTTCATCATACAAAGGATTCCTCCACTTATAATGAAAATATCATTCTTTTATTAACATTAATTTTAAACGATAACCTATTGTTTATTTTAACTCTACGCTCAACCACAAGGAGAAGCTTCTAAATCAGCTTGGGTTTCTATATAGTTATTTTTTTATTATAGAAAGCATTTTCGATATTTTTGCTCTATTAAATGGTTCAATTAAATTAATAACAGTATAGCCATCTAATCCAAGTTTTTTTTACATACTTCTTTACTTTCTTCAGGTTTATCACTATAGATAAAAAAATTTCTGAATCTTTATTTAATTTATCTAGAGCGCTATCTAGTTTATTAGGGGCAATTTTGATTTCTTCATCACTTAATATTTCAGTACCTAAATTTAAAAAAATTGTTTATTCTTACTTGCTGAGATACGGTATTTAAATTCAGATAATAATGCATTGCTGTATATTGCTTTACCATAATCATATTGTTTTATTCCATCTCCAATATGAAGTTTCGTAAACCCACGCTCTCTTAATAATTTTTCAGTATTACGTGATGTTACATCGACTACACAATATAGAATAATATCCTTATCCTTATACTCATCAAGTACATCACTATTATTTTTAAAAAGTTTAATAGGTAAGTTTACCGCATTAATTGCATGCCCTCTTGCATACTCTTTTCTCCAACGCACATCTACAACAAGTGCTTCATCGAAAGTTTTTTTCTCTACTTCAGCCCCTGCAATCCTTCCTGGCTTACCTTTTAACAATTTAAGCCAAAATGCATAAAGTCCTAATAAGATAACTAATAGTATAATAGCAATACCTAATAATATATTCATCCTGTTTACTCCTTTCTTAACGTAATTATATTATATCATACATTTTGCATTTTTAATAATAAATGATATTTTTAAAAATTGTTTTGATTTTTCTATTTAAGAGTAAAATTATGATATAGATATTTTTTTAGAAAGGAGATTTAAATGAAAAATTTCCAAAATCAATAAAATAGAAAATAAGAATTTTAAAATTGAAACCTCATTACTTTTTGATGGAATTTTAGTTGGATTATTTGCCGGAATAGTCGGAGCTAGCTATAGACTCCTTATAGGTTATAGTGAGCACCTAGTTCACTATACTGCAGAATTTATAAAAAATGGTTTCATATACAAGATATTACTCTTAGTGGTGCTAATACTACTAGCCTTATTTTCTGGTTTCTTGCTAAAACGAGAACCCATGGCTAGTGGAAGTGGAATTCCTCAAGTATCAGCTGAAATTACGGGACGATTAAACCCCAATCCATTACGCGTTCTTATTTATAAAATTACAGGTGGATTAACAGCAAGTTTAGGTGGCTTATCTCTAGGGCGTGAAGGACCTTCAATTCAACTTGGTGCTATGAGCGGAAAACTTGTATCGAAAATTTTAAAAAAGGACAACATTAAAGAAAAATATTTTATTACATGTGGAGCAAGCGCTGGACTCTCAATTGCTTTTGGTGCTCCATTGGCAGGGGTCTTATTTTCAATAGAAGAAGTTCATAAACAAATTACTAAAAAAATAATTATTTGTTGCTTTAGTGCTGCTGTTATAGCTAATATAGTTGGGCAATACATCTTTGGGCTTACCGCTATCTTTAAGTTCCCAGATATTCCTTATGTTGAAGTTAGTATCTATCCATGGGTAGCCTTACTTGGTATTTTATTGGGAATATTTGGAACATTTTATAATATTACTATAAAAATACTATTTAAAATTTATGAATTCTTAAAACTAAATATAGTGTTTAGACCTCAGATAGCTTTTCTCATTTCATTTGTGCTTTTTATTTTTTATCCTATAGTACTTGGAAGTGGGCATAATTTAGTAGAGTTTTTAATTGAGAATAAATTTAGTTTTATATTTTTATTAACATTATATTTTATAAAAACTCTATTCTCACTTATATCATTTACTTCAGGAGTTGCAGGCGGTATATTCCTACCTATTTTAATTCAAGGTGCAATACTAGGAACATTATTTAGCAACTTCTTTGATGCGAAATACACTGCCCTATTCGTAATATTATCAATGTCTGGATATCTAACAGCAATTGTCAGAAGTCCTATTACTTCAATAATATTATTATTTGAAATGACACAAAAACTTAACTATTTCCTTCCTATAGCACTATGTTGCCTATTCGCTTATATGACTGCGAATATACTAGGAACAAAACCTGTTTATGAATATTTATTAGATCGCATACTAACTAGTAATAAACTAGAAGATAATGAAGTTGAAATGGAAGTAGAAATTATTACAACAATATCAAACGATAGTTTTTTAGTTGGAAAATCTATTAGAGAAATAGAGTGGACGAAAAATACACTTATATCTCAGATTGAACGCTCTGGACGTGAAATAGTACCGAAAGGAACAACAGTTTTAGAAGCTAACGACAAACTTACCGTTATAATGCCAAAAGAAAGTGTTGAGACATTCTTAGAAAAATTTAGTAAATAGTTAAAGACTAGAAGATTTATTAAAATTCTTCTAGTCTTTGTTCTTATATTACATTAAAATGTTTTAACGCATTTGTTATTCCGTCATCATCTACGCTTGTCGTGATATAATCTGCAATCTCTTTAACATTCTCTCCAGCATTCCCCATCGCTACACCTATACCAGCATGTTTAAGCATGTCTATGTCATTACCACCATCACCGAATGCCATAGTTTCCTCTAATTCAATACCAAAATGGGCGATAACAGCATCAATTCCGGTATTTTTCCCACCATCTTTCGGAATGACATCTGTAAAATGCGTAGTCCATCTTGCTGCTTTTGAATTAGGCATATATGCTAAAAAGTCCACTTCTTCCTCTTCTGATACAAAGACATTAAGCTGATAGATTTTTTCACTTATTGCTTTATCATATGCTAACGGATCTTCTTTAAAACGCTCTGGATCTCCTAGCTCATCTTCTAACCATTTTACCCTTGAATTTTTCAAATTCATAAATGCACCATCTAATAAAGCAAAGTCACACGCAATCTTATTCTCCTTAAAATAAGGAAGAACATTTTTTATATCTTCTTGAGATAATATCTTATCATTTAAAACTTCACCATTTTCTAAATAGCAATATTGACCATTTATTGTAATATAGCCATCAAATTTAAAATCTAATAAATCATTTAAAAATGTAGTGTGAAATGGTGCTCTTCCTGTAGCTATAAATATCTTAATTCCTTGTTCTTTTAATTTTTTTAAAGTATTTGCTGTATTTTCAGGAATTGTTTTTGTTTTAAAACTTCTTATCGTTCCATCAATATCAAAAAAAATTGCTTTTATTTTAGTCATTTTTATTCTCCATCTTGTTTAAATCAACTACACTATCTCTTGTCTTTAATTCATAACCAATTAATAGTTTCATAGCTGTTTCTTCTTTTTTTATTATATTTAATAACATTTCTACCGTCTGCTTAGCAGCGTCCTTTAAATCAAACTTTATCGTTGTTAACGGTGATTTTAATAGTGCTGATGATGTATAATCTCCAAAGGCAGCAACCGAATAATTTTCTCCAACACTTAAACCAGATTCTTCCAGAGCTTTTATCGCTCCATAAGCCAAATTATCAGTTGCACAAATTAAACAACTATTATTTTTTAGATTGTCAATGTTTTCCTTTATTGTTGAGTATCCCTCTTCTAAGCCAAAATTAGTGATCATTACATTTTCAGGAACAAGATTATATTTCTCTAAAGTCCTTATTACTCCTAATTTTCTATAATATCCTACTGCAACATCATCCTCACTAACCCCTAAGTAAGCTACTTTTTTATGACCACTTGCCAATACATAATTCGTTAAATCTCTAGCAGCATTGAAGTCATTGTACTCAACACTATATGTATACTCTCCCTCTTGCCCCAACATAACAACAGGAACATCCACAGATTTTATAGTACTCTCATAAGTTTTAGTCATAGTTGTTGGTAATAAGATTATTCCATCTACATTCATTCTTGCCAATTTTTTTATATACTCTAACTGCTTATTTTCATCAAAATTAGCATTCATTATCAACGTCTCATAATTATTTTCTTTTAATTCTTTATCAAGGTATTTTAAAGTATTTCCACTGATATAAGAATGCAAACATGGAACTATCACCCCGATAATTTTACTATCAGTACTTTTTAACGCTTTTGCAAAAGTATTTGGCGTATAATTATACTTATCTACTATTTCTTTAATTTTTTCATAAGTTTCTTTTTTTAAATTTCCACCATTAAAATATCTAGAGACAGTAGTAGTACCTACTCCAGCCATTTTTGCTATATCTACTATTGTCAATTTCTTCATAGATTACCTCCTTAAGTCACATTCTTAATTATATACGATTGTAATAAATAAATAAAGAATTAAATCAGAACATTTTTTTAGAAAAATAATATCAACAAATTTTTAGATAAAAAAATTATAATATCTTCTTCTGTAATAAGAAAATTAAATTTCTCATTCAATGTTTATTCTAATACAATTAAATTTTAAAAATTAGCAAATAAATAACTAAATAGCACCACAACAATAGTAATCTTCACTATATAATATAACTTCTAAATCTTCTTCCCTCTTATCTAGACAACTGTATCATTACACAATAATAAATCTCGAACAACAGCTTTAAAAATACTATCAAACATGCATAGAACAATATGAACATTTTTTATTAAAATATAAACAAACCCCTTGAAATCCTTTTCTAAAAGTGGTATAGTTTTTTTCTTGGAGGTATATTATGATAGTTCAATTAAAAAAACGTATCAAAACAATATAAGGACGCTAACTTCAAATTAGAAAATATATCATTTGATATTAATAAGAAAGAAGTTATTGGAATTATCGGAAGAAATGGTACAGGAAAAAGTACTATTCTTAAAATGATTAACGGTATCGTTTCCTATGATAGTGGAGATATTCTTTATAAAAACTCTTCTATTAAAACTATGGATGCTAATACTCTTAGGCATACTAGAAAAAATTTAGCCTATATATTCCAACACTCTAATCTTATCGATAACAAAACTGTATATTATCATTTAAGTTTAGTGTACAAATTAAATAAGGTTCCTGTTGATAAAAAGAAAATAGATGATATTCTAGATTTCATGAATATTACAAGACTTAAAAATAGTCTTTGTGGTAGCTTAAGTGGTGGTGAACAACAAAAAGTTGCTATTGCTATGGCATTACTTCAAGAACCCGAAGTTCTACTTTGTGATGAAATTAGTTCCGCTTTGGATACTAATAGTGAAAAAGAAATTTTTGCATTATTAAACAAACTAAGAACAACGACTGATATTTCAATCGTTATGATTTCACATAGTCTTTCATTACTTAAGAACTTCTGTGATCGTGTAGTAGTAATCGATGATTCTACTGTAAAAGACATTGTCGTACCTAATAAAAATGCAAAAGACGATTACGACAGTAATTACTATAACTACGTAAAGGAGTTTTTACTAGATGATTGATTTATTTAAAGCAAATTACGATGGTATAATGAAAGCGTTCTGGGAAACGAATTACATGATGATTTACTCAATGTTAACTGTATTTTTCATTTCCATGCCACTAGGGATTATGCTTTTCTCTTTTAGTCGTGATTATTTATTAAAAAATAGAGCAGTTTATGAAGGATTAAGTATTTTTCTTAATGCCTTACGTAGTGTTCCTTTTCTAATTTTTGTGTTCATTTTAATCCCTGTAAATAGATTCTTATTTAAAACATCTTTTGGGAATATAGCGGCAATCTTGCCTCTTACACTTGTTGGTGTTAGTATCTATGCACGTTTTGTCGAACAAGCACTAATTAATGTTCCTAAGAAGATTGTAGATAGAGCTATAAGTATGGGAGCTACAAAAATTCAAATTATTAGGTATTTCTTATTACCAGCTACTATGGATAACTTAATCTTATCATTCACCTATACTACTATTAGTTTATTAGCTTATACTACTGTAATGGGTGTTATTGGGGCTGGTGGTCTAGGAGAATTTGCATTCAGATATGGATATCAAGAATACAACTATGATCTAATGTATTTAATCGTTATAATATTTATTATATACGTATTTATTATTCAATCAATAGGTTATGGATTAGCTAAACGTTTTACAAATAAAAAGGAGAAATAAAACCAATGAAAAAAGTATTATCATTTGTTGCTAGTCTTTTAGCTCTTGTGCTTGTATTAACAGCATGTTCTAGTAAAACTAGCGATAAAAAAGAAGAAAAAAAAGAAAACAAAACAATTAAAGTTGCTGCACACGTTCCACCATTTACTGATATGTTAGAATTAGTTAAAGAAGATTTACAAAAAGAAGGATACACTCTTGAAATTGTAAAAGTATCTGATAACGTTCAAGCTAACGTTGCTTTAGCAAACAAAGAAATCGATGCTAACTTCTTCCAACATGAACCATTCATGAAACAATACAACGAAAAAAATAAAACTAACTTAGTAGCTGTGGCGAAAGTTTACAACTCAATTCCAGCATTCTACTCAAAAACTGTTAAAAACATTAAAGATCTTAAAGATGGTGCTGATGTAGCAATTCCATCTGATGCTTCAAACATGGCTCGTGCGTTAAGATTATTAGCTCACGGTGGATTAATCACATTAAACGATCCTAACAGTTACAATGTTACTGTAAAAGATATTAAAGATAATCCAAAACATCTTAAATTTACAGAAGTTGGTCTTTTAAACTTAAGTGATGCATATGCAGAAAAAGATTTAGTATTCAACTACCCTACATACATCGCTAAATTAAACCTTACACCAATGAAAGATGGTCTTTTAATGGAAGATAAAGCTGACTTTACATATGCTGGAGTTCTTGCAGCTCGTGAAGACAATAAAGACGACGCTAAAATTCAAGCAGTTAAAAAAGCTCTAACTAGCCAAAAAGTTAAAGACTTCTTACAAAAAAACTTTGATGGTAAAGCTACTGCAGCTTTCTAATTATAAATTATATTAATTCATAAACTATATATATATCAACATACCTTACCTCTAAATATTAAATATACTTATAGGAGAATATATAATGAAGAAAATAATTTCATTTATAGCTAGCTTAACTGCTTTATTATTAGTTTTAACAGCATGTTCAAGCAAAACTGAAGCACCTAAAAAAGATGAGAAGAAAGAACCAGTTACTGTAAAAGTAGCTTCTCACACTTCACCAATGACAGACATGTTAGAAATGATCAAAGAAGATCTTAAAAAAGACGGTTATAACTTAGAAATCGTTAAAGTTTCTGATAACGTTCAAGCTAACGTTGCCTTGAACAATAAAGAAGTTGACGCTAACTTCTTCCAACACAAACCATTCATGGAACAATTTAACCAAAAAAATAACGCTAAACTTGTAGCAGTTCAACCTATCTACAACGCGACTGTATCATTCTACTCTAAAACTCTTAAAGATATTAAAGATCTTAAAGATGGTGCTGATGTAGCTATCCCTTCAGATCCAACAAACTTAGCTCGTGCTTTACGTTTATTAGATCACGCTAAAGTTATTACTCTTAAAGATCCAAATAGCTTTACAGTAACAGAAGCAGATATCAAAGATAATCCAAAACACCTTAAATTTACTAAAGTAAGCTTACTTAACCTAAACGAAGCTTATAACGAAAAAGATTTAGTATTTAACTACCCAACTTACATCTCTAAATTAGGATTAACTCCAGATAAAAACGGTCTAGCTTTTGAAAAAGAAGGAGATTTAACATTCGCTATCTCACTTGTAGCACGTGAAGACAACAAAGATGATGCTAAAGTTCAAGCAGTTAAAAAAGCATTAGCTAGTGAAAAAGTTAAAGATTATATTAACAAAGAACTTAAATCAAAAGGACACGCTACTCCAGCGTTCTAATATAAATTAAAATACTTGGTAGACATTGTTTACCAAGTATTTTTTTATCTTACTGTGCATCTATAAGTTACCTTAATTCTCTTTTTAAAAATGTTCTATTTATCAGATAGTGTATAATATTTTGTGTAAACAGAAAAGTCAAGAAGAGTTGTAAAAAAGACATAGAAAAAAGAGACTCCTAAGTGTAAAAATAAAGTTAACGACAACTCATTACGAAAGGAATCTCTCATGAATAATAATAACACAAAAATTAGTAAATGCACTACTAAAAAGGAGAAAAATATTTCAGAAATATTTAGAGCTGAAGTAGAAAAAGCTATAAATACAGTATTAGAAGCTGAGCTTACAGGATTTCTAAATTATGAAAAATACTCTGTAGAAGGTTATAATACAGGAAATTCAAGGAATGGAAGTTATTCAAAAACAATATACAGTGAATATGGGAAACTATCAATAAAAGTCCCAAGAGATCGAAATAGTGAATTTACACCTCAAACCCTAGTACCATATAAAAGAAACACACAAAATTTAGAAGAGACAATAATATTACTGTATAAAAGAGGCATGACTACAAGAGAAATAGGTAAAATTGTAGAACAATTGTATGGGCACTACTATTCACCACAAACAATAAGTGTTATAATTAAACAACTAGATGAAAAAGTTAAAGAATATCATTCAAGAAAAATAACAAAAGATTATGCGGTAGTATATGCAGACTCAACATATATTAGTGTAAAAAGAGGAACAGTAGGAAAAGAAGCACTACATATATTAATAGGAATAACAATAAGCGGAGAAAAAGAAATCCTATCATATGAATTATTTCCAACAGAATCACCAGAAAACTACAAAGATATGTTAGAAGATCTTAAGAAAAGAGGTTTAAACAAAGTATTATTGTTTGTCACAGATGGATTAAAAGGAATAAAAGAAAAACTCGAAGAAGCATTTCCTAAAGCGAAGTATCAAACATGTTGGACGCATATAATACGAAATATTTTACTAAAAGTAAGATCAAAAGATAAAGCGGAAATATCAGAAGATTTAAAAGTGGTGTATCAAGCATCGACAAAAGATGAGGCAGAAAAGAATCTGGCATTATTTATAGATAAATATAAAGGAAAATACCCAAAAGTAACAAATAGTCTATTAGATATTAGAGATTGTCTATTTACATATTATTTATTCCCAAAATCAATAAGAAGAAGTATTTATACAACAAATATAATAGAAAAATTATAATAAACATCTAAAAAAAGGAATAAAGAAAAAAGAACAATTCCCTAATGAACAATCTCTAAACAGATATGTTTGTGTATCAGCATGTGAATATAACGTAAAATATGTAGGTATATCACACTATGGATTTAGTATGGCGAAAGAAGAATTAGAGAATATGATAGAAGAAATATATATAAACTAGCTTTTATTCCCTTCTAGAGTTTAGATTTTTCTATAATTTTGTCAAGAACAAGGGCAAGCCTTCTTTGAATTCTTGACAAAATCTCTTGAAAAATCTTATTAAACTCTAAGGAATAAAAAAAGCCATAAGAACTAATAAAATTATAAATAGTTAACTTTATTTAAAACATTAGATTATGTTTACACAAAAATCTTGACACTGCCATTTATCATTAAAACATATATTATACCTGCTGGCACCCTTGTGAATGTAAAGGAGAACACTATTTAATAACGTACTAGTATCTATATATAGATATTCATAAAAAAAAAGAAACTGATTTTTACATCAGTTCCTTTTTATTAATTATCTTATTTGTGTAATTCTTTTTCGAACGCTTCTCTAACTTGTCCTACTGAGAATCCGATGATTACTTGAATTGCTTTACCGTTACGAGCAACTCCTAGAGCTCCAGAACGTTTTAAGAATTCATCATCTTTAACTAGGCTTTCGTCTTTAACGTTAACACGTAATCTTGTTACACAGTTAGTAACGTCTACGATGTTATCTTTACCACCTAAACCTTCAAGAATGATAAGAGCTTGATCATCATGAGTAGCTGCATCATCTTTAACTTCTGGTTTTGGTGCATCTTTACCTTTTTCACGGTACTCTTGTTTAGAGTAAAGTTTTGTTTCAGCATCATCTGCTTCGCGTCCAGGTGTGTTTAATTGGAATTTAAGGATTAAGAATCTAAATACTAAGAAGTAGATTACAGAGAATACTAATCCAATTCCGATTTGAACGAACATTTGTGAAGAGTGGTTTTTGAACATTGGTAACCAGTTAAGAGCTAAGAAGTCAATTAATCCACTTCCGAAGTTACCTACAACTCCAAATTGGTACATAGTTGCTGACATTAACGCACCTAATACTGCGTGAGTAGCGAATAACATTGGTGCTGCAAATAAGAATGTGAACTCGATTGGTTCAGTGATTCCTGTTAAGAAACCAGTAAGTGCTGCTGGGATTAATAACCCGGCTACAACTTTTTTCTTGCTATCTTTAGCTGTTACATACATAGCTAAAGCTGCTGCTGGTAAACCAAATACTTTTGAGTTACCGTGTAATGAAAATCCACCTTGAGGGAATAACTCTTTTAATGGAGTTGAGCTTTGAGAGAACTCTTGAATGTGTTGTACCCAGTAAGCTGTGATTCCATTTTCTACTACTGCTGGTCCAAACATGAATGGTCCATAGATAAAGTGGTGTAATCTTGTTGGGATTAAAAATTCTTTCTAGGAATGTGTAAGTGAATACCCCTGCAACTCCAGAAACTTTTAAGAATCCTTGTAATGCAGCGATTCCTAATTGAACTTTTTGGCCATAATAAAGCTGTTAAGAATGCAGCTGGAATCATGATGATAAATCCAACTAAGATAACAAATGTTGATCCTGGAAAATTCCTAGTAATTCAGGTAATTTTTTTGTCAAAGTATTTGTTGTGAATCCATACTGAGATAGATGCAATAACGATAGAACCGATGATTGAAGTATCTAAAGTGATTGCTCCAGCGATTCTTGTAATACCTGTAGGTAATTTAAGAGCTGGTGTTACATCTACTCCAAAGAATTTGAATTGAGTTAAGAATCCGTTGATGAAGTAGTTGAAAAACCATGTAGATTAAGAACGCTTCTAATGCAGCACGACCATTTGCTTTTTTAGCAAGACCGATTGGAATACCAAGTGCGAACACTACTGGCATTTGATTGAAGATTGTCCATCCTCCTTGTTCAACTACGAACCAGAAGTTATACCAAAGTGTTCCTTCTGTCGCGATGCTCCCTACTAAGTTAGGGTTTTTAAAAATTGAAGTTAATCCAACTACTAATCCGAAGAATGCGAATATAATAGATGGCATTAACATAGCGCCTCCAAAACGCTGAATTTTTTGTAACATAACATTTTCCTCCTTTTTTTATTTCTCTGCTAATGTTACTTCTAAACCATTATGATCAGAAATTATTGGATAATTATCATCATTAAATATAACAAAACTTTCTTTTACGTTCAATTTTCTATTTATAAATACATAATCCAATTTTTTCTGACACATAGAATCTTCCCAACCACTTATATTTTTATATACGGTAACTCCCCCGTCTTTTTTCTCGGCTAATTCATATGTATCATATAATCCTTTATCAAGTATTCGTTTGTAATCATCTACTTGATGTAAATAATCCGTATTGAAATCTCCCATGAAAATTTTAAGATTTTTGTTATCTGTATAATTAATTAGGTTGCTAAGATTTTGATCTATGTCTTCCCCTTTACAAGTTGGCAAATTCATATGACAACTGTAAAATTCTACGATCTCATTATTTACTTTAAGATCTACTTTTAATATTTTTCTTGATTCGATGGAAGTCACGGTTTGTTGTGCCGTACAGTAAAAGTCCTCTACGGCAACAACTTCACCTTTAGCTAATATCGCTAATCCTTCTTCGAATTTATCAAATCCAATGTGAGAGTAAGTCCAGTAATAACTGTAACCTTCTTCTCCATATTCTCTAATTTTATCTAACAATAATTTTCCGAAGTTATCTGTTTTTATCCCTTGTTGAACATCTTCACTATTAATCAATTGATTTACTTCTTGCATGGCAACCACGTCATAATTTTTTTCTACAATTACCTTTGCTAAAATATTTAATTTTTCTAGTTGATTTTCTTCTAACCAACTATGAACATTAATCGTTAATAGTTTCATCGTATGTTCCCCTTTATTTATTCCAAATATCTTCATTATATTGAGCAATTGTACGGTCAGATGAGAAGAATCCTGCTTTCGCAATGTTCGCGATAACTTTCTTCATCCATAATTCACGGTTTTCGTAATCTGCTAACATTTCTTCTTTCTTAGCGTAATATTCCTCAAAGTCAATTAGTGTCATGAACCAGTCTTTGTTAAGAAGTTCGTTGTATAATCTTTCTAATCTTTCTTTATTTCCTAGTTTAACTAAATCTTCAGATACGATAAAGTCAACAACCTCTTTAACACCGTCTTTTTCATAGTATTCTTTAGATACATATCCAGCAGTTTCGTAAAGTTTAATGATTTCATCACTTTCTTTACCGAAGATGTAGATATTTTCACGGCCAACTAGTTCATCAATTTCCACGTTAGCTCCATCTAGAGTTCCTAGAGTTAGAGCTCCGTTTAACATGAATTTCATATTACCAGTTCCACTTGCTTCTTTAGAAGCTAATGAGATTTGCTCTGAAATATCAGTTGCTGGTATTAATTTTTCAGCTACACTTACGTTATAGTTTTCAACTAGGAATACATTTAGGTATTTGTTTACTTCAGGATCATTATTAATTAATTCTGATAGGCATAGAATTAAGTGAATAATGTCTTGAGCTATAATGTAAGCTGGTGCTGCTTTACCACCAAAGAATACAGTGATTTTTCTTTCTGGTAATTTTCCATTTTTAATATCTAAGTATTTTTTGATTACATATAAAGCGTTCATTTGTTGACGTTTATATTCGTGGAATCTCTTGATTTGTGTATCAATAATACTATTTTCATCTAGTTCAATACCTTGAGTTTCTTTTAGGTATTCTTTAAGAACTAGTTTATTCTCGTGTTTAATTTCTTCTAATTTAGCTGCTACTTCTTTACTATCTACAAATGCTAATAGTTTTTCTAATTTAGTTGCATCTGTTAAGTACTCATCACCAATTAAATCTTTTAAGTATGCTGCTAACGTTCTGTTAGAGAACTCTAACCAACGTCTGAATGTGATACCGTTAGTCTTATTGTTAAATTTCTCTGGGTATAATTCATAGAAGTGTTTTAACTCAGAGTTTTTAAGAATTTCAGTGTGTAGGTAAGCAACTCCGTTTACACTGTTAGAGAAGTGAATATCCATGTTTGCCATGTGTACTCTATTATCTTTATCGATAATTTGAACATCTTCACCTTCATATTTTTCTCTAATAACTGCATCTAATTGTTTAATGATTGTTACTAAGTGTGGTACCACTTCTTCTAAATATGCTAATGGCCATTTTTCTAATGCCTCAGCTAAGATAGTGTGGTTTGTGTAACCAGTCATTTTTTGAACGATTGTGTATGCTTCTTCAAATTCAATTCCGTGTTTTTCAGTTAGTAAACGAATTAATTCAGGAATTACCATACTTGGGTGAGTATCGTTAATTTGAACATATGCATATTCGTATAGATCGTGAACATTACTTCCTTTAGCAATAGCTTCATCTAAAATTAATTGAGCTGCATTTGATACCATGAAGTATTGTTGGTAAATACGTAATAATTCACCATTTTTATCACTGTCATCTGGGTATAAGAATAATGTTAAGTTTTTCTCGATTTCAGTTTTATCGAAACTAATACCATTTTCAATGATACTACTATCTACTGATTCGATATCGAATAAGTTTAGGTAGTTTTTAGTATCTTTTTTGTATCCTAATACGTCAATTCTTTTTAGAGTTGACGTTAGGTTGAAGTTTTTAAATGGTACTGTATATTTAACATCTGTATCCCTTAACCATGAAGAATCTTCAATCCAGAAGTTTGGTTCTGCATGCTGTTCATTTTTAACAAATACTTGTCTGAATAATCCACAGTGGTAATTTAATCCAACTCCATCACCATTGATTCCTAATGATGAGATAGAATCGATGAAGCAAGATGCTAAACGTCCAAGACCACCGTTACCTAGTGATGGTTCTAATTCTGCTTCTTCAACATCGCTAAGACGTTTATTAGCTGCATTTAATTCTTTTTCGATTTCTTCGTAGATACCTAAGTTAATTAGGTTATTTGATAGTAGTTTACCAATTAAAAATTCTGCTGAAATGTAGTAAACTTTTTTCTTATCATTATTTTGAGCTTTTTTATCAGCTTCTTCTTTTACATAATTTAATAGTTGTGTATATATATCTTTGTTTTCTAAAGTACTTAGTTCTTTATTTGTATTATCTAATACATATTTACTAAATGACATTTTATACCCTCTCTCTTGAATATCTTACTGTAATGTTTCTTAAAAATTCTTTTCTCTCTTCTGTTAAATCTTCTTCAAGCATTCTCCACTCCCAGTTTCCTCCAACTGTTGATGGAACGTTCATTCTGCTTGTTGCATCTTTGTCTAATAAATCTTGCATTGTTACGATTGCGTAATCACTTACTGAAGAGTAGATTCCTCTAATCATTGCTTCAGTGATTGTTTCATCATCACGACAATTCAGGTATTCAGAAACTAGTTTCCTTTCTGATTCACTTAGTTTTTCATACCATCCATTAACTACATCGTTATCGTGTGTTCCAGTGTAAGCAACACTGTTTTGTGTATAATGATGTGGACGATCTAAATTATCTTCTCCAGGGAAAGCAAATTGAAGAATTTTCATTCCTGGATATCTAGAATCATCTAATAATTTTTCTGCTTTAGCATCAATAAATCCTAGATTTTCTGCAACGATTGGTAAATCACCTAACTGTTCTTTAATTTTTTGGAACAATTCAATTCCTGGACCAGCTTCCCAAGTACCATTCACTGCATTTCAGCATCTTTATCTATTTGCCAGAAATCAGAGAATCCTTTAAAGTGATCTATACGAAGTACATCATAGATTTTGAAACTCTCTTGCACTCGGTAAATCCACCATGAAAATCCTTGTTCTTTGTGTTTTTCCCAATCATAGATTGGATTACCCCAAAGTTGTCCAGTAGGACTGAAGTCATCTGCAGGACATCCAGCTACATAAAGTGGCTCATTGTTTTCATCAACTTTAAATAGTTCTGGCATAGTCCACATTTCAACACTATCAGCACTTACATAAATTGGCATATCTCCAATAATTTTAATTCCTTTTTCATTAGCATATTCTTTTAATGCTAACCATTGTTTAAAGAAGAAATATTGTGTTACTGTATAGTATCTTATGCTATCTTGAAGTTCTGTACGATATTTTTCACGTGCCGTTTCTTCACCTTTTTTAATATCTTCATCCCAGTGAATAAAGCTCTTATATCCAAAACTTTCTTTTATAGCCATATACTCAGCATAATCAGCTAACCAACTTGAATTCTCTGCTTCAAATTTTTCAATTTCAGCTAATACTTCACTATTTTTACTAGTGTTAGCGACTGCTTTTTCTAAAATTGGTCTTCTTGCTTCGAATAATAATGCATAATCAACTTTTTCAGGGTTTTCTCCAAAGTTAACATTTGCATAATCACTTTCTTCAAGCAATCCATCTTCTTTTAATAATGAAAAATCAATTAGATTTAAGTTACCTGCTACTGCTGAAAAACTTTGGTATGGTGAATCACCATAGCTAGTAGTTGTAAGTGGTAAAATTTGCCAATAAGTTTGTTTTGTTTCTTCTAAGAAATCAACAAAATCATAAGCACTTTTACCAAATGTTCCTATACCAAATTTACCTGGTAATGATGTGATATGCATTAAAACACCACTTGAACGTTTTGACATTATTAGTTTCCTCCGTTATTTTTTTAACTTGTATTTACAAAAAAAGTTCTTATAACTTAACATTTATTATTATAATAAAAACACTTTCATTTTGTCAACACATTTATGTAATTCTTTTTTTATTTTATTATATGACCTATACGTAAATGTTGAAAACACTGTGAAACTTTTTATATATTTCTTGATTTTTTTGACCTCAGTACATTTATAATAATATAGATAAACTTTGAGAGGTTAATAGGAAATGAGTAAATACAAACAAGTCTACAGAGATTTAAAAGAAAAAAATTGACACTCGAGTATATAAACGTAATACTGAATTACCGAGTGAAAATGAGCTAGTTAAAGAATACGGCTATTCTAAAGATACAATAAGAAAAAGCCCTATCTCTATTAGAAATAAATGGTTATATTCAAAAAAATCAAAGGTAAAAAAACTCTTTAATTCTTGGGCATGGAAGAATAAAAAAACAATTACCTTGGTAATATAAAAAAACTTCTTCGGAATTAAATATTGATGGAAAAATATGAAATCAAAACTACCCTTGAATCTTTATATATAATTCAAGGAGATAAAAAAATAATGGATATTTTTTTGGAGCTAACGAAAAATAATGATTTTTTTATAGAGTTAGCCGTAGCCGAATTATAAATGGCGAACGTCTTGAATATGAAATATCATATTTCGATCGTAAGCTTGTACCATTTATCAATAAAGAAATAGCTGAATCTTCTATCTACAAATATTTAGAAAAAGAATTAGGATTAAATATTACCCACTCTAGACGAGAGATTTCATTTAGATATGCAACCGAAGAAGAAAAACAACATATGGACTTAGGTGAATATAATATGGTGGCTGTTGTTGAAAGTATCACATATTTATCAAATGGAAATATACTACAATACGGAATACTTAGTTATAGACCTGACAAGTTCACATTTGTAACTATGGCAAAAAGATAAAAACGACTCGTAAATTACGATTTTATTAGAATCGAATTTATAGAGTCGTTCTCTTTTTTGTTTTTAATTTTACTCAAATATTTTGTAATGGTGATAATGGAACTTGAAAAGTTCCATCGGTAAAATTAAGGGCAGTGTCAAGATTTTTGTGTAAACATAATCTAATGTTTTTAAATAAAGTTAACTATTTATAATTTTATTAGTTCTTATGGCTTTTATTCCTTAGAGTTTAATAAGATTTTTCGAGAGATTTTGTCAAGAATTCAAAGAAGGCTTGCCCTTGTTCTTGACAAAATTATAGAAAAATCTAAACTCTAGAAGGGAATAAAAAGCTAGTTTCTATATATTTCTTCTATCATATTCTCTAATTCTTCTTTTGCCATACTAAATCCGTAGTGCGATATACCTGCATATTTTACGTTATATTCACATGCTGATACACAAACATATCTGTTTAGGGATTGTTCTTTAGGGAATTGTTCTTTTTTCTTTATCCCTTTTTTTAAATGTTTATTATAATTTTCTATTATATTTGTTGTATAAATACTTCTTCTTATTGATTTTGGAAATAAATAATATGTAAATAGACAATCTCTAACATCTAATAGACTATTTGTTACTTTAGGATATTTTTCTTTATATTTATCTATAAATAATGCTAGATTCTTTCCTGCCTCATCTTTTGTCGATGCTTGATACACCACTTTTAAATCTTCTGATATTTCTGTTTTATCTTTTGATCTTACTTTTAGTAAAACATTTCTTATTACATGCGTCCAACATGTTTGATACTTCGCTTTAGGAAATGCTTCTTCAAGCTTTTCTTTTATTCCTTTTAATCCATCTGTGACAAACAATAATACTCTATTTAAACCTCTTTTCTTAAGATCTTCTAACATATCTTTGTAGTTTTCTGGTGATTCCGTTGGAAATAATTCATATGATAGGATTTCTTTCTCCCCGCTTATTGTTACTCCTATTAATATATGTAGTGCTTCTTTTCCCACTGTTCCTCTTTTTACGCTAATATATGTTGAGTCTGCATATACTACCACATAATCTTTTGTTATTTTTCTTGAATGATATTCTTTAACTTTCTCATCTAATTGTTTAGTTATAACACTTATTGTTTGTGGTGAATAGTAGTGTCCATACAATTGTTCTACAATTTTACCTATTTCTCTTGTAGTCATACCTCTTTTATACAGTAATATTATTGTTTCTTCTAAATTTCGTGTGTTTCTTTTATATGGTACTAGTGTTTGAGGTGTAAATTCACTATTTTGATCTCTTGGTACTTTTATTGATAGTTTCCCATATTCACTGTATATTGTTTTTGAATAACTTCCATTCCTTGAATTTCCTGTATTATAACCTTCTACAGAGTATTTTTCATAATTTAGAAATCCTGTAAGCTCAGCTTCTAATACTGTATTTATAGCTTTTTCTACTTCAGCTCTAAATATTTCTGAAATATTTTCTCCTTTTAGTAGTGCATTTACTAATTTTGTGTTATTATTATTCATGAGAGATTCCTTTCGTAATGAGTTGTGGTTAACTTTATTTTACACTTAGGAGTCTCTTTTTTCTATGTCTTTTTTACAACTCTTCTTGACTTTTCTGTTTACACAAAATATTATACACTATCAAATTAAGACTACAGGTTTAATTTTAAGGTGTAATATCCACTTTAATTGTCTAAATGACAATTAAAGATAGATGGAACCGTCCGTCACCATACTTAAAATATTTGATATAGAAAAATTAAATTATCTAATATACACAAAAAAACTGATAAAGGAAAATTGTTCCTCTATCAGTTTTTATGTTATTCAAGATTATTTTAATCTTTCCTCTAATTCTGCTTTTAAGTCTTCGAATCCTGGTTTTCCAAGAAGAGCAAACATATTTTTCTTATATGCTTCTACTCCCGGTTGGTCAAATGGATTTAATCCTTGCATATATCCAGAAATACCTACAGCTTTTTCAAAGAAGTATACTAAGTATCCGAATGTAAACTCACTCATATCTGGAAGTTCTACTACAAAGTTAGGTACTCCTCCATCAGTGTGAGCAAGAAGAGTTCCTTCAAATGCTTTAGTATTTACAAAGTCCATAGTTTTTCCAGCTAGATAGTTAAGTCCATCTAGGTTATTTTCAGCTTCTTTAAGTTCAATATCTTTATTTGGAGATTTAACTTTTAAGATAGTTTCAATTAAAATACGACGTCCTTCTTGAACATATTGTCCCATAGAGTGAAGATCAGTTGAGAAGCAAACACTTGATGGGTATAATGCTTTTCCATCTTTACCTTCAGACTCACCATAAAGTTGTTTCCACCATTCATTGAAGTAAACCATTGATGGTTCATAAGAAACAAGAATTTCGATTAATTTACCTTTGTTGTAGCACGTTACGCATTACAGCATATTGGTAAGCAATATTAGTACTTAAATCTGGTGAAGAAAGCTCATCTTGAGCTAATTTAGCTCCAGCCATCATTTTATCAATATCAATTCCACTTACAGCTATTGGAAGTAATCCTACTGCAGTAAGAACTGTGAAACGTCCACCGATATCATCAGGTACTACAAATGTTTCATATCCTTCATCATCAGCTAATGATTTTAATGCCCCACGAGCTTTATCAGTAGTAGCGAAGATTCTTTCTCTTGCTCCTTCTTTTCCGTATTTTTCTTCAAGTAATTCTTTGAAGATACGGAATGCAATTGCAGGTTCAGTAGTTGTACCAGATTTAGAAATTACGTTTACAGAGAAATCTTTGCCTGTAGTTTTTAAGTAATTCACTAATTCTTGAGTGTAACTTGAAGAAATAGTATGACCTACGAAGAAGATTTGAGGAGTTTTTCTATCTTTTTCATAGAAGTTATAGAAACTATCGTTAAGCATTTCAATTGCAGCACGAGCTCCTAAGTAAGATCCACCAATTCCGATAACAACAAGTACATCAGAATTACCTTGAATTTTTTTACTAGCTTCTTTAATTCTAGCAAATTCTTCTTTATCATAGTTAGTTGGTAAATCAACCCATCCTAAGAAGTCACTTCCGATTCCAGTTTTATTGTGTAATTTATCATGAGCAACTTTCACATAACCTTCCATATTTTTCACTTCTTGTTCGTTAAAGAAGTTTAGTGCTTTCGAATAATCAAATTTTAAGTGCATTTTTGTTCTCCTTATTTGTTTTCTCACCTTTTATTATAAATCATTGTTGGCTTATCGTCTATAATATAATCATAAATTAATTCAGAAACTTTATCTGCATTATGTCTAATCGTATTATTATCAACGATTCCAACGTCATTATTTTTTATTAATTTTATTCCCAACTCTTCTATTTTTTCTTGATCGATTTTGACCGGTTCTTGTTTTTCTTTGTGATATTTCGATAAAATACTATCATCAAACTCACGTGAATTAGCAATAACCAAATCAAAAATATTCTCTTCTACATGTTTGTTTATCGCAATAATATGATCTGAAACAGAATAATTATCTGTTTCCCCATGTTGAGTCATGACATTACAAACATATATTTTTTTTGCATTACTTTCTCTTATTTTTTCAGAGACTTTAGATATTACAAGATTAGGAATTATAGAAGTATATAGACTTCCTGGTCCCATAATAATATAATCTGCCTCCTCTATTGCTTTAAGTACATCTTCATTAGGTTTAACTCTGGATGGTGTAATATAAACACTATCAATTACTCCTCCAGCTTCTGTAATTGAAGATTCACCTCTTATAATTTCTCCTGTTGATAATACCGCATTTAAAGTCGCAATATCATTAGTTGTTGGTAAAACAGTTCCACGTACATTAAGAATTCTACTCATTACTTTTACAGCTGTAGAAAAATCACCATGGATATCCGTCATAGCCGCTATCATTAAGTTACCTACTGGATGCCCTTTAATTTCTCCACTATCAAAACGATATTGGAACATTTTTTCCAAATATGGCTCCACATCAGATAATGCTGCAATTACATTTCTTATATCTCCAGGAGAAGGAATATTCATATCACTTCTAATTTTTCCTGAACTTCCTCCATCATCTGCTACCGTTACTACAGCAGTTATTTCAAGAGGATATTTCTTTAATCCTCTTAATAGGACTGATAAACCAGTTCCACCACCTATAGTAACTACTTTTACTTTAGCTCTCATCTTTTTACCTACCCTTATTAATATCTCTATGTTCCAAGTATACTCTATATCCTAATTTTGAAATATCTTCGTGCAACCTTCTTGCAATACTAACAGAACGGTGTTTCCCACCTGTACATCCTACCGCTATAGCAACCTTATCGCGACCTTCATATTGATATTTATCTACCATATATATCATAAGGTTTAAATACTTGTCATAGAATTCTTGAGTCACTTCATCTTCAAAAACAAAATCATAAACCTCACTGTCTTGACCTGTTTTTTCTCTTAATTCCTTAACATAAAATGGATTTTTTAAAAAACGAACATCGACAATATTATCTGCGTCAATAGGAACCCCATATTTGTAACCAAAACTTGAGATTGTAATATGATAACTATCTTTTTTCTCAATTCCGAAGTCTTCCAATATTTTTTTCTTCAAATCTTTTACAGAAGTATTTGTAGTATCATAAATATAATTTGCAATCCCTTTGATATCATTCATATCTTTTCTCTCTTGAGCAATACCTTCAAGTAAGCTAAACTCAGTAGATAAAGGATGATTTTTTCTAGTTTCCTTATATCTATTGACCAATACTTGATCATCACTATCTAAAAATAAGATTTTAACATCAAAGTACTCACTTTGTTGTATTCTTTTTAATAATTCTTTTAAATCGACAAAAAAATGTGTTTTACTTCTTATATCAATACTTATCGCTGTTTTTATCAATTTCTTTTTCTTCTATTATTCTTAAAAAAATCCTCTACAACTAATCCAGGTAAATTATCCGTACAAAAGTACCCTTGGTTTTCAAAAATTTCTAATGCTGTATTTTTCCCTGCTCCACTTATTCCTGTAATTACAACTAATTTCTTCTTCATAGTTTCACATCCATCTTTATAATAATATATGTTTTATGGAATAATATATCCAGTTTAACAAAGAATAAATAAACTGCTCCATTTCTATATTGTACACCATTTCTATATTTTTTTGTGTAGTATTTTTTTAAACTTCAAAAAAGAAAAACTACTGCAAGAAACTATTCCTACAGTAGTTTAAATACTAATTATCGAGTATTTCTATTCGTATTATTAGTGTTATTTACACTATTATTGTTCCTTACTCCCGAAGTAGTAACATTTGTGTTATTATTACTTCGTGATTGGTTATTATTTGAAGAGTTATTCTGATTATTATTTGTATTATCGTCATCAGAATTATTATTACGATTATTATTGTCGTTATTATTTTCACGTTCTTTTTCTTCTTGATTACGTCTATTCTGCTCTTCTATTTGACGACGTTCACTTTCTGTAATAACTTTAACTCCTCCATTTATAGAACCAACATTCCCTGGCACAGAAAATCCTTTTGGCGGATGTATTCGGACAATATTTTGCATATTAATTCGATACAATGCTTGCGTTCTTTGGGTATCAGCTTGAGTCATATACTTCGTTGGACCATCTATTGTATCAAATCCTTGCCATACTGCCATCGTGTAGTTACTAGTATAACCTATTACCCATGAATCTTTTGCGTAATTTTCGATATCGAAACCATATTTTTGCGCTTCACCTTCTCCAAAGGTAGTCGTACCAGTTTTAACTGCCATATCAGCTCCACTAATACGAGCAAATGACGCTGTTCCGTTCACTACGTTTCTAAGCATAGATGTCATAATATATGCGGTAGATTCTTTAATAACACGTTTTCTATCATCAGTACTGAAGCTTTTAACTTCAGTTCCCTCACTATCATATACTTTCTTAATAGCTTTTGGCGTTGCATAATATCCTCCATTACTGAATGGAACATATGCTCCTGCCATTTGTAGTGGTGAGAATCCATCACCACTTCCTCCTATCGGGGTTGTAATAGAATCATCTGTAATATTCATGCCAACATTAGCAGCATATTGTTTAACTCTATTAAATCCAACTTCTTGATAAGTTTTAATAGCTGGTATATTATATGACCACACTAATGCATTATTAATAGTTATATTACCGTGGAATTGTCTATCCCAGTTTTGGATTTGTGAACCTTGAATCTTAGTATCATTAACAGTATGATCTGATCCCCAATTTAAATATTCAATCGCAGGTCCATATGCAAGAATTGGCTTAATTGATGAACCAGGTTGTAATTTTGCTTGAGTCGCAATATTGAATCCATGGAATGTTTGTTTTTTACCACCGTATAATGCTGCAATACCACTATTTTCATTGTTTAGTACTACCATCGCTACATTACTTGCTTGTTTTATGCCAGCATAGTTTGCATTGACACTCTCAGTTAAAGTGTCCTGAATTTTAGAATCAAAGTTTGTATAAATTTTAAGTCCTAAGTTTAAGACGTCACCTTCATAGTCTTTATATTCTTTACTATTTTTTAGTTCATTTACAATTTGATTCATATAAGAAGTATATTTTGAATCAAATTCACTTGATAATAATACACGTTCACTTTCATCACGCTGTATTATCCCTGATAATACGTCAGTTTTTTGTGCAGCTTGTGAATCAGCTTCTGAAATTTTCCCGTGATATTGCATTAAATAAAGTACCGTATCACGACGTGCCTTGGCCGCTTCTGGATTGTCATAAGGATTATATGTATTCGGGTGCTGTGGCATCCCCGCCAAAAGAGCCATTTGCGGAAGAGTAAGTTGATTTAATTCTTTTCCGTAATAATATTTAGCAGCTGTTTAAGCCCATAAACTCCATCAGAATAATAGATTCTATTTACATACATTGTAAATATTGACTCTTTATCATAGTTTTGTTCAAGTTTATATGCCAGATATGCTTCTTGAACTTTACGCTTAACGCTCTTATTATCATCAAGGAATGTTCTTTTAATTAACTGTTGAGAAATAGTTGATGCCCCTTGTGATCCAAAACCACTAGTTAAGTTTGACACAACAGCCCCCACTAAACGTCTAAAGTCAACTGCACCGTGTTCAAAGAATCTATTATCCTCTGTTGCTAAAATAGCATCTTGCATTTTCTGCGGTATATCTGCCGTCTCTAGATTTTCACCTATTTGGTTACCTAATTTTGCTACTTCATTATTATTCGCATCATAAACAATTGTTCTTGAATTGTTATCTAAAATCTTAGAATCAAAAGCTGGTGCTTGGTATATCCAGAACACACATAATAAGAATATTGATATAATAGCAACACTAGCTACATATAAACCATACCTAATAATTTTCATCCATAATGCTTTATTATTCTTCTTAGAATTTGGATTACTTATTCTTTTTAGTCCCATCGGTCTTCTCGGACTTCCTACACCATTACCGTTAGCAGACTGTTGAGAATTCCTTTGTTGTAGTTGTGGTAACCCTTGTCTTTTATTTGTACCTTGAGGTCTTTGTGGTGGAGTAGGACGATTTTGTCCTTGTCCTCCTCTTCTCATAATTTCTTCGTTTGTTAACGGCCTTCTTTGTTGTCCATTATTCGTTGGATTAGTATTTCCTCTAGATATATATCCACCTGGCATAACACTCTTTCTTTCTTGAGAGTGTCTATCTTTTCTCGATAACCGATTGTTATTATTTTCTGCCATAGCATATCCTCTCTTTATGTATTTTTAAACTTTCACTTTATTTATATTCATTTTTCATAATAAAATGTTATAATATACTACATTAATTTTAATGTATATTAAAAAAAAAATCAATTTACTTTGCAAATATTAACTATTATTTAACAAGATTGTAATATAAATAACGTCCTTCAATTATACAGTTATTAATTAATATCAAACTTAAATAATTTACTATAATAATTCAAACTATAGTTTAATACATAAATAAAGAAGGAAGTGACTCTAAAATTGTGATTACTTATGAAACAAGATTTTGTTGAGTCACCCCCACAATGGTTTATTATATATCTAAAAAGCTTTTATAAAGTGAATTTAGATATCAATAAATCACCGCATCTATGAGGAATCATATACACTTTATTAAAATTTAGGACTTTTGGATCAGCCTCCCGTTATCGAAAAATCTATTTATTTGTTGCTGCTTCAACATTTTTTATAGCTGCTTTTGCTGCCGCAATTCTGGCAATAATTACCCTATATGGTGAACATGATACATATCCTAATCCTATTTTAGAACATAATAATATTGATTTTTCATCTCCACCATGTTCTCCACAAATTCCAAGCTTGATACCTGGTTTAGTAGCTTTTGCTTTTTCAACTGCAAGTTTCATAAGTTCTAGTACTCCACTTTCATCAAGATGAACAAATGGATCTGATTCTAACACATTTTTTTTCTTATAAATATCAATAAATTTAACTGCATCATCTCTAGAGTAACCAAATGTTAATTGAGTTAAGTCATTCGTACCAAAACTGAAGAAATCTGCATGCTCTGCAATCTTATCAGCAATCAGACAAGCTCGCGGAATTTCAATCATCGTTCCTACTTTGTATTTGAAATCTGCGTTATACAATTGAATTTCTCTTTCGACCAGTTCAACGATTTGTTCACGTAGCACCGAAAGTTCTTTCTCTAATCCTACCAACGGAATCATAATTTCAACATTTACCTCAGTACCTTCCTTACGAGCTCTAATCGCTGCTGAACTAATAGCTTTCGCCTGCATTAAATAAATTTCTGGATATGTAATACCTAATCGACAACCACGGTGCCCCATCATAGGATTGAATTCTGAAATACTAGCTATTTTCGCTTCTAGTTGATTAACACTAACTCCTATTTCCTCGGCAATATGCTTTACAGTATTTTCATCTTTTGGTAAAAATTCATGAAGCGGTGGATCTAATAATCTTATATTAACAGATTTACCTTGAGCTTCTTTAAAAATCTTGTAAAAATCTTCACTTTGAATTGGTTGTAATCTATCTAAGAATCTAACTCTCTCATGAGTATCACTTGATAAAATCATTTTTCTAACTAGACTAATTCTATCTTCTTCAAAGAACATATGTTCTGTTCTACACAGTCCTATTCCTTCAGCTCCAAACTCAAAAGCAACTTTAGCATCAGTTTCATTATCTGCATTTGCTAGCACTTTAAGTTCTCTAATTCTATCAGCCCATCCTAAAAGTTTATTGAATCCATCGCTAAATTTGGCATCAACTTTTTCTACTTCACCAAGATAAACCTTACCACTGCTTCCATCAACTGAGATTGTATTACCTTCATGTAATGTTACCCCTGCAATTTTTAGCATTTTTTCAGCATAATTTATAATCATGTTTGACAACCACAGACACAGCATTTCCCCATTCCTCTTGCTACTACAGCAGCATGAGACGTCATACCTCCACGTAAAGTTACAATAGCCTCCGAGCTAATCATACCTTCAATATCTTCTGGAGAAGTTTCTTCTCTTACTAAAATAACAGGTTTTGTTTTCGCCGCTTCTACAGCTTCTTGTGCTGTGAAATAAATACCACCGACTGCTGCTCCAGGTGATGCTGCTAACCCTTGAGTTAATTGTTTAGCTTCTTTTAATGATTTTTCCTCAAATGTAGCATGAAGAAGTTTATTAATTTCCTCTGTTCCCACTCTTAGAATTGCCTCTTCTTTAGAAATAACACCTTCTTCTGCCAATGATACCGCAACTTCAACTACTGCATTTGGTGTTCTTTTGGCGTTTCTTGTTTGAAGAATATACAATCTTCCATCTTCAATAGTAAACTCAATATCCTGCATATCTTTATAATGTTGTTCTAATTTTTTAGAAATTTCAACAAATTCTTTATATAAATGTGGCATATCATCTTTCAGGATATTAATATTTTTAGGAGTTCTTATACCTGCTACAACATCTTCCCCTTGTGCATTAATTAGATATTCACCAAAAAGTTCATCCTCTCCAGTAACAGGGTTTCTACTAAATGAAACTCCAGTACCACAATTATCTCCCATATTACCAAACACCATAGCTTGAATATTTACAGCAGTACCAAGTTTATCACTAATATTGTGTAATCTTCTATATACTTTAGCACGATTATTATTCCATGATTTAAAAACAGCTTCAATAGCTAGCATAAGCTGCTCTTTTACACTCATAGGAAACTCTCGACCTACTTCTTTTTTATAAATTGCCTTAAACTCTTCAACAATATTGAATAAATCTTTTTCATTCAATTCACTGTCTTGCCCGTAGCCATTAGCATTTTTAACTCTAGTTAAAACTTCCTCAAACTTATATTTTTCTACATCCATAACAACATCTGAGAACATTTGGATAAATCTTCTATAACTATCATAAGCAAATCGATAGTTATTATTCTTCTTAGCCAATGCTATAGTAGTTTCATCATTTAGTCCCAGATTTAAAATAGTATCCATCATTCCCGGCATAGAAAATACTGCGCCACTACGAACAGACACCAATAAAGGATTTTCTATACTTCCTAATTTTTTCCCAATATTTTCTTCTAAAATTTCAAGTTGTTCGTTAATCTGTTTTAAAATCTCAGGTTTAATTCTTTCCCCATTTTCATAATAACTATTACAACTTTCTGTAGTAATAGTAAAACCAGGAGGAACACTAATCCCTAAACCTTTCATCTCTGCAAGGTTTGCCCCTTTTCCTCCTAATAAAGATTTCATATCTTTATTTCCTTCACTGAAATTATAAACATATTTTTTTGACATTGTAAAATTCCCCCATAAACAAATTATTGTTTCATATAATTATTTCTTTTTATTATTTTTGTTTAAACCACTTGGCCTCTTTCTCTCATTATTCCAATAATTAATTCAGCAGTCTCCTCTACAGCTTTATTCTGAACATCTATTATCGGACATCCTAATTTTTCCATAATCTCTAGTGCATATTCTAACTCTTCAAATATTTGGATTTCATCAGTATAATCCGAATTCCCTGATACTCCTAGAGTTTTCAATCTTTCTTCCCTCAACTTATTAAGTTGTTCTACTGAATTTGTTAAACCAATTACTTTTCTTTTTACCTCATATAGCTGTTCTGGAAGTATCAAATCTTGAATAATAGGAACGTTCATAACTTTAATATTTCTATTTGCTAAATATAAGCTTAATGGTGTTTTAGAGGTTCTCGATACACCTAAAATTATAACATCTGCCTCTTTTAGACCATTTATATCTTTCCCGTCATCATACTTCACAGCAAATTCTAAAGCATCTATTCTCTTAAAATACTCTGCTCCCATCTTTCTATTTAAACCAGGATTCCCTTCAGCTTTTACTCCTAATTTTTCTTCAAAAGTACTAAGCATCTCACTTAATAAATCTATAACTTTTATATTTTTTTCTAATCCTTTTTCTTTTACATAGCTTGCTAAAGCACCATCAACTAATGTTTGAACAATTACATCTCCCTCATTTATATTGGATATAATACAATCTATTTTTTCTTTTGTACAAACATTTGAGTTTTTAAGTACTTTATACTTCTTATTCTCATAAGAAAACTGCACAAGCGCTGCATCAACCACATCCTTTGCAGTATTCCCTATAGAATCTGAAATTATATGTACAGTTAACATATTATCCCTCCAGTATTTCTAATAATAACTTAATTAATGTAGTTTTCGATATTTTTCCAACTATTACCTTCCCACCATTCTCCTCTCTTACGACAGGTAAGCAATCTATTTCATGTAAAATTAACTTTCTTAGTGCATCACTTACCAAATCATCTTCGTATATAAAAATTACATTCGGCACGCGAGTCATTGCAAGTACTATAGGGAGATTTTGCCCATCAGCATTTCTTGATAATTTCAGCATATCTTTTCTAGACGTAACACCCACAAGATGATTATTTTCATCAACTATAAAAATAGTTCCTACATCATAGATAAATAATTTCGATAATACATCTGAGAAATTCGCTGTACTTTTAGCAGTAATCGCTATCCCCATAACATCTTTTACCAATTTACTTTATTTCTTCACGTTGTTCTCCTGGTGAAAAGTTATAATTATAATAATATCCAACATTTGGCTTTGCTTCCAAAACCTCAAGCATTCCTAAGACTGCTAAGTCATTTCTTATAGTAGATTTTCCTAATGATAATTTTTCTGCTATTTCATCACTTGTAATAGGTTCAAAATTCTTTACTATTTCAATTATAGCTTTATGTCTCTCTGTAAGTTTCATTTTTCCTCCTTCTTGTATTATATTTTTAATTATATAATATATTACACATTAATTCAACCGTTACCATTAATTGATGTGTAATATTTGTAAGTTATGTAATATTTTTTTCTAATAAAACATCCATTATACGTGAGATTAATTCTATTTATTAACAAATTATTAAAATAGAGTTACCCGGTGTCTATATTTATTTAAATTTAAATATTTATGTGTTATAATTAATCTAATAATAAATTAAGGGGAAGAATTGTATGTCAAAATTATCAAAACTATTTGCAATCGGTACAGGAATAGCCGTTGCTAACTATTATTCAAAAAATCCAAATAAAGTTGAAGAACACGCTGAATATGCTAAGAAAAAAGCTAAAGATTACTATGGTTATACACGTTGTATGATTCGCTACACTAAGAAAAATGGTGTTGAAGAAGCGGCAATCTATCTTTACAACGACTTAATAAAAAATCTTAAAAAAGCTAAAGACGCTTTAGAAAATAAATACAATGATGCTGTTGATTATGGTAAAGAATTATCTACTAACGTAGCAGACATTAAAGGACATGTATCTAACGTAAAAGAATACACTGCAGAGGTTAAAGAAAATCTAGGTGATGCAAAAAAAATCGTTGAAGATCTTAAACCTTCTATTGAATCTTATGCAGAAAAAGCAAAAGAATCTTTTGAAAAAATTAAAGATCAAGTTGCCAACATCAAAAAAGACGTAGATGAATCACACGTTCAAGAAAAAGTTGAAGATTTTGCTAATAAATCATCTGAAACTTTGGAATCTGTTAAAGAACGAGTTGAAGAAGAAGTACTAAATAACACTCCTGAACAAAAAGAAGAAAAATAATATAACGAGGATTTAAGATGAATCTACTATCACTAAATACTCTTCCTAATACAGGCGAAGCAGTTAAAAATTATGGTGCATACATTGGTATAATCATAATAATCGCCGTAATTTTCTTCCTAATCTGGAGAAAAAAGAATAATAAAGATGATTAAAAGGGAGTGACTCAAAAATCGTGATTTCATAGAAATCGATTTTTTAGAGTCATCCCCACACAGTTTATTAGATATCTAAAAAGCTTTCATAAAGCGAATTTAGATATCAATAAACCACTGCATCTATGAATTCTCATATACACTTTGTTAAAATTTAGGTCTTTTGAGTCGCTCTCTTTTTACATAAATTAAGACAGTGATTTGAAAATCGATACGATTTTCAAATCACTGTCTTCTTCTCTTATACTATTCTAAATTATCTAATGCAGCTATTCTTTCTTTAACACTATCATATTGTTCTTGATATGTTGCTTGTTTTTCTTTTTCTTTAGCTACAACCGCTTCTGGAGCAGAACCGACAAATTTTTCATTAGAAAGTTTTTTGTTTACTCTATCTAGTTCTTGTTGTAATTTTTCTAATTCTTTTCCTAGACGTTCTTTTTCTTTATCTACATCGATTAAATCACTTAATGAAACGTAGATTTCAGCACCTGGTAAGATACGGCTAATATCAGTTTCGCTTGCTTCTACTTCGCGTTCGATAATAAGTTCACTAGGACGAGCAAATTTCTCTAAATACGCACTACCATCTAATAATACTTCTTTTACGCTATCTTGTGAGTATTTAATCTTAATAGGAATCTCACGAGACATTGGCGCATTCACTTCACTACGAATGTTACGAACTGCAGTAATTACATCTTGGATGAATTGCATATCTTCAGTTTCTTTTTCAAACACTAGACTTGCTTCAACTTTAGCAAATTCACTAGTTACAATACTATCACCTGTGTGAGGAATGTGTTGCCAGATTTCTTCAGTTACGAATGGCATAAATGGATGTAACATTTTCAGAGAAGCATCAAGTACATATACTAAAATAGATTTAGTAGTTTTCTTCGCAGCTTCATCTTCACCATTTAATGAAATCTTAGCAATTTCAATATACCATGAACAGAACTCTTCCCACACAAAGTTGTAAAGAATGCGGCTTGCTTCACCAAACTCATATTTTTCAAATAATCTTTCGAAGTCTTCAATAGTTTTAGCAAGTTTTGTTAAGATATATTTATCAGCTAATGTTTTTTCTCCAGTTAAATCAATATCACTATATTCAAAACTTTCAAGGTTCATAATTACGAAACGAGAAGCATTCCAAATTTTATTGATATAGTTCCAACTTGCTTCAATTTCTCAGTTGAATAACGTAAGTCTTGACCTGGTGTTGAGTTAGTAGCTAAGAAGTAACGTAAGCTATCAGCTCCGTATTGTTCGATTACTTCCATCGGATCTACACCATTACCAAGTGATTTACTCATCTTACGACCTTGTTCATCACGTACTAAACCGTGGATTAAACAATCTTCAAATGGACGAGTTCCTGTAAATTCTAATCCTTGGAATACCATACGCGCAACCCAGAAGAAGATAATGTCATATCCAGTTACTAGACAACTGTTTGGATAATAACGTTTGAAATCTTCGCTTTCTAAATCTGGCCATCCCAATGTAGAGAATGGGAATAATGCTGAAGAATACCAAGTATCAAGAACATCTTCATCTTGAACATAGTTTTCAATATCTTTTGGTGGATTTACGTCAACATAAACTTCACCAGTTTCTTTGTGATACCATGCTGGAATACGGTGTCCCCACCATAATTGACGTGAAATACACCAGTCTTGGATATTTTCCATCCAAGTATTTAACGTATTTTCAAAACGAGGTGGATAGAAGTTAACTTTTCTATCTGCATCTTTTTGATTTTCTAATACTTTATCAGCAAGCGGCTTCATATCAACGAACCATTGTTTAGAAAGATATGGTTCAACAACAGCACCACTACGCTCAGAGTGTCCTACTGAGTGAAGGTGTTTTTCAATCTTGAAGCATACTCCACTTTCTTGTAAATCAGCGATAAGAGCTTTACGGCATTCAAAACGATCCATACCGTTATACTTATCAGCGTGTTTATTCATAACAGCACCTTCATCCATAACGATGATACGTTCTAAGTTATGACGTTCACCTACTTCAAAGTCATTAGGATCGTGAGCAGGAGTTATTTTAACTACTCCACTTCCGAAATCTTTTTCTACATATTCATCTGCAATAACAGGAATCTCTTTGTTTGTTACTGGTAAAAGAACTGTTTACCAATATATTTTTGATATCTTTCATCTTCAGGGTGAACAGCAACCGCAGTATCTCCGAATAGAGTTTCAGGACGAGTAGTTGCTACTTCTAGATAATCCCCGCTTCCATCAGCTAAGAAATATTTAAGGTGATAGAATGCACCTTCTACGTCTTTGTGAATTACTTCGATGTTAGATAATGCAGTTCTTTGAACTGGATCCCAGTTAATAATTTTCTCACCACGATAGATAGTACCATTGTTGTAGTGATCTACGAAAATTTTCGTTACTGCTTTGTTTAATCCTTCATCTAATGTAAATCTTTCTCTTGAATAGTCTAAACCTAATCCAAGTTTAGCCCATTGTGCACGAATATATCCAGCATACTCCTCTTTCCATTCCCATGCACGCTCTAAGAATTTTTCACGACCTAAGTCATAACGACTTAATCCTTCTTCACGCATTTTAGCTTCTACTTTAGCTTGAGTAGATATACCAGCGTGGTCCATCCCTGGAAGGTAAAGCACGTCAAATCCTTTAAGACGTTTGTAACGTGTTAACATATCTTGTAAAGTTGTATCCCAAGCATGCCCAATGTGTAATTTACCAGTTACGTTTGGTGGTGGAATTACGATTGTATATGGATTCTTTTTACTTTTATTATCAGCTTTAAAAACTTCTTTTTCCAACCACCAGTTGTAGCGATTATTTTCTACTTCGGTCGGATTATATTTTGTAGACATTTCAGTCATGACTGTTCCTCCTAAATTTTTTATTTTATTATTAATTATTTTTGCTTTTACTAGTTATATTGGTGATATTTTTTCTAGGTAAAAAAAAATAACCTTCCTCCTTACATAAGGACGAAAGTTTCCGTGGTACCACCTTTATTCTAATTATATAAATTAGCACTTAATAAGATTAACGCTCTAACCACGTTTAAAGCTACTTACTTTCACTCTAAATGCTCACCGGCTACTTCAAAGTCCTGCCTAGGAGAAATCTCTCAACCACTGATTTCTTTTCTGTATCCTACGGTACGCAAGAACTTCTACTTATCGGCTCATCGCATATATTTTATAATTAAAATATGTTTAATATAATACCATACTTTTTTTTTTATTGCAAGTGAAACGAAATATTATTCCTAACTATAAATAAAAAGTACTTCAATGATTAGAAATCTAATTCTATCATCGAAGTACTTTTTAAACATTAGTCTTCTTTTTTATTTTTCCATGCAGTTGCATTATCTATCTTAATTGGTAGGTTGTCTAGATAGAATTCTGGATCTTTTCCTTGTTTATGTTGTTTCACGTAGTCTTTTAATACTACATAAACTACACCAGATAGACCAATAATCGCAATTAAGTTAAGCAAAGCCATAATTCCCATTGTTATATCAGCAAGTCCCCAAACTAAGTTTAAGTCTAATACACTTCCTACATATACAAAGATACATACAATAACACGATAAACATTTACAGCCCATTTTTTAGGAAGTAAATATTGAATGTTTGTTTCTCCGTAGTAGTAGTTACCAATTACAGAACTATATCCGAATAAGAAAATAGCTACGATTAAGAAAATTGTTCCTATGCTTCCTACTTGTGAAGTTAAGGCAGCTTGTGTAAGTTGGATACCTTGTAACTTACCAGCTCCATATTCAACACCAGGGTAAAGTAAAATTAAGAATGCTGTCGCTGTACATACTAAACATGTGTCAAAGTAAACTCCTAGAGTTTGGATAAATCCTTGTTTAGCTGGGTGAGTACTATCAGCTGTAGCCGCTGCGTTAGGCGTTGACCCTAAACCAGCTTCGTTAGTGAACATACCACGTTTAATTCCTAAAAGTATTGATGTTCCCATACCAATTACTCCACCACCTACTTGTTCAAGACCAAATGCTGATTTAACGATTTGAACAAGAACACCAGGTAACTTATCAATATTAATAACCATAATAACTAATACGATGAATAAATACGCAACCGCCATTACTGGAACTAACCATTGAGTAATTTTAACAACTTTTGTTACTCCACCAAAAATTACGAAAATTGTAAGAATTAATAAAGCAATCCCCGCAATATGACTATCTACATTATAAACTTGTAACGCTTGAGCTATAGTGTTTGTTTGAACTGAGTTAAATGCTATACCATAAGTTACTGAAATAACAATAGCGAACAGTACACCCATCCATTTTTTTGTCCAAGACCTTTTTCCATATAGTAAGCAGGTCCCCCACGATAAACACCTTTTCTATCACGAACTTTATATACTTGGGCTAATGTTGATTCGGCAAAAGATGAAGCTCCACCAAAAAGTGCCATTACCCACATCCAGAATACTGAACCAGGCCCTCCCATTGCAATCGCAATAGCAACCCCTGCAATTGTACCAGTACCTACTCGTGACGCAGCTGAGATCGTGAATGCTTGGAAAGCTGAAACCCCTTTTTGTTCTCCGTCTTTACCTACTTTTGGCTTTTCAGTAATAAGTCTGAACATTTCTTTGATGTAAGTAAATTGAACAAACTTAGTACTAAATGTAAAAATAAATACCAGTTACCATTACTAACCCTATTAGGAAATAAGTCCACATAAAGTCATTAACGGTAGTTAATAATTCTAAAAAAATCTATCCATTAAGAGTCAACTCCTCATTAAATTTGTTTTATTACGTTTTCTATTATACTTTAAAAAAATACTACAATTGTAAATATACGTTAGAAAAATCTGACATGAGTCTAATTATATAATACAAAATTGTTAATAATAGCTGAGTAATAGCTCATGTAAATTACAAATCTAACATAAAAAATCCAGGTAATTCAAAACATCATTTCTAAATCACCTAGATTTCCTAGTCTATACATATTCAATTCTGTTTATTTCTTCTTTATTACTAATAGGATAATCATTTTCCTCATTAGGCACATTTGGAACAACCAATCTTCTGCCACGTGCTTTTAATATGGAGTTTATTTCATAACTGTTTAAAATCCTATAATCTAACTTCTCCTGAAGTACATATTCTCCACTTCTAATTCTGGCTCTAATGTCTGTAGCAGCAACAAAATATACAACCATAAAGACAATAGAGAATATTAGTTGTGATAGTGAAAAAATACTACTTAATGTACTATTACTAGCTCCTTGGAAAATAAAGCCACTAAATGAAGATAAAATTGTAAGCCCTACTTGGATATACAATACCACTCTTCTACCTTTTGTATCAAAAATTGGTAAATACATTATAAATAACATAATAAAGTTAAATATATATGCAATTATTCCACTAACCACTAATAACACAACTCCGGTGAATAATATACCAGCATACTGTCCCGAAAAAGTATCAGTAGTAACTCCTAAATTTATCAGTAATAACAATAAAGCTCCTATTGCAACTGAAGGAAGTGTGAAAGTTAATAGATACGCAACTCCCCAATTCCTCTTCCAAACACGCCCTTTATACTCTTTATAAATTCTATAAGTATTATAGAAAGGTATAAATGCAAGTCCTGACCTAACCCCAAGTATATCAAACATAATTTTTGAAAAAATAGCTGTAATAATATACCCGACAATAAAAAATATAAGGAATACTATTGTAACAATAGCTAACACTTGATGTAGCATGTACTCATCTAAATTAAACATAAATAATCCCTCCTTATTCTACATCATAAAATTCATCTAACACATAAGTTATTACAGGTTTAACATATAATTCATATTTAGCTACTAAATCAGCAATGATATCTCCATCAATCAGAGTAATGGCTCTAGTTCCCAAACGAGATGCTTCTATAGCAGCTTTTGAAAATTTCGATGTTGTAATAAATATTCCAAACTCAGCATTATATTTATCCATTGCCCCTCTAAACTTGTCTATTTCTGGTGAAGGTACATTACCTTCCCATCTTTTAGCCTGAATAGCAACTCTAGCAGTTCGAAAATCATCACTTGTTATATATCCAAACCCATCTAATCCACCATCATTAGATACTTGAATACCTATTTTTTCATCCATTTCAACATTCATCATAGAAACAAGTTTTCTTGCGAACATCTCAAATTTTGCTGGACTGAATTTTTTTAATTTTCTAATTAGCTCATCTCTCCACTGATCTTCTACAATTTCTTTTTCATCAACCGTAATTACCTCTTCAATATCAACGATTTCTTTTTTCTGTTTAATTTCTTTATTAATCTTTTTGTAAATAGCAGAAAAATCTAAAACTTCAAGGTTAGCCTCACGTCCTTTATCCGTAAGAGTGTATATTTTATTTTCTTTCTTTAAAAATTCCGCTCTTTCTAGATAATTCAAACTAAAATTAATAAAAAACTCAAAGGTGAATACTCATTATTACTCTTCTCTGATATACGACGAAAATCAATATATTCTTCAGTTATAACTTCAGAATTCTTTCTAAAAATACTCTACTATCGCTCTTTTTGTATCACTTCCCCTTTTCTTTCTAAGTGCAATAATTATTTCTTTAGAAATAACATTATCTTTCTGACTAGTTGTCATTTTAAATATATTCACAAATTCTCCTCCTTTATTTCCTTCACCTTTATTATACTAAAAAAATCTTTATAATTTAATAGTAAAAAAAGAATGAAATTACCTGAAAAGGCAACCTCATTCTTTACAATTATTTATGATAACTTGCGCCTGTTATTATACGGTAAGCTCTATATACTTGTTCAAGTAAAACAACACGCATCATTTGATGTGGAAACGTCATTCTACTAAACGATAATGCAAAATCACTACGTTTTTTCACACTGTCAGAAAGACCATAACTTCCACCAATTACCAATGCTACATCGCTCTTACCTGTAAGCATTAAATTATCAATTTTTGATGCAAATTCTTCACTCGATAGATTTTTACCTAAAATTTCCAAAGTAATAACATATTGATTATCTTTAATTTTTGATAATATATTATTCCCCTCTTTTTCCATCGCAAGAGCTATTTCTGAATCATTCTCTACCTTTACTTTTTCATCAGAAATTTCAATAGTATTTAACTTAATATATGCTCCAAGACGTTTTTCATATTCTTTTATAGCATCTCTATAAAATTTCTCCTTAACTTTACCTACACAAATCAAAGTTACTTTCATCAGAACCTCTTTCTATCTACACATCTTTACCAAAAACAAATTTTTCAATAGCATAAGCGAAACCATCTTCATCATTTGACTTAGAAATAAAATTCGCCGCTTCTTTTAAAGTAGGATTAGCATTATCAACCGCAACTCCCATACCGGCAAATTCAATCATACTTAAATCATTAAGCCCATCACCTAATGCCATTACATTTTCATTTGTTAAACCAAGTTTTTACATAATGAATCTAAAGATACTCCTTTAGAAATACCTTTATCGTTAATCTCGATAAAGAACGGTTTAGACATAGCTACCTCATACTCATCACCTAATTCAAGTGCAAGTTTATCTTTCACCGCAACAGCTTCATCAGGATGTTTAAGAATTATCACCTTAGCAGCACCTTCTTTAATATCATCTTTCATATTTTCACTAATTACTAATTCTGCACTTACTAAACCAGACTCAATTTGTGCGTATTCATTATCACGATTCGTAAGAACTTTTCCACCTTGGTAAGTAAGAATATCACAATCATTCTTCAAAGCAACATCTATTAAGAACTTAATTCTCTCAGGAGATAAAAACTTCTCATAGATCACTTCATTCGTTTTAAGATTAGCAATTCTAGCTCCATTAAACGAAAGTAAGTAGTTATCATAACTATCCAGTTGTAAGTCTTCTACTATACTCATCATTCCAAAATCAGGTCTACCCGATGCTAAAATAACCTTAATATCTTGTTTCTTACACTCTTCAATTACTTCTCTATTTTTTTTAGAAATCTCACGATTACTATTTAATAGCGTATCATCAATATCTGTAACAACTAATTTTATCATACAAAAGCTCCTTTAGTAGATTTCAATAAATATATAATTTTATCAATTTATATATTTCACTTCTATACATTATATCAGATTACACTACTCTCTCATAGTGAAAAAGGAAGAGGATGACCCAAAAGTCCTAAATTTTAAAAAACGTATATTATAACTCATAGAAGCAGTGATTTATTGATATCTAAATTCGCTTTATAAAAGCTTTTTAGATATCCAATAAACTTTGCGAGAGTGACTCAACAAAATCTTGTTTCTTAAGAAATCACGATTTTTGAGTCACTCCTTATTCATCTTCCTCATTAAATCACTCTAATATTACTTTTTTTCTAAAATTAACATAAAAATAAGACCCAAAGCATTTCTACTCTGAGCCTTTTATTTACTTACAACAAATCTAACTTGCTACCTTTTATGGCAGCTTTTTCCAGATTTTTTAACAACACTACTCCTAATATTAAAAATACGAAAGCTAACACTAACTCTCCTCTAATTAGATATATATTGCTTATTACACTCTCCCCACCTATTAATTTTTGAGCTAAAAGTATAGATCGTGTTAGTGGTAAAGTATAGCAAAATTGCTCTACTAAATATGGGAAATTACTAACTGGAAAATTCGCTCCTGTAAATATTAAAAGTACTTTGTCTATAGTATTCGTTACTAGGTGAATTTCTGTCGTTAATAGTATTAAACATGAGATGAAAAATCCAAAACAAGTCGCTACAAATATTGCTAATATTAAAATAAAAACAAACTCCAATACTTTTTGTCCATTCCAAGCTAGTCCTAATAATAAACTAAGTACGCTAACTCCAAAAACTACCGATACAAAACTTAGTAACATAGTTGAGATTGCACTTGAAATTAATATTTCTGAAATACTCGTTTTAGTCGCTAACATTAGAGACAATGTTCCACTTGCCCTCTCCCTCGCTAACTGAAGACCAACTCTATAAATTGCCGTAAATGCACTAGTCACTATCGCATTACTTATAACCCATTTTTCAATATTTTCCGCACCATAAACATAGTATCCTACTAGTGAATAACACATCATTTGCATTAGTGGAATTAACAAATCTATAGTAAAGAAAGCACGCCAATCATTTAATACCGAAGACATTTTATATGAAAAACTAACTCTTCTAAAAAATCTATACACATTTTCCATATTAAAACACCTCCAAAGTCCCATTAATAACACATAGTTTCTTAATTTTTCTAAATGAAAATATACTAATAATAAAATAAATTATTATAATAATCACCAGTATAAAAGCTACTCTCAATAATTCTTCATTACTGCCACCTTGAACAGCTAATTTATAACCTTCCATCGCCCATGTTGGGCTCAATAAGTATGAAATATATTGAATAAATTTTGGGAAAATCGAAATAGGAAAGACCATCCCAGTTAGCATTATTATCGGATAATCAATAACATTCATAAGAATACTTATTTTTTTCTAGATAAAGTAAATAATCCTGCCATCATAAAACCGACAGCTATCATAGACACTATCATTAAAATTGTTATTAATACAAAATAACTAAAACTTACAAACTGGATAGATTTATTAAATAAAATTTTTACCGTCAACATATTAAGTCCAAAACTAAATATTCCCCAAAGTGTATTCCCTAAAATTTTTTTCCAAAAATTATATTTTTCGAAACCTATCGGTGAGGTGAAAATCATCGGCATAGTTCCTAGCCATTTTTTTCTCTATCCATATCACTGGCTGATGAAAAAACAAATACCTCCCCAAAAAAAGTAGTAATTCCCTGCTCCTATAAAAAGCATATAACATAAAATCTTCCACACTACGATTTTGATAAATCATCCCGAGTAAAATCCCACTTAATACCGGGTTAATAAAAATACAAAATCTAAACATTGGACGTGCTATTGATTGTTTCATCTGAACTTTGGCACTCATTAATATTGCTCTCAACATATTATTCATCCCCCAATAGTTCTATATAAATATCTTCTAACGTTATTTCTAAATTCTTTTTATTTTTCTCTTCTTGTTCGCGTTCTTTTTTTGCTTTTATTTCTTCTTTTCTTTCGTTAGAAACTAAATTTTGGAGACCTACTACATCGTCTATAGCAAGTAACTTACCTTTTTTTATTATCGCAATTCTATCACAAAGTTCTTCTGCTTCTGGCATATAGTGAGTTGTTAGTAAAATAGTTACTCCTTCTTTAGACAGTTTTTTTATTAATTCTCTTAATTCTTTTGCTCCTACTGGATCTAATCCAATACTCGGTTCATCTAAAAATATTACTTTTGGATTATTTAACAATGCCCTTGCAATTTGAAGTCTTTGTTTCATTCCTTTGGAGAAAGTTTCTACCTTTTTATCTATAAACTCACTTAACCCCACTTGAGCTATTAATTTTTCAATTAACTCTTTTTGATTTTTACTAGGAATTTTGTATAGATCTGCAAAATATGCCAAATTATCTCTTGCACTAAGCCGCCAATAAAGGCTCCTCTCACCACCAAAAACAAAATTAATATATTCTCTAACTTTTTTGGCTTCCGAAAAAGTATCAAATCCAAACACTTTTGCTTCTCCTTCGCTTGGAGCAAGCATCGTAGTCAAAATTTTTATCGTTGTTGTTTTACCCGCGCCATTAGGTCCTAACAAACCAAAAATTTCTCCTTCTTTCACTGAAAATTCTATTCCTTTTATAGCTTCAAATTCACCATTTTTCGAAGTCTTAAAACTTCTTTTTAGACCCTTTACATCTATTATATTATCCATTACTTCCCCTCCATAAAATTAATACTATCTTAATCTTCCATCATATCACGCTTTTTTAATAGAGATAAGTTGTAAAATCAAGTGCAACAGAATAAAAACTATTTGGATTATTCCATAGCATTTTATTTTTACACTAACGCTTTCTAACAGTTACTAAACTTTTTAAACAATTTATGTTTACAATTAAGAATACTTAGATTCTATCCACAATATTTCTAACCGTTCCTTTTCTATATCTGATTCATTGCCCCCTTTAATAGATTTTTAAAAAAATCTATAATCTTATCAATTTATATATTTTATTTCTCTACATTATATCAGATAATACTATTCTCTCATAGTAAAAAAAGGAAAAAAATTATATCAGATTGATATATAATATACGTTTTATTGTCTTTTTATTGACTTTAAAGCAAAAAAACACGTTACAATGAAAGCGTTAATAATAGAAATATGATTTGATCTATCTGGAATATTATTCCCTACATTAATAAAAAGAGGTTATATTTCATGAATAAAAAAATTTTTAAATTTATACATACTATTCTTTCTACTAGTCTTTTTAGTCACCCCTGTATCTTATATAATTAAAGTATAATTAAATCTACAAATTCATAGCATAATAAATCTAAAAACATCTATTTGGGTGACAATAAGGGCTGAATTATATAATGAAGTTATTGTTTACTTTAACAAAGCTAAATATTATCAACATCAAATAAATTAATAATAAAAATATATAGGAGATAACAAAATGAATACTGAAAAAAATATAGAAATAGCAATATTTGCTGTAATAACAGGCCTGTTATCAGGAACAGGTTCATATTTCGTCAATAAAAAAATAGAAAAAAATTAAAAACAAAAAAAGAAAAAAAGAAAAAAAGATAAATAATTAACTTAATCAATATTGAGAGCCTTTTTTTAAAAAAATTAATTTCAATGAAATCATAATTCTTTAGTCTCATTGATAAATACCTAAATAAAAAAATGGAGATAACAGTGACACAAAAACGTATTAACTTGTTTTAAATTTATTATAATTATCAATATAATAAATTATGTAATAATAAAGAACACATTCATAATAAATTATTTACTTATATGTATACTTATCGGAATATTCTACATAGTAATAGATTCAAATAAAAAAATAAATTAAATATATTAACTGATAAAATCGATATAATTTTTATTACTAATTTTTACAAGTATCATAAATATCCTTTACATAATTAATATAAAAAGTAACAAATTTAAAATATATTATTTTTTTATATTGCTATCATATATAATCATTAAATATATAATAAAGAAAAAAAGACTAGTTAACTAGAGTAATAGCCCTCAAAAATTTAGACAAATTTTTGGGGGCTATTAACGATGCTTAATTTGATTTATTTTAGTAATTTACTGATAAATAATTCTTTTGTGATAGCTACACCTAATTAAAAACTATAAAAAAAGAGCCTTTCTTTTTTTAGAGTCGCGACTCCTACGACTGCATCAACTTAAGAGTATTTTTCTTTTTTTAAGTCGGTATTACTCTCCAACTTTTTTTCTACACTTATTATATCGAAATAATTAATCTGCGTCAAATTAATATATAGTAATATTTTCATGGAAAAAGAATGAAATTCTTTTAAAAAAACTTGATAAATATTGCGTCCCTTTTTACTTTTTAAAAATATATAACTTTATCTTGTAGAATTTTTTTCTTCTCATTGAGATAATCTATTATATATAAAAATAATCTCAACTACTAAAAAAATTATAGCTATTTTAATTACCCTTGGAAAAAATACAAAAATATAACTATTGGTATCACTCTTACTAGTAATTGTTGCTTATTCTTTTTGAAAATGGGTTGAGATTTTCTTCTAAACATAAAATATATAAAACCAATAGTTATAGTTGCAACGATAGATCCTAATATACTGTCCATTACCAATAACCTCCTCTTACATTTGAAGTTTCATATTTTGTATATGTTTATAGTGCTGTTAAACTTTACACCTTTATTGTAATATGAAAATACAATGTCATCAATACGAAAATTTCAGTAATACATTTCATATAAATACAAATGTACACTTAGTCATCTCTAAAACAACTAAGTGTACATTTTTTATCTCTCATCACCTAATAATTCTGATCTTATTATCACGCTTATTGCTAAAACAAACATTATTAGACTTAAGAATATTGTAACATAAGTATTTATATCAAGATCCATATCAAAAATTACAGTTCTCATACTCGTTAATTGGTAAGTTAACGGATTAAGTTTTGATATATAATATAGCACCTTAGAATTATCCAAACTATAAAAAGTCGGTGCAGCAAAAATTATCGGTAGTAATAATGTTCCTAAGATAAGATCTCTAGTTCTATACGATACAGTTCCTAATGAAATAATAACACCAAGAGAAAACCAAAATACTAGACTAATAATTACAATAATTAATACTTTTAAGAAATAAACTATCTGTATTTTTATTCCTAAAAAGAACGATAAAAAATAAATTAGTAATACTTGCACTATTGTGATTCCTAATGGAAATACTAATTTTCCTAAAAAATAAGAAATAGCTGATGTTCCTTTTATTCTTTTATACGCTAATAGTCCCCATTTTTTATCTAAATTCACCCTATAAACCGACTGATTCATCTGAGAATTTAGTATTACTCCAATTATTCCAACGAAAATATATTCTATGTAGCTAACATTTTCTCCTTTAAAAGCTAAACTTGAAAAAGAGTTCCCTATCCCAAATCCAAAGAATACAAAGTACAAAATTGGAACCATAAGCTGAGTATATATAATCTGCTTATTATTTTCAATCGCCTTATATTCTATATACGATGTTGCCCAAAAAAATTCTTAATTACATTTTTTTCATATAATTACTCCTCCAATTCCAATATTCTCTTCAAGGTAATTTCTTCTTTCTGCAAGCTTCCTATTGTAATATTTTCTGCCAATAATAGTTTTTAATATATTTGAAATTTCCTCTTCTTTTTCCAAGAAAAATTTTTTTAAATTTTTTTATCATCAACGATTGTAATAGTATCTTTATATTTCTCTACTATATCTTTACTTAATTCACCATTGTAAGAAATATTGTATACTATTTCTTTATTATATTCTCTTAAGAAAGTGCTCATTTCCCCAAAGTATAAACACTCTCCATCGTTTATATAAATTATCTTATTACAATACTTTTCTATAAGATCTAAATCATGAGAAGATATAAAAACAGCATGTTCTTTATTATTATTTTTTATGTATTCTAATATATTTTTTGATAATACTACATCCAATCCTGTAGTGGGTTCATCTAAAAATAAAATTTTTGAATCTGATATCAAACTTCTTGCTATTTGTACCCTCTGTAGTTGTCCTCCGGATAATTCTGTTAAGTCTGATTTCTCCTTACCTTTTAAACCTAGAACCTCAATAATCTCATCTACACTTTTCTTGCTAATAGTATTTTTAGAGTATAATACCCCCATATAAATATTGTCATATACATTTAAGTACCAATCTACTGATTGATTTTGCATACAGTAGTCTATATCTCGAACAGATACACCTTCACCAAAAGATACCTCTCCTTCGATCTTAGAAAACAATCCTAATGTAGAATTAATTATCGTAGTTTTCCCTGAACCACTTTTACCTATAAGTGCAATCATATCTCCTTTTTCCGCAGAAAAAGAAATATTTTTAATCGCGTAATCACTAGAATTTTTATATTTGTATGCTAAATTTTTCACTGTTAATAGATTTACCATCTAACTCCCTCCTCCCGATATTACGTTTTACTTCTAATTACTTTTTAGAAAAGGGAGTGACTCAAAAATCGTGATTTCGTATAAATCGATTTTTTAGAGTCACCCCCGCACAGTTTATTAGATATCTAAAAAGCTTTTATAAAGCGAATTTAGATATCAATAAACCACTGCGTCTATGAGTTCTCATAGACACTTTGTTAAATTTTATGACTTTTAGGTCAGCCACTTTAACTCTTTAATATGTAGTTTACATGTATCTCACACAATAAAGTGCATCTTCTTGAATGAATGACTTATTAATCAAGTGTCTACTTTAACAGATACTATAAAATTATTATCGTCTGATAAAACAGCTGATTTCTCTCCTCTATTCAAGTTATTATGAGAAACAACGTTTTTTTAAGATCATTAGAAACTCAAAAAATTATGATGATTCTCTTTATTATTTACATTTAAACTATAAAATTCCAATATCTAATACCATTTTTTTGTCCTCCTTATTTTATGAGGTTATAAAGCTTTATAGTTTTATTGTAATATAAAAACGATGTGAAAGCAATATGAAAAGAAAAAAACAAAACGCTTTTAAAAATTTCCTGTTATTTCTAGTTAATAAATACTGATTTTTTTGTAGCTATATAACATAGTATTACTTCTCAAATCGAACAAAAAAATGTACACCAAGCTATTTCTAAAAAAACTAAGTGTACATTATTTGATTAATTTTTTTCATTTTTTTAAAAAGCTTTTCCTTAATCTAATAAAGTATGCTCTCTATTTCTTAAATTTACATACAATACATGAATAGCCGAAATTGCATTTATTAGCAAAAATATAATAAGCAATATTTTCAACGTATAATCCTACAAAACTTAAAATAATAGTAAATACAGGTGCACTTATTCGAAAAATTTGTACTATACTTTTTCTATAATCTTTATCATTAATTTTTATGAAATTAGTTCTTAATTTTATACTGATTGACACCCCTAATGCCACTATTAATGATAATAATATCACTTGCAATGGTAAAAAAACACCTCACATATAACCAATATGAAGAATAGCATATCAAAAAAATTATGTAAAACATAAGTATTCTATTTAAATTTATATCATATTTCTTAGTAAGTATTAAAAAAATAAAACTACTGTTAGACCTGGTATAAAAAAATATAATACTAGAATACTGTATTAAATTCCTAGCCGCTAATTGTTTTATAAACAACGGTATAAAAAAACACTGCTGCTCCTGATAATAACGCTGTATTGATAATAATATATTTTCTTTTCAATTTATTAAAAAAACTAATCTTTCAGAATTTTTTTCTCAGTTTCATTTTTTTAAAAATTATTTATTTTTGAAACTTGAAAATAAAACAAATATAATTATAAATACTATTAAATATTCATCAATATTCACCTTATAAATATAACTACCTAAAGAAAAAAACCAAGCAATTTAGACAAGTTACTATATAAGGATATATCTGTCACTCCAGCTTTGATAGACTTACTTTTCCTCTATTACAAATAAATTGTAATTAAGTAGAACTATCGATATTAATAAATAATATACAAAATAAAATGTTAATACGTAGTATAAGTCTATGTTATTTTTAAGAATAAACACTACTACTGAAAAAAACTATTAAAAATATAATAAAAAAATACTTTTGTTTTTTTATACTAGTTAATAATCTGAAATAACCAGTATCTAGAAAAATAAATATTTCTATCAAAGTAGTTATTAACAAAAATAAAATATATAGGAAAAATTATATACAGATATAAATTTCACCGTTATGTATGAATATAAAACACTCAAAAATTAAGTTCAAACATAAATACAAACTTCTCGCTAATTTAACATTAAATTCTATAAAGAACACCTCCTATATGATTCACTTTGTTCTTATTTCTTATAACTCTCCAACCTTATTGACTATTATGATCCTGTACTTTGATATTTTTTTAATCCAAAATTCCATATTGTTTTATAGATTAATATAAGTAGAAGCGGACCAAATAATATTAAAGTCCATGTTTCTAAATTAAAACTATCATGGAAATTTATTAAATTTACCACCGGGAAATATCCCACAAATGCAAATGGAATAATTATTAGTACTACTTTAATAAAAAACGGATAAATATTAACAGGATAATTTGCCAATTGATACAATTGCCATAAGACTGATTTTATACCATCATTTGTTATCGAAAAGAAACTAATAGATACTAGTGCTAAGTATATAGCCTCTCTTACTAAAACCGCTGATATCGTAAATAAAATGAATTTTATTATAAATAAATAATTTACATCGATATCTAAGTTATATAATGAAAAAAATTACAATTGCTATACCTGTAATTAACTCAAATAAAGCTTCCTCATCTAATTGAAAAATAATAAATTGATAAAGTATATTAAGTGGTCTTAATAAAAATAAATCGAGTTCTCCAGTTTGAATTAAATACGGAACTTCTAAAGTTGTAACGAAGAAAAATTCCCATAACGCCGATGTTAATGTTAAAAAACCATATAAAAAAACAACAATTGATATAAAGAAAAAGCCACCGATTAATTCTGTATAATTAAGCGTAATAAGTAATACAAACAATGTTGTAAGAGTATCTAGTAAATAACCCAAATTTCCTATAATAAAAATCTAGTTTATAACTCAATATCCTTTTTTTACATCCATTTTAAAAAAACTCTGCATATAAATATAAATGTTTCTTCATATTAACCTCCCATTATATCAAACTTGTTAAATACATATTGTGATAGTTTTTTTAAAATTATCAATAATATGATTAACCAAAAACATCTGTACACCAAGAATAAATAAGACTTTTCCTAAATTATTATCATGTACAATAATAGAAATAGGTGCATACATTACAGCGTAAAATGGAGTTACCTCTGATATTCTTAATAATAGTTTCGGATATAAATCTAAAGGTAGCAATCCTCCACCGAAAATAATAAGAAGAGCATTAACTAATTCAGATACACCATTTATTCTTATAAATACTGTTGATAATAATGCAATAATATAACCTAATAAAAAAACGCAACAATATAACTCAAAAATATACACAAATATAAAAAAAGTACAAACCTCTTAAGAGATATGGTTCTAAATATTAAATTATAAAACAGTAAAAATATAAATAACTAAAATCGGCAGCACTTGAAATTTTTAATTTATAGAGAAAATTGCCTAAAGTAGTGAAAAAAACGTTATAACTATTAATCTATTAGGCTTATTCAAATAATTAATAATAGTACCTTTTTAAAAATCTTCTCAGATACAAAATTGGTAGTTATTTTTTTATAGGTAAAACTATTTGTAACATAATCGCAAACAGTACATAAGTTATTATTTCATCAATATTTTTTTGGAATTATATTTTTTTCAACATATATCCAGATACTATACTGTATTAATACCATAGAAAGTGATGCAATTATCTGTATTATCGTATTAAATTTGTATTGTAATAAACTTTTGTATTGATATAAAGTATAAGCAAAAAAATCTATTCATATTTATCACCCGTCTTATCCTTCACAAGCAATACTTCTTGTAGATTTAAGTCCAATACTTCAGTTTGTGTAATACTACTTTCATTCGGTAGTAGTTTTATTATATCTAACACATTAAATTTAGTTTCATCAAAAACAAATTCTTTAGAATCAATATTTGTACGTAAAGGCAATATTCCTTCTTCATCTAAATCTACTATATTCTCTCCGTACATTTTTTTAATTTTTTATATTTATTAAAAATTTGCTTAAAGCTTTTCACTTCACCATCATAATTGATTTCCCCATCACTTATCAAAATCATTCTCTTACATACTTTTTCAATATCAGAAATCTCATGAGTTGTTAGTATGATAGTAGTATTATACTTATCATTTATTTTTAGTATTAATTCCATAATCTTTTTCTTTGTCTCTATATCTAAACCGATAGTCGGTTCATCTAAGAACACTAATTGAGGCTTATGAATAATACTAGCTATAAACTCCCCACGCATTCTTTGTCCTAAAGATAGTTGCCTCACTGGTTGATATAAGTACTCTGTTACATTTAATTCTGTTATTAAATAGTCTAACCATTCTTTATTATCTACCTCATAGATTTTTGATAAATACTCAAAAGAATCGATTAATGGTAAATCCCACCATAAATGTGATTTTTGTCCAAATAGCGCACCTATGTTTTTAGCATTTTTTTGCCTGTTTACAAATGGATTTTTACCGAACACTTTTATTGAACCTTTTGTAGTAGTTAGTATTCCTAACAGTAATTTTATTGTTGTAGATTTCCCAGCTCCATTATTTCCTATGTATCCTACAATTTCTCCTTCTTTAATACTAAAATTTATGTCCTTCAACGCTTGTTTAACTATCTTTTCTGTATTAAAAAAGCCAACTCTATTTTTTATTATGTAATCTTTACTAAGACTCTCAACACTAATTATCTCTTTCATAATATTTCCTCTTATTTTACTAATTTATTATCCAATTTACGATGATTTTTCTTCATCAAATTTTTACTATTTTTTTCTAGAACCTATTCTCCTATTTTTTTAACTATATTAACGTGTTTTTTTCTCTTAAAGTCAATATTTTCTGAATATTATATCAATTTTTTTCTTTTAATTTATGATAAGGAAATTATTTTCGCTAGCGAATGCGGTAATTTTTGAAACAATAAAAAAACAACCCCATCTCACTAAATCAGGAGATGAGGTTGATACTTAGTAATTTATTTCTTTTGTCTTTTTAACTCTTTTTCATAATATTTCCTCTTATTTTACTAATTTATTATACCAATCAAAATTTAACCCCCTCTCTTTTTTTATAAATTCATAAGACCTTTCTGGTAATGATGAACGTAGTTTCTCCAACTCCACTTTAATTTTGTCCTTAAATAATGTCAATTCATCAGCTTCTTGAAATATAGATATAGAAAAACATTAATGAATATATACTCTTCCTTACACTAGATAATTTTTTCCCTCTTGTTTTATTAATATGATGGTTTGTTCCAGCTAATCTCTTAACATATTCTGAATATGGAAATTTATCTATGAATTTCATAAAATTATCATCTATTGGAATCGAGGTACTAGTGCAATAAAATCTCTCATTATGTGCTGTAATATTCCTATAAATACCTAGAATTTCTAGTATTCTAGAAAAATTAACACTGTTTATAAGTAAACCTCCATCTCCAGATATATTAAATTTTTCTAATATTTTTTCTTTAACCTCATCTATTTGTATATTAAAAATATTTACCAACACTTCCAAATGTCATAATATTCATTAAAACCCACATTGGGAGATATGTGTGTTCATCTATATATTTTTTTATATATGCTTTCTTTTTCCTTTTCCTTCCTATATTTGAATATATCATTGTCATAATTTCATCATAGACAGTGTCATTTGTATATCTCTTTTTCTTAGGCTTCATGTACTTAAGGGTAGCTAAGTCATACTCTGTTCCAGCTGTTACTGTATATCTATGACCACTTTTTTCTTCTATTTCTTCAACACTAAAAGTTTCCCTATTATAATAAATTCTTCGTAAATACTCATTCTCCTTATGCAAAGTTTCAGAAACTGTTTTGTTCTGACCATAATTGGTATGAACATCATAAAAAGATTGAATTATAGGGTGTTTTAATTTCTCCTCGATAATTAATATTTCTTCTAAAAAAATTAATCTTAATTTCCTATCAAATTGATATAACGCCTCAAAATATTCTGGTATAGTTCCTAAAATATAATAGTCCTCATTTATATTAGCTCCTGCTGGATAATTACCTTTATTCTCCAAAAATGGGTTTTTTATAAGCATTTATTAGATTATAATGACTATACTTTTCAAGTATTTTTTTACTAGATTCCTCTATAGTCATACCTCTTTTCACTAATAAATCTATTCTCTCTGTTTGAGTTTTATATATTTTCTCCATAAATGATCATTCTCCTCTTATTAGAAAAGCCCCACTGTATATACAGCAGGGGCTTCTATTCAATCTGTATGTTCAGTATATCATACATTAACTAAAACTACAATAAAAATCCATCATTTTCTAAAATATGTGAATGAAAAGTGATAATGTTTTAAGTAGAAAAAAAGAGAAAATGTCCTAACACAATAAAAATAGGGTTGATCCAAAAGTCCTAAATTTTAACAAAGTGTATATGATAACTCATAGACGCAGTGGTTTATAAATATCTAAATTCACTTTATAAAAGTCTATTAGATATCTAATAAACTTTATGGAGTGACTCAATAAAATCTTGCCTCTTAAAGAAATCGCGATTTTCGAGTCACTCCCTTGGAGGAATAAAAAACACCAAATATCTAATTTGATTATACAATCTCCCTTTAATTTATATCCGATAAATCTACGATATTTTTTTAAGACTCATAAGTGATATTACTATAATGATAATTAAAGAATATAAATTAATATATGAAAAAAATATTCTTTTCCTAATTTTTCTATCAGAAACGCTATTATTATGCCTCCTAGAGAATACAAGATACTTCCTAAAACTAGGATTAATGATAGTACTTGCCCCATTATTTTCCTAAAAATTTTTCTTTGAAAGAATGTCGCTTTATAAATTAGTACTGGGGCTGAAGCGACTCCAGCTATAATAAGTATAATTACTGAAAGAATAATATTCGTACTAAAAATAAAAATAGTATCAATAATAAACAATGCACTATAATACCTAAGCAAATTAATTTTTTTCTATTTTAATTTTTGATATAAATTGCAAACCTATTATAAGTGAAGCTAATATAATACCAACAGATTGCAAAGAATTTAATATTCCATAAGCTACACTATCATTATTTAAATTTTGTTCTACATATATTGGCAATAGTACGATGAAACTTCCCCAAGTGAACATATTCCACAATGTCGTATTAATTGTCATAAGGAATAATTCACTATTTTTTACAATATACTTCATAGAACTAAATATCGTATATTTTTCCTGTTTGGCTTCATTGTTAATAAATATCTCGTCACTCTTTATTGTGCTTATTATTATCGCCGAAATGAAAAATAATACAGCACCTATTATAAAAGCTATTCTATTATTACCCAGCACTCCCATTATTGCCACAGAAATCGAACCAAAAATATAAGAGATATCAAAAAATATTATCATCAATGCATTAGCTGTTACTAATTGTTCATCATTACACACCTCTTTTATTATTATATCTCCTCCTGCTGATAAAGGAATTCCTATAACACTATTCAAACCTATGAATAATCCTATAATGCTTAAAGATATCTTATCATTAAACGGTAATAAGAATATAATCAGAAAAATACCAGCTCTTAGTAGTAAAAATAAGAACATTGCTTTTCCAATATTAAACCTGTCTAACACTTTTGATATTAATGGTCCAAAAACTATAGCTGGCAATTGGGTCAACACACCAAAAATAGCTATCAATAATGGGTTTTTAGTTTCTTCGTAAATCAACCAGATAATACTGATACTAACAAATGATTGAGCTAATGTTGTAAAGTTAATCGAAAAAAATACTTTATAAAATCAATATTTTTTTAAAAACACTCATATATTTATTCATAAATTAATTCCTTTCTATTCCAGAGTCTCTCATATCTTATTCTAAAATTTTTAATAATATGTGAATTTATAGCTTTTAAATATACCTACAAAAAAATTTCTTCCTTATTTTTTTCATAACATATAAAGAATTACTACATTTATTATAATATGAAAAATAAAATGGTAACAATTTAAAAAAATCAACTATTTTTTTCAACTGTATTTTTTTGGTACTATAAATAGATTTTCATCAAGAATATTTATATATATTAATAAAAGTAAAATGGATGTTCCCTGTTCATTACAAGGTAACATCCACTTATCTAAACTAAATATATATATTCATGATTTTTTTATACACATAGATAGTTCGATCCCATCCTTCAGTAAGAGACCACAATTATTATCTATTTTTTCTTCTTAATAACACTGTTCCTACTAATCCTATGATAGACACAAACAATGCGTATAAAGTTGTATTTAATCCTGTATTAGGTAACACTTTTATTTCTTCTTTTTTCACTACTTTTACTTCAACTTTATCTGTTGATAAAGTACTGTTATCTTCTGAATCTACAACTTGTCGTACATCTTCTTTTGTAGACTCTTGAGTTTTTATAAATGGAATCCATTCATTATTAAGTGTAGCTTCATTTTCTAATGTTTCAAATTTTGGAGTCACTGGTTGAGGTAGATTTGTTTTTTCTTTATTTTCTTGTTGTAGATTTTCTGTTTCTTCTGATTTTTCATCATTTTCATCTTTAACTAATGCATATTTACTGAAATGAGTTGTTTCAAAAGTAACGATATTTCCATTACCGTTGTCATAAGTTGGTAATTTTTCTAATTTTAATTTATTATTTTCATCACGATATACATAATAAACTACTGATTTTCCTTTTGCATTAGTTAAAGTAACAGTTCTCTTAGTTCCCACTGAATCAACAGTATTCCCTAAAGAATCCTCAAGTTCCAAGTCATAAACTCCTTCTAGTTTATATTTTGGATTAATTGCTTTTAATTCGTTACTTAACTCAGCTAATTCTACTTTATCTTTTACTTCTTCGACGTGGAACTTAGCAGCCGGAATTTTTGTACCATCGAAATGCACACTTATTTTTCTGTTTCCTATAGTTTGTTCTAACACTGTAACTTTTGGTTGTTCATCCTTTTCGGCAGGCTTAGTACTAGATTCAATATACTCTGGAAGAGCTACCGTCGGTGCTATTTCTTCTCCTACTGTTCCAATAGTTTCTTTGTATTCTGGAAGATTATGCACTGCACTTTCTTCTCCATTCACTCCACCTTCATATTCTGGAAGTGTTACTGTCGGTGCTACTTCTTCTCCCACTGTTCCATAAGCTCCTGAATACTCTTCTACTGAGTTTATTACACTTTCAACTGCATTCACTCCACCTTCATATTCTGACAAGGCTTCTCTTATTGCTACTTCGTCTCTTGCTGTTCCATATGCTTCTGAATACTCTTCTACTGAGTTTGTTACACTTTCTTCTCCATTCACTCCGCCTTCGTATTCTGGTAGAGTTACTGTCGGTGCTACTTCTTCTCCTACTGTTCCATAAGCTCCTGAATACTCTTCTACTGAGTTTGTTACACTTTCTTCTCCATTCACTCCGCCTTCGTATTCTGGTAGAGCTACTACCGGTGCTTCCTCTTCTCCTACTGTTCCATTAGTCTCTTTGTATTCTGGTAGATTATACACTGCACTTTCTTCTCCATTCACTCCGCCTTCATATTCTGGTAGAGTTACTGTCGGCGCTTCCTCTTCTCCTACTGTTCCAATTGTTTCTTTGTATTCTGGTAGATTATGCACTGCACTTTCTTCTCCATTTACTCCGCCTTCATATTCTGGTAGAGTTACTCTCGGCGCTTCCTCTTCTCCTACTGTTCCAATTGTTTCTTTGTATTCTGGTAGATTATGCACTGCACTTTCTTCTCCATTTACTCCGCCTTCATATTCTGGTAGAGTTACTCTCGGCGCTTCCTCTTCTCCTACTGTTCCAATTGTTTCTTTGTATTCTGGTAGATTATGTACTACACTTTCTTCTCCATTTACTCCGCCTTCATATTCTGGTAGAGTTACTCTCGGCGCTTCCTCTTCTCCTACTGTTCCAATTGTTTCTTTGTATTCTGGTAGATTATGCACTGCACTTTCTTCTCCATTTACTCCGCCTTCATATTCTGGTAGAGTTACTCTCGGCGCTTCCTCTTCTCCTACTGTTCCAATTGTTTCTTTGTATTCTGGTAGATTATGTACTGCACTTTCTTCTCCATTTACTCCACCAGGAATAGCTGCTCCTATTAGATTTACCGCTAGATTATGTATACTTTCGATACTTCCTTCAACTACACCAGTAATCTCTTGTCCGATATCTTTCTTATCGACTTCAAATAAAAGAGTCTTAGAATTATACTGTGTTAGAAACTTGGCTATATTTCCATTAGCCAATTTCAATGTAGGCGCTTGGTTTACTAATACTTCCAAATCAAATTCTAAACCAATAACACCTTCTCCCTGCTTGGTAACTTGCTTAACTTTTACCTCTGTTGGAGAAATCATATCCTTACTCAAGAAATCCCAATTAAATTTCTTATAAGAAAGTGTATAGTAGTTTTGACCATTTTCTCGATGCTCATAAAACAATCCATACTCTCCATTTCCTAACTCTTGAAGTGAATTATATGCAAATTCTCCATCTTGAATCAGATTATGTTTGATCCATGTAAGTTCACCATTACTCTCAACACGAGCTAAATGAATTAAACCATCTTTACGCTCACGTCCTGGTCCCGCTGCGTTACTTAATAGTATGTATTCTTTTCCATCATGCATAGTATGAATAGCTGACATTTGGACATATGCATCTTTTACTTCTGGATAACGTTTTATAGTTTTCTCCCAAGTAACTCCACCATCTTTACTAGTAGCAACTTGAAGATCCCCAGTCAATCCACGCATAAATAGTTTTACATCACCATTATTCAATTGCAGAACTGTTGCTTCTGTATTTTGTGCACCATTATTATTCATAGTAGATGAATGGATAACACTGTTTCCAACAGGTCTATTGTCATTTGGTGCCTCTCCTGCATGCCAAGTTTTCCCGTGATCATCTGAGTAAATTAGACGAGAAGACTGTGAACCACCTAAATGTGAAACATTATTAGTTGTGTAAATCGGTACTAAAATACGACCTTTGTGAGGACCGGTACGAAGAACAACCCCTGTTCCAGGACCTGTTCCAAGGAATTTCATCCAATCTTGACGAATTCCTGGTGTAATATCAGTTGGGGCTGACCATGTTTTACCGTCATTATCACTATACGACATCCATAAGTAACTTGTATTCGCAACTCTAAATGGGTTTTTAGTACTTTGCGCGAAGTAAACATTACCTATTAAATCTTTCCCTTTATACATATCACCTTTGTCACTATATCCTGGATTTTTAGGATCTACCACAACACGATATTCTGTTTTTTGATTTTGTGAATTGTAAACTTCACCATTTTCTCGAATTGTGTAATATCCTTTTTCATCAGATTTATATAAAATTTGATAAGATTTATCCCCTATCTTCTCATAAGCTTTCTCTAGTTTATCAGGCATAGCAAACACTGCTTTTCCTTCTGGGAACATATCATAAATTGAGAATATTCTCTTCGTTTCTGAATCTTGTATCAGAACCATATCTATATTTACTGGTGATGGAGCACCTGAATCCTTAGCTTCACTATTATCACGAGGATTTGAAATTACAATTTTATTCCCCCATGTTTTCCCTTTATCTTCACTACGGCGAACTACCATACCAATATCTCCCCAGTCTAAATGATGCAAGCGTCTTTCATCTGCCCCTGCAATTAAAGTTCCCTTATCTGTTTTTAATAAGGCTGGGATTCTATAACTATTTATACCTTCTTTATTAAGTTTTCCATTCACTCCACTTTCAAAAACATCTTTTTTATCAGTAACTTGAGCACCCTCAGGTAATTTTTTTTCTAAATCTGCACGCTCAAATAACTGGCTACGTGTTTTAACTTCTTCAGGTGTTAAAGTACGATTATATACTGTTAAATTACGAATTTGAAGATTTGATCCCCACATTGTTTGATTTGCTCTTCTAGTTGCTCCAATTTGAACTTTGTTAACATCTGGCATATCTTTAATAAAACGACCAGATTTCCCATTTGTTCTAGATAATACACCATTTACATATAAACGGACCTGCCCATTTGGTTGATCTGCTTTCGGTCTTTCCACTGTGAAAGTAACCGAATTCCATTGTCCTGGTTTTACCTTAAGAGGCGCATCTGAATAACTTCCATAATAGTGACTTCCATCAGTTCCTCTAGCTTCTACCATAACAGTACCTTTATTAACAGACATGCTGAAATATTCATCTCTCTTCTTATCGCTCGATACTGAGAATAGATTATAGAATTGTGGAGCATTTGCATCTGGTTTGAATTCCATGTGGATAGTAGCATTTTTGTAATTGTTTTAACTTATCTAATTCTTCTGTTAAATCAACTCTTTGTCCATTTCCAGCATTAGTAACAAGATCTTCTTTTTTTCAAATACTCTTTCAACATTCTTCAAGTCTCTAGCAAAATAATCACGTGTAAGAATATTTTTTTATTATCTATAGCTCCTATTTTTTTGGGGTAGTTTCTCAGTTTCTCCCCCTAAATTTATTCCTTCTTTTTGGTTTCTTATCATTAGAACCTGATACATTACCTGGTGCTGCACCTGATTTTTCCAGTTGTATTCTTATCTGCATCATCTTTTGGTACTTCTATTTCTTTATCTTTCACATAAACTGGGGGCTTTGGGTTGACCTTCAATATACGAACGTACCCAGTCTAATTGTTCTTTTGATAAAACTAAACCACCGCTACGATTATCGATAACTCCATTTTGATGAACTCCAATTAATACACCTTTATCATTATATAGTCCACCACCAGATGCCCCAGGCTTAGTACCTCCATAACTAATACCTTCTATTCCAGAACCGAAGTTAGTAGTTCCTACTACTTTGCTATCTAATACTGGACTTAACTTGTTATCTGGGAAACCATAAACTGAAACTGAATTTCCTTCTGCAACTTTTGAAGATTGTTTAACAACTTCTACCGGAGTTACTCCTTTTACCGCTTCTTTTAATCTAACTAGGGCTAAATCATTTTTAAATCCAAAAACAGACTCCGCTTTGTTCCAATACGAAATATCTTCATCAGAGAAATTGATAGAAGTTCCATTTGGTAACGTAGCTTTATATACAGTATTTTCCTTTCCAGACTTTGTAACTACATTAGAGCCATTTACTGTTAAAAAGTTATGCGCAACAGTTAATAACAAATTAGGTGCAACTAATGTTGCCGAACCTGTTCCATCCGGTGTTAAAATATGTGTAGTAGCTTGGAAGTTTTGTTCACCACTTGGAGCATTTTTTACTGTCTCACTTGGTTTTGGTAAGTTTGCAGATCCACTTAAATCAACTTTTCCGACCTCAGTACGAGCAAAGTCAGCTTTCGGAGCTACTGCATCTAGCACTGCTTTAATAATTGTATTTCCTAAAGATAATTTACTCACATACTCACCAGACCAACTAGTATCACTAACTAACTTATTGATAGAAAGATTATTAAATGACACCATCTTAGCATTTGGTAGACCACTTACTAAACTATTGAAATCCGAGTCTTGACGTAAATTAAATACAAGAGGAGAGCCAACCTCACCTGTTTGCACAACTTTATCCGCAATTAGTCGGTTACCATTCACATCTTCCAATCGAAGAATAACACGACCTTTCTCAACACCACTTAGCAATGTAGCTTGTCCTCTATTGTTAAAACGGTATAGTGCTCCATCAATCTCCTTATCTACACTCTTTAATGCTTTATGTTTTTCATCGTAATAATAACGAGTGGTACCATCTACATACCAACCTGTGATCGCATAGCTATCTATCATAGAACGAATCCACTCTTTATGTTTTTCCGTAAAGACAGTTCCTCCACCGATACGATTAGCTTCTACTTCACTTGAAGTATTTGTTCCATGTTGATGGATACCTACTACCTCACCTTTATCATTGAATAAAGGTGCTCCAGAAAAACCTCCTAAAGCAGAAGTATGGTAAGTAACAGCTCCATTTTCATTATTAATAGTACTTACTTTGCCAGCAACTTCATAAGGTTTTCCATCTTTTAGTCGCTTTCTATTTTCTTCACTTAAATTAGAAGTTGTGAAGTCATTAGGATACCCGACCATACGAATCGAATCACCTGTCGACACCTCAGTTTTACTTAATTCTCTTGGTGAATCTTCTCCATTTGTCATAGCTTCTACTGTTTTCTTAGTAACTACAACAGCTAAATCATTACTATATGATGTCCCGAAATCCTTTTCATTATATGCATGAATAGAACCTTTATCTACAGCTTCAATACTCCCTGAAGTAGGAACCTTATTTGTTTTCTCAGTATCTGAATTCATTACAACATAACTTTTAGCAGAATCTCCCCCACGTAAAACCGCAGATTTATCCTCTCGCTTCTTATCATAGTAATTATGAGCAACTGTCACCATCACATTTGGTGCAACAAACACACCACTACCTGATGCTGTTTTGCTTACCACTATTACCACTATCATAGGGTTGTATACGTCATAGCCACACCATTTGCAGCAGCACTATGAGTATCCACATCTTTTATATCATTACCACCCTGAACTACATCGGCATAGGCTACACCTCCACCGATAACTGGTAGTTCCGAAGAAGCCAATCAAATATAGCGGCTAGCGTCAAACAACCAACCAAACCGTAAGCTTTTTGATTTACGGAATTTTTCCTAAACCTTTTTAAACATACAAACATATATTACCTCACTTTATTTTTTTAAATAATATTTCTCCAAGTTCATACTTCAATGAACTTTAAATAAATTACCTTCTATTTAGTACAAGTTCTATGAATTTTTTAAGGTATGAATAACTATGATTCATAGCATCTCCTACTAAACTCAATAAATATTTTTTTATTTTACAAAACTTAATTTTTTTCTCTAGATTAATTTACTAATAAGTTAATAAAAAAATCTAGTAAACTTTCACTTTTCCTAACCTTAATAACATTTTTCAAATATTTTTTTAATATATGTATAATCTGCCCAAATTTCGAACTGTAATCTATAACTTCGATTGTAATGTATTATGTTAACTAATTTGGTCTCTTAATTATACCATAATTTCACTGACCTTTAAAAATAATATATTATGGTCTGAATTACCAAGAAACAGTTAAAAAAATAAACATAATTTAGCATTTAAGTTATAGTCTTAAAAAAATCTAACTTTAGCGTTCTAGATAAAAATTTTCTATAAAACAAAAGAGATGGAAATAGTCCTCAAAATACAAATAAATTTTAGGATTATTTCCTAACTTACTATCACAACAATTAACGAAACCATAAATTAACTTTCTAGAAGATACACCCTCTATCTACTTCGCTTCTTCCTTTTTTTCTATAATATTCTTTCGCAAAAATCTATGAAACTTTTTAAAAATCTATGGTAGTGACTCAAAAAAATCATAACTTCGGAAAAAAATCGATTTTTGTCAAAACTGTACATTATTATTTTTATCATTTCTATAAAAAAAGCTTTTTATAAAGCGAATTTAGATATCAATAAGACACTGCATCTATGAGTTATAATATAAACTTTTTTTAAAAATTTAAAAACTTTTTGGGATAACCTCATTATATTACTTCTTAAATAAAATTAAAAAATGCACACCTAGCTATTTCTAAAATCCACTAAGTGTACATTATTCAGTATTAACTATATGAATTTATTTCTCCTTTTTCCTATAATATTCTTTCGCAAAATCTACGCAACTTTTTAAATCTATACAAAGAACTGATGTTTTCTGAATCTCTTTTATTCGATAACTTTCCTTACAATTCTCCAAGAATTCTTTCTGTACTGTTAAAAAATCATCATATATATCTAATTCGATATTAGAAAATTCTAACCACTCACCATCCACATTAGCACTTTCTTTTATTGTTTTTCGATTTAGTGAGTACTCTGCAAGATGCAATGCTGTATTAGATTCAAAATCAGTTCCTAATAACAAAATCTTGGCATTTTGATTATACAATCTCCCTAATGGTGAATTGTATCCTAAGCCATCATCTAATGGATGCTCTTTTATAATTTCCTGTACTTTTTCTCCTACTGCTGAAAAAGAATATAGTGGATGTGAACTTCTAACAGAATGTTTTAGATTCATAACAAACTCGCTAAATTTTCCCATACCTTGTGTACTAGACAGATCAACATCATAAGATAAACTCTCTTGTTTTATTTTTTCTATCCACTCCTTAGGAACTTTAGGATATTCCCAATACTCTGGAGACATATTTTCTAAAGATTGTGTTGGAACAACGAGTGTTCCACTTTCTCCTAATCTTTCCATAAGTGCTTCATAAATACATCTTGCACCGCCGATTATATAACCGAATTTACTAAGAGAAACATGTGCAATCAAGATATCGCCTTCTCCTATTTCTAAATCTTTAAATAAATTTAAAAAATCACTTTTACCTATTGGCATTAAATTATTATATAAAGCATCACTCATAAACTTATAACTCATGCTTGTCCTCCTTATTAAATGGGAGTGACTTAAAATCTTATTTTCGGAAAATCGATTTTTAAGCACTCCCCTATTTTCATTCTTCTATTTAATCTATATCATTTTTTACTAACTTTCACTTGTATCACAATTTTATAATATTATCAAATTTTCCTCTTAGTTCATCACTTATATCATGGCTAATCATTATTATAGTTAATTCTTTATTTCCTAACAGCATTTCTACTAAACTTTTCGCTGATTCTTTGTCTAAAGCTGATGTTCCTTCATCAATTAAAAGTATTTTTTTACCATTAAATAACGCTCTAGCTATAGCCAATCTTTGGCGTTGTCCTCCTGAAAGATTCTTTCCATGAACCTCTACTTCTGAATATAAGAAGTCTTTCTGTGTTAAGCCCACTTTTTCTAAATATTTAGCTACTTCACTATCCTCAACTACTTCTCCCATAGTTATATTGTCTTTGACAGTGCCTGAAAATACAAAATTTTCTTGTTGAATTATAGTCAATTTTTCTAGTATTTGTTTAGTAGATAACTTTTTCAAATCAATACTACAATATTCTATACTACCTTCATAATTTCTTAATTGCCCTGTAATTATTTTAAATAATGTTGATTTTCCTACTCCACTATCTCCACTTATTAAATATTTATTCCCCTCTTTTATGTCAAGGTTCAAATTATTTAGGATTTCTTTATCACCATAACTGAAATGTAAGTTTTTAATTTTAAATAATGTTTCTCTTAAAGAATATTCAACAGGTGAGTGGGTATCCTTATTATTTAACATGAATTCATCATGCTTAGAGAAAATAGGTTTTGTTCCTTTAATAAATGCTATTCTATAACCAACTTGGCTCATACCATCAAATACAAGATTCGCAAACATTCCTACAGCTGCAACTGCACCAATTTCCAAATTATCCTTAACTACTAAATACCCTGTAACAAAAACTAATAACACTTGGAAAAAGACATTTAATCCAAAGTTAAGCATATAATAATTACTTTCCAATTTACTTTGTTTAACAAATACATTTTTCAAAATTCTACTTATATAAGCTATTCTTTTAGGAATTATTTGTAATTTATTAAGAGAGAAATACGTATCATAGCCTAGAATCGCCTCCTCTAACGAAGCAACATAATTCTCATTTTCTTTAGTAACTTCTGTTCCCATATTATGAAGTTTTTTATTAAAAATTTTTGGAAGATAAATTAATATTCCTGTTCCTATAATAGTAATTAAAGAAATAATCCAGTGATATTTCAATAGAGCATAAAGAGAAAAATACCACACCAGAAAGACTGTATATTATAGAAAAATATATTCCTCAAACCTTTTTTTCTTGAATCATTTGAATATCATTATTGAACCAAGATTGATAAACACCAGATGAGTTATCTTTATACTTTTTCAATATCTAATTCTATAAGGCTACTAGACAGATTATCCTTAACATCTATTCCAATATCTTGAATAAAAATCTCCTCTCTTACCTTTACCACCCTATCAATTACTATAATAACAATCCACGTAACTGATAAAAAAATAAGATAATTTCAAAGAAACTATGTAGATTTCTATTGGTAAGAACAGTTATAGCATCTGCATTTAAAAAAAGTTACTTTTCATAAGAAATAACTGTCTTAACAATATAAGAAAAACAAATTAATAAGAACCTATATTTAAATTTTTAAAAATATTTTTTTCATAAATACCTCCTACTTTTTAATTCCACTTAATTTAATATCATGCTATTAAGGGGAATTTTTGAGAAATATATAAAACACCAACTTATATTTATACCTTTATTATAGTATGAAAAAAAGATGATAACAATATAAACTTATAATTTTCAGAAAAACTTCTTCTAATTATCTTGACACGAAAAAGTCAGTATAATTAAAGTTACATAAATACTATAGGGGATTCAAAAATAACTAAATCTTAAAAAAAGTTTATATGAGAACTCATATTCGTAGTCTAAACTCATCTTATAAAAGCTTTTTAGAGATCTAAGAAACTTCGTGGAGAAATTGACAAATCGAAATCTCGGTAGTCGCTATTTTTTTGAGTAACTTCTATAGAAATATAATCTATACAAAGGAGAGCAATATGATTAAAAAAATATTTTAGAAGTTTTAACATTAAACAAATTAAAGTTATCCATTATGTTTATTTTAACACTAATAGTAGCAATAGGGACTGTTTATGTTGTATACGCTCGTGTTGATATTGTTGATTCTGTAATATACAAAACAGGATCTCTATGGACAAAAGTTGGAGTTATTATTTGTATTCTAATAATAGTAGAATTGCTTAGGGCGTGGTTAAAAATTATAATTGCGCAATTAGTTAAACAATGGAAAATATATCTAGGTGATAGGATTAGTAAAAATATAGAAACTATGTCTCAATCGGAATTTAATAAGGTTGATTCTGGTGAGTATATGACTAAATACACTTATCAACTTGAATTATTATCTGCATATTTATTCTCACCATTAACTGGTTTACTTAGTGCTATTGTATTATTTATCTCATCAGTAGTATTTTTATGGCTTATTAATTGGAAATTTGTTGTATTCGCCCTATTATCATCAATCGCTATGTTTTTAATAAGCGGTAAGTTCGGTAATAAAATTAGTGTAGGATATACAAATTTATCAATTTTATCAGGGAAATTTTCTGGAGTTTTAAAGGAATATTTAACAGGTTATGAAGATTTGAAAAATATCGGTAAGATAAATTTATTCTCAAAAAATGTTAAAGCTAGTCAGATTCAAAAAGAAGATCAACAGTATAGTATTTCCAAATTAATGGCATTTGGTGAGTTAACTTTACAAAGTATCGAGAAGTTACTTGAATTATTAATTTTTATCTTTGCGATTTACCTGGTTTTAAAAAATGAATTAACAATCGGAACAATAGCTTCGGTATCTACTATACTAGGCATATACCTTACTTCTATCAATCAATTGGTTGATCTGTATATTAAGGTAATCGGTACAAAAGAAATATTAAATAGCGTTATAACTAAATCAACTGCTAAAGAAACACTTTATCCCCACGTTGAAGAAAATATTGAATTTAAAAACTTTAATTATAGTTTTGGAGATAACCATATTATTAAAAACTTCAACTTTAATATAAATAAAGGCGGAAAATACGCCGTAATCGGTAAAAGTGGTTCTGGAAAATCTACTATAATCAAGTTGCTACTAGGGAAATTACAATCCAATAACGATAAAGTTTTAATCGATGGTAATCCACTTGAAATACAGGATGATATCAACTTCTCCAAAGAGATTGGATATGTGAGTCAACAAACATCTATTTTCAGCGGTTCAATTCGATATAACATAACTTTAGATGATAGCTATTCAGATGAAGAAATATGGAACATACTAGAAAAAGTTTGTTTAGCTGATAGAGTTAAAGATTTACCTGATGGCTTAGATCACAACTTATCTAATATGGGCGAAATCCTGTCAGGCGGAGAAAAACAAAGATTAGTTCTTGCGAGAGTTTTAATTAGAAATTATCCAATTTTAATTCTAGATGAAGCAACCTCAGCATTAGATGAAAGAACAGCAGTACAGATAGAAAACAATATCTTAGCTGACGATAAATTAACTTTAATAATGATTTCTCACCATATACAAGAAGAAATCAAAAAACAACTAACAGAATGTGTAGAATTAAAAGTACAGTAATTTCATTTATTAAATAACACAAAAAAGGAGTGACTCAAAAATTATGTTTTTTAAGTCACTCCCTTTTTTATTTTCCCCTATATAATCCAGCAACAGCAGTACAACAATTATATTGAATACCTACATTCCAAATTAAAAATTTTTAAACTAAAAAAATCTCTACACTTTGAACAGTGTTTTCCTCCAGACTTTGTTCAAAAGTATAAACTTATGCAAATTTCTTATAAAAAGTATAAATATCTCATTATAAATAGAAATGAAACTAACACAAATAGAGATGCAAACTTAACTAGATTATCTATAAATTGTAAATAGATAAATACTAGTAAAACTCCTGCTACTTCTACCAAGTATTCAATTACACTCGCTTTTTTCCAGTTGATTTTGTCATATAGATCAACCACATAATATTGAGCAATGCCTAATATCATAAACGCCAATGCAGCTAAACTATATGCCTTAATATCTGTTTTATCTTGAGTGAAAGCTTCAGGTAAAAAGCTTGTAGTGTTAGTTAAATATTTATTCATCGCTATAAATAAGAAACCCATTACTTCAACTTGCAATACCACCAAACCTAAATCTTTAAGCTTATTCATTTTCTCCCTCCTCCCTTTAAAAATGTTTTATTAACTAATACAATATAATTATTTATACTTACTCAATTGTATTATACCACTTTATAAAACGTATTCAAAATATTTGTGATGAAATATTACGTGTATTTTTTTAATTCATCAGAAAATAATACTATACACAAACCTAATAAAACTGTAATAACCGATATTAATATCGCAATTTCTACCGAAAAATATGTTGAAATACCTCCACCTATTGTCGCTCCTAGTGGAATAAGCCCTCTTCCAAAAATTCTCCAAATAGCAGAAACACTCCCCAACATTGATAAATCAACATTACTCTGTCTTATTGTAGTAGCATTCACATTATATAAAGGCATCGCTGCTCCTATACACATAGTAGCAACAAATAAAGATAATGTACTCTCTTCACTACTTAAATAATAAAGAGTGAAGCCCACTGCATATAAAATAAATGATAATATTATAGTTTTTCCCATTCCTATAGTATCAGATATTTTTAAAGAACTTACCGATGCAACTACAAGACCTATATTCCCTACGCTTATAATCATACCTATTGTATATGGAGTAACATTTAAAACTTTACTTAAGTAATAAAACTGAATCGACTGAAAAATACCTATACCAAATACCAATACAAAGTAACTCATCGCCAATTTAAATAATATTTGATTATTAAAAACATAATTATATGCTTCTCTTATGTGAACTATCGATTTCTTTTTTTGTTTTTTTACTCTATCTTTCTCTATATTACCTGGAAGTAATATCTGACAAAAACTTGCTAGTATAAATGTTATCCCATCTATTATAAATATAAATGGAGCAGAAAATAAACCAAATATAATTCCCCCAACACTTGGAGCGGCAGTATCAATAACACTATTACTTAATTCCATTTTATAATTTGCTTTCTTTAAATTTTCTTTCTCTACTACCATAGGAATTTGACTATAAAAAGATATACTCCCAAATAATAAGAATGTATTCAATAAGAAAAATTAAAATGTAAAATCCCCACAGTGATAATATTTTTAAAAAAATAGAAAAATACAAATAATATTATAGAAATAACAAAAACAAATTATATTTGTGAAAATTCCTATTTTCCTTTTATCCCCCTATCTACAATAACTCCTATTATTGTTCCAAAAAGTAAGCTCGGTAAAAACGACATTACTGTAATCATAGAAGTTTCTAATACCGTAGTATCGTAAATGAATATTCCTACTAATGGAAATCCAAATATAGTCAGTTTATTTCCAATTGAGCTAACTATCTGTGATAACCATAATAAATTAAAAATTTCTATTTAACATATTAAACTCTCCTATCTCTATATTTTAAAATATTATGAAAGTAACTTAAAAAAATTGTGATTTCGGAAAAAGAGATTTTATCAAGCCATCTCCGAGAAGTCTATTAGATATCTAAAAAGCTTTTATAAAGCGAATTTAAATATCAATAAACCACTGCGTCTATGAGTTCTCATATGAACTTTTTAAAATTTAGGACTTTTGATTCAGTCCCTTTTCCCCATTACATATACCTCATCATACATTTTCAAAGTTTCTGGATAAGATCTGTGTGAAATATGAATTAAAGTCTTATCTTTCATACTTAATAATAATTTTTCAACTAAGATATACGTATCTTTATCCAATCCTGATAATGTTTCATCTAAAACTATAATCTGTTTTTCCTGTAATATAGCCCTAATTAATGCTAACCTTTGTTTTTGTCCACCAGATAAATTTGATTTTCTCTTATCGTACGTAGTATTAATCAAATCAGAAGCTTCTTTAATTTTGCCATCTAATCTAGTTTCTTTTATTAAGGTCATTATTTTATCCGCTTCTATGTTTTTATAAAAAGTAAGATTATCGATAACCGTACCTACAAATATAAAGCTACCTTGAGGTACATAAGTTATTAGTTTCTGAATTGTGTCATATTCATAACTGTTAATATTCTTTCCGTTTAAAAAGATGTTACATCCTTCAAGGTTTTTCGTTAATAGTAATGCTAACGTCGATTTCCCACTACCACTATCCCCTTGAACTAAATACTTTTTACCCTTTTTCAAAACTAGCTGAAAAAAATTACTGAAAAATTTCTCTATTATTAAATTTATAACTTTCATTTCGAACTTCTATATTTTTTTAAAAATCGATAATTTTATGACTATCTATATATTCAAACTTCTCTTTAGAATCTAATTCCCTCTTTATATCTTTTACCGATGTTATATTAGCTATAGAAGCTGTTATCAAATTGACAGGCATTACTAACTCTGCAGAAATAGTAAAAATAGATACTATATCCCCGACACTAGTATTTCCTAACAGAGCTTGACGACCTCCTATATATAAAATAGCAATAATAGTAGCATAGAATACTAATCCTGTTAAGACATTTACAAGTGATGCTAAAAACATTCTTTCTATTAACAAGTTTATTTATTTTTTTATATTCTTTAAGTAATTTTTTTCATAAAAATATATTAGCCGAATCACTATTTTTTTAATAACTAATAACCCTTCTAAAAAATCTTCAAGTTTGTCATTATAACTAGCCTTTTGTATAGAAATACTGTTTTGAACATTTTTCAAATATGATTTGAATAGGTTAGGGATTACAATCGGAAATAGTGACAATCCTATAACCCAAAACGCTGTTATTATATCTAATTTGAACAACGCTATTGTAGCAAAAAAATAAAATAAACCATTCCTTGATACAAAGAAAAAAATCGTATTATAATATCGATCTTTTACCATTTCAATATCATTGTTCACAGTAGATAATAAATTTTTACTCTTTGTATCTAGTTTATTACTAAGTAAGCTACCCACAAGTGTTCTATGAATATTAAACCCAACTTTATTTAGATAAATAATATCTAAAATCTGACGTAAATATTCACATATAAGCATTAGTATAATAATTACAGATAAATAGATAATTTGATTGTAGAATAATTGCTCATTTTTAGTAGTAAGGGCATCAACAACATATTTAATTTGATAAGAAAAATAAATATTAATTCCCGAGACTGCTGTAATAAGTAATAAAACTACCGCAAATAAAAAAATTTCCTCATATTTCCCACTCCTTAATTGAGTCCTTCTATTTAAAAATTTCAGTTTTTATTTTTATAATAGCCTTTGAAAAATCTAAATATAATAAAAAGAAATCAATTGCTAATAAAAAGCTAATCAATTTCTTTCTTAATATTTGATATTGTATAATAATTCAATCTATAGATTAACTTTCCACTCAACATAAAAATCCAATTAACGTTTTGTTAAATTATAGAAATTATATCAAATAGAAAAATTGCTAGTCAATATTTTATCTGAAAAATTTAAGATTGTCTATAGAATTTATAAATTAACTTGAAACTAGTCTTTTAACTGGAACTAAAAAAACAATATATACACTTTTTACCTTATATTAAAAAGGATTCCATACAAAAAAGCTAGGAAAAAAATTCCTAGCTTAATAACATTCACATTTAGAATATAGGTAGTGAATCACCTTCCTTTATACTGCTATATTTCTACTGAATAATCAATTTTTTATATTTCATTTTAGACATTTTACTTTTTAATACTCCCCTACAACCTTATATTTTCTCAGTATATATTTTAACTGTTCACCTGTAACATCTTCATATTTATAATCTATATTTTCTACTGCTAAATAATTCAATACTTTTCTAATGCTGACATATCCTTTTTTTGCTACTACGATATGATCTAGCATTTCTATACCAACTATTTCACCAACTTCCATTAAATTAATAGTAGTTTTAATATCTTCTATGGAAGGTGTTGCATCTCCACTCGGGTGGTTATGCACACAAACGATGCTCGAAGCACTATTTTTTATCGCCACTTTAAATACTTCTCTTGGATGCACTACTGACATAGATAGGCTACCTTTAAATACTTCTCTTTTTTCGATTATTTTACCTTTCGTATCAATATCTAATACTACGAAGACTTCTTGTGTTAAATTCTCTAAAGATGATTTTAGATAATTGGCTATTGACTGCGGGCTATCACACTTCACATCTAGAACATTTGTTGCGTATATTCTTCTTGCAAACTCTATATTCGCCAAAATATGTATCGCCTTTTCCTGACCTATCCCTTTATGTTTCATAAGTTCTGTTAAAGTTGCATCTCTTAACTTTGTAATACCTCCAATATCTTTTAGAATCGTGTCAGAAAGCTCAATCACATTTTGATTTTTTGTACCTGTTCTTAATAATATTGCTAGAATCTCTTTATCACTGAGAGCTAGAGCACCTAATTTTTTGAATTTCTCCCTCGGACGATCTTCCTCACTAAACTCTTTAATAGTGTAGCCTACTACCATAATAATCCCTCCCTTATTAATATGATTGTTAAATAGCTAAGCGCTATGAATGGCACTAACGGTAGTTTCGTTTTCCTTTTAACTTTTTTCAAAATAATTAACCAAATAGCGAAGAACCCTGCATATAAAAATGTGAAAATCAACAAATACACTCCTTCAAATAAGTTTAAATTTAGAGCTAATACACAAAAAACTTTTATATCGCCATAACCTAAACCACCTCTTGTGAAAATATATAATATATGAAAAATAACAATAAGACAAATAAAATCTAAAAAACTAAATAAATAATAGTGCATAAACTAAATAAATAATAGTGCATATATATAGAAGATAAATTTAAAAATAATTAGAAGATAAAATAGCTCATCATTTACTTCAAATGATTTCACATCTTCTATTCCTAAGAAAAATCAGAATAATAAATATACTGACCTCGATATAACTAATAAAAAAACAAACTCTCTCTGAAAAATAATAAATAATACTATAGTAATAAAAGTAAAAAAATCTCGTATAAAAAAATACATCTAATGGAATTTTTTTGATTACAGTAACTGCATCGACCTTTTTTTATATAAATAGCTAAAGATAGGAATTAAGTCGCCTGCTTTTTAATTTTTTTGATGACAACTAGCACAATAACTTCGTCTAAATAGAAACTCTTTCTTATTCTCACTATCTACTAAACATTTGATTGCACTAGCAAAAAAATAAGACTTACAATAACAATAAATATGTATCTTTCCATAAATATCTCCCTCACTTTATAACCCTTCAATTATATTTTTATCATAAGTATATTTACCTAACCAACTTTATCCTTACTGATGTTTTTAGCTATTAAATAATATTTTTTTTATTCGTAATATTTTTTTAAAAAAATCTCTTCGGAATTCTGTATACAACTTTTTCCTCTTGAATAGATTTTCACAAGAAATCATACTCATTTTCAATTTCTATTATCATTCTAGTCCACTCATAGTAATATCTATTTTCAAAAAAATTTACATTTTTTCATTTTTGTAGTATAATATTGTTTATAGTTTTCCGAAGGCAAGATTTCCGCCTTAAGGAAAGTAGTTTTATATTCTTATTCTACACTATTATTTTTATAGAAGGTGATTAAATGATTTTTAAAAAATTTTTGAGAAAAAGTCAAGAAGAGTTAGAAGCTGCGAATCAGCTTTCTCTTCAAGAAATTAACAATACAGTTGATGTTCCAAAAGAAGGAAGCTTTTTAAAGAAAGTCCTGGCTTATAGTGGACCGGGAGCATTAGTAGCAGTCGGTTATATGGATCCTGGTAACTGGATTACCTCTATCGCTGGTGGTGCTCAATATGCGTATAGCTTACTATTCGTTATACTTATATCGAATCTTATCGCGATGTTGCTTCAATCAATGTCTGTAAGATTAGGTATTGTAACTGGTATGGACCTAGCTCAAGCAACTAGAAAGCATACTGGTAAAAAAATGGGATTTGTTCTCTGGATAATTACCGAACTAGCTATTATGGCTACCGATATTGCAGAAATTATTGGTAGTGCTGTAGCTTTAAAATTATTATTCGGTATTCCTTTACTAATAGGGGTTATAATAACTATCTTTGATGTATTCTTACTCCTATTATTAGCACATTTTGGATTTAGAAAAATCGAAGCTATTGTAGCTACCTTGATATTTACAATTCTAATAATATTCTTCTATGAAGTTTTATTAGCTAACCCTAATACCGGCGAATTAATTAAAGGTTTTATTCCGAACAAGGATGTAATTAATAATAAAGGTGCATTATTTATTGCCTTAGGTATCGTGGGAGCTACAGTTATGCCTCACAATCTGTACCTACATTCTTCTATTGTTCAAGCAAGAAGATACGATAGAAAGGACAACAAAGTTAAAAAAGAAGCTATTAGATTTCTACTATAGATTCTAATATTCAACTTTCAATCGCATTTGTTATTAACTGCTTACTATTAGTTCTAGGTGCTTCTTTGTTTTATGGTCATGGTGATAGTCTTGGACGCTTTACAGACCTTTATAACGCTTTACAAGATAGCAGCATTGTTGGAGTTATTGCTTCACCACTCCTTAGTACACTATTCGCCGTAGCTCTATTGGCCTCTGGTCAAAATTCTACTATTACCGGAACATTATCAGGACAAATAGTTATGGAAGGTTTCATCCACATGAGACTTCCTATGTGGATTAGAAGAATGCTGACTCGTGTAATTGCGGTAATGCCTGTTGTCATTTGTTTAATAATTTTTGGTGATAGTGAACAAGCAATTGAGAGCTTGCTAATATACACACAAGTATTTTTAAGTATTGCTCTACCGATATCTATTATTCCTCTAACAATATTTACATCAGATAAAAAACTTATGGGAGAGTTTGTTATTAAACCATGGATGAAAATTGTTGCATGGATTTGTACAGTAGTATTAATAATCTTAAATTTCTGGTTAATAATATCAACATTTATATAAACTAATCGGACTGATTTTTGTCAGTCCGATTTTTTTATTTCTCAATATATACTAGATTCACACTTTCTATACTTTATAAAACAAAAAAGACAGCTCTTTACGAACTGCCTTTTTTAAAAATTTTTAATGAAATTATTTAACAGGTAATACTGCTCCATTCCATTTTTCTTTAATGAATTTTTGAGTATCTTCAGATTTTAAAGCTGCAACAAGTTTTTTAACAACAAGTTTGTCTTTGTCACCTTCACGAACAACGATGATGTTTGCGTATGGGTTGTCGTCTGTAGCTTTTTCTACTAATACTGGCTCAGTTGCTGCGTTTAATCCTGCATCAACAGCGAAGTTAGCGTTGATTGAAACTAGGTCACCTTCACCGTTTTGGTAGAATTTAACCATTAAAGCTGGATCATTTTCGTAGCTGAATTGTAATTTTTTAGGGTTTTCAGCGATATCATCGAAAGTAGCTGTTACTGGATCTACACCATCTTTAACTTTTACTAATCCTTCAGAAGCTAGTAATTTAATTACGCGTCCCCATTCAGATTTGTTGTTACTTACTAATACTTTAGCACCTTCTTTAAGGTCTTTAACGTTTTTTACTTTTTTAGAGTATAATCCGATTGGCTCTAAGTGAATTGCACCAGCGTCTTCAATTTTGTATCCATTTTCTTTAATAGCATTTTTTAAGAATGGTACGTGTTGGAAGTAGTTAATATCGATTTCTTTATCGTTTAACGTTTTGTTTGGTACATAGTAGTCTTGGTATGTAACGATGTCTAATTTGATTCCTTCTTTTTCAAGTTGAGGAGCAACGTGCTCTAATAATACAGCGTGAGGTACGTTAGTAGCCCCAACTTTAACTGTTACAGGTTTACTAGGATCTAGTTTATCCACTTCGATACCTTTTTTCTCAGTTTTTGATGCACTTGAGCATCCAATTAATACGATTCCAAGTATGAAACTTGTTACTAAAAATAATAGTTTTTTCATTTATAATTTTCTCCTTTTGATTTTTTATTATTAATATTTAGGTTTTGTGAATTTTATGCAAAAAAAACACCCTTACTCTCCTAAGAGAATAAGGGCGAAAACTAATTTCACGGTACCACCTTACTTTTTCGTATACTACGAACTTTCTCACTACATCATTTATGCATCTAGAATATATCTGATATAGTGTGCGTTTGTAACGTAACGCCTACGAAAAAAGCTTGTGTTTTAAAACTCACTTTTTTTACCATTCAAACCATTTTCCTTTATCATCTGCATTGTGTGCTTTCACCTACTCACACTCTCTGTAAAAGTTACTATAAAGTACTTATTTGAATATCGGTAATTTTTTTAACTTGATTCTATATTATCATTAGCAGATAAAATTGTCAACACTTTTTTTGAATTTTTTTAAAAAGTTTTTTGAAAATTCACGAATATTTACTTTTTCATTTACATAAAATACTATTTTTTTCAAAAAACCGCTAGTTAAGATTATTATTTTTTAACCATTGCTCTATTACTTCTACAGTTTTATCTCTATATTTCGGAGCCTCATACATGTGATCTGATCCTTTAATAATACTTAATGTCGAATTTTTATATTTCTTAGCTGTCGCTTTGGCTATATTTGGATGTACCATTTTATCCTCGCTACCTGTTATAACAAGCACAGGTTCACTTACTTTCTCAAAATTGATATATGCTCCTTTTTGTTTGTCTAAAAATGGAAGTGCCATTTGAAAATAAGTAAAACCTGATTCCGGAACTAATTTAGAAAATTCTCTTTCTTTATCCGCTTCTTCTTGATTATTCATACAATAATCATAGAATGCATGTTTATACGGTGGCATAGATTTTTTCCAAAATCCTGGGCGTAGAAAATGTTTATAGAAACAAATTACCATACTTGGATAAAAAGCAAAAATTCCTGCTGCTGGGGCAGTTCCCATTAATACCAAACCTTTAACTTTTGTTCTCATAGCAACCTTCTGAGCAAGAAGCCCTCCTAATGAATGTCCTAGTACTATTGGAGTTTCATCTAAAGTTTCTATTAACTCTACAATATCATCCGTAAACTCATCCAAACTAACTTTTGCTACCTTTTTTTCAACTTCTTCGTAAGGTAAATCATGACATCTTAAAGTTGGAGTATATACTTTTAATCCTAATTTTTCTAGTTCATCAACAAACTCTCCCCAAACAGTTCCATCACACCACGTACCATGTATCAATACTATATTCGTCATAAAAATTCCTCCTACCACACTATTAGCATTATTTTTTCTACACTAATTATACACTTAAATCTCTTATTAATCAAATAATCACGTGAAAATGCTCCATAATATTTATTATAAAAGCCAAACAAAAAAGAGTAGACTCAAAAACTGGTAAAGATTTTTGCTCTACTCTTTACATCACCACTTGAAAGTTATCAAAAGGTGAATTAAACTTTGGAGGCTAATTTTAGAATTGTTCGATCATTTCGCGAACTGTTTTTTCAATATTATCTGAATATGAGATTGCTGATATAATAGACACACCATCGACATTTGTTTTCATAACATCTTTAATATGTTGTGTCTGAATACCGCCGATTGCGACTAATGGCATTTGTGGTAAAAATCTTCTCATTAATTCTAGACCTTCATAACCTATAGCACCACCAGCATCATCTTTTGATTGTGTGACATATACAGGTCCTACACCAACATAATCTACATATTCAACTTTGGATTGTTTAAATTCTTCTTCATTTCCTATAGAGAGACCTATTATTTTGTCTGGCATTAATTTTCTTATTTCATCAACACCAAGGTCATCTTGTCCTACATGTACCCCATCAGCATCGATTTCTAATGCCAATTCTATATCATCATTAACAATAAACGGAACATTGTATTTTTTACAAAGATTTTGTAATTTTATTGCCAATTCTACTTTTTCACTACCTTCTAAGGCTCCTTCCCCTTTTTCACGAAATTGAAATAAAGTTATTCCACCTTTTAAAGCATCTTCAACTACTGTATATAAGTCCTTACCTAAGCAAGTAGTAGTTCCACAAATAAAATATAATTTTAATAATTCTTTATTAAACATCTTATTTCACCTTTTTAAATGCTTTTATATCTTGATCTGTAATTTCATATAATGCATTAATAAATTCAACTTTAAATGTTCCTGGTAAGTGTCCATTAGGACGTTTTTCTGCCATTTCTCCGGCAATATTATATGCTAACATAGCTGTTTCTAGTGATTTTAATTCTTCACCTTTCTCTAATCCAATAAGCTTGCTAATACAGCTCCTAATAAGCATCCTGTTCCAATAACTTTAGGCATCATTGCGCTTCCGTTATGAATAGTTACTACTTCTCCATTAACTGCAATAGCATCAACTTCCCCAGTTACTACTATTGGAATATTAAACTTAGCATTTGCTGCTAAGGCGATTTCATCAATATTATCTACTCCAGCACTGTCTACTCCCTTAGAAGCTACATTTATGCCAACTAATGATGCAATCTCGCCAGCATTTCCTCTTATAGCTGATAGTTTGTAATTATTAATTAAATCTTCTGATACTTTTTTTCTATAAGCTCCCGCTCCACAAGCTACAGGATCTAATACTGCAGGCACATTATATTTTTCAGCTATTTTAAGCGCCTCTTGGTATAACTTCCAAGTTTCATCTGTTAATGTACCGATATTAATCAATAATCCTCCAGCATATTTTAATAAATCTTCTAAGTCTTCTGGATATTCACTCATTGCTGGTGATGCTCCTAGTGCTACTAATCCATTTGCTGTAAAATTTTTAACTACATCATTCGTGATACAAATCACTAGTGGTGCTTTCTCTTTTAATAATTTTAAACTTGTCATATTTATAAATCTCCTTTAAATGCAATATGATTCACAGGTCCATTCCCATGACCTATTTCTGGTGTGTATTTTATCGCCGCAGTAATAAATTTTTTCCCAATATCTACAGCTTCAATTATACTTTTACCTTTAGCTAATTCTGCAGCAATAACAGCTGAGAATGTACAACCTGTTCCATGTGTATGATTAGTCTTAAATCTTTCACTAGTCCATACTTTTTTAGTACCATCATTTAAAAATAAGTAATCTTTTGCTTCTCCAGTTAGATGTCCCCCTTTTATAACCACTGATTTACATCCAACTTCATCGATAATGAACTTCCCTGCACGATTAACATCATCTTCTGTTAATATTTTAAAATTAACAATTTCTTCTGCTTCTGGTATATTTGGTGTAATAATAGTTGCTAGTGGTAATATTTCTTCTTTTAGATGTTTTCTTGCAATATCATCTATTAATTTATCACCACTTGTCGCAACCATAACTGGATCAACAACGTAAGGTACATCTTTAGGTAAATATCTTTTAATTAATTTCATCATATCAGCATTTGCTATCATTCCAGTTTTTATACTATCAGGTGTTATATCATCAAACACACTTTTTAATTGCGCTTCTAATATATCTAAATCCAAGTTTCTTATCATTTGAACACCTAATGTATTTTGTGCAACGACACTAGTAACTACTGCCATTCCATACACTTCACGTGCCTGAAAGCTTTTCAGGTCAGCCATAATTCCTGCTCCACCAGTTGGATCAGTTCCAGCAATAGTTAATGCAATATTAAGTTTACTCATACCCTATACCTCTAAATCCCAACGTTCTTGTGTATAAGCCATATTAAAGAAACGACGTTCATGTTCACAACTTTCTAAGAAGTTTTTGATAAGTCTTTGTTTCCCTTCTTCACTCATGAATTCAGCTTCACGATTAATAATTTTATGATATTCAGTAAGCACTTCATCTACTAAGCCATCAGCATAAAATTCAACCCAGAATTTTAGTGGATGATCTTCTGCTAAATTATGATTAGCTAAAATCTTTCTAGCTACCATTTTATAAATCCATGGACATGGTGCCATTGCACTTAACGCTTCTGCCATATCGAATGCAAATGCATTATAGTACATATGTTTTATGTAATGGTCTGCAGATGGATACCACTCTCCGCCTTTAATAATTTCTTGATAATCTCTTCCTATATAATCTGCTAAGTTCTTGTGAGCAGCTATTTCTTCATTTAATACAAAATTAATTTGACCTAAGAAAAAGTTTTTTTCAACTTTATCATTACTTTTTGCTAAAAGAATGGCATAAATATCGCTAAAATTCTCTAAATAAAGTGCATCAGCTTTCAAGTAATGCTCCACTGCTTTCTCTGATAAATCTGCACGAATTAATCCTTGAATAAATCCATCATTATATATTTTATCGACAATTGGTAATGCCTTCTCTTCCATAATTTCAGTAATAAGTTTCATAGGTATATCCCCCTCAGTATATTTAATTTTGGTCTAAAATAATATCACTTATAATAAATAAAAAAGTCCCCTTACTAACGTAAGAGAACTCTGAAACATATATTACTCATAGTATATTTTCCAATAATGTTGGATTAATTCTATTTTGAAAATATTCACGTTTCCTACGCTAGCATTATCTAGTTCAGGTCAAAGGGTCTAACTTAGTTATCTCAGCCTAAAGGCTCCCCCAGTGATTTTACTCTATTCACTTTTTAAATCGTAGCATAGAAAAAAATTAAAATGTCAACAAATTAGTTTAAGGGTTTACAAAAAAATTATATAATTAAAAAAATTACATTTAAATCATAGAACTTTTTTTATGATAATATTTTTTTATATTTTTAAAAATTAATTTCTTATTAATATATGGCGAATTTGTTAATTGTTAATGTAATTTTATTGTAATTTTCATATGTTTTTAGACTGCAAATGAAATCCATTATCACTTTTTTTCCTTTATTAATCAACCTCTTTGTATTATAATAGTATAATGAAAGTTAATTACCAAGACTATATAAAAAAACCAGTCTTGTCAAATTACAACAAATTAATATTATTAATTATCTTATTTTTATTTCACTGAAAAACTAATGAATTATACCATAAAATATATTAATCTTATTATTTAAGTAATTTATCCTATTTTCATTAAAAATAAACATCATTTAAGGAATAATCCAGAGCTAAATATTAAATTGACCTCTTGGATATTCCAAATTTTATTAAATAATTGTGTCCAAATTGTGAATAGAGTTTGTACATTTTTAGGCAAGAAAGAAGGAAAAATAGAAAATGAAAAACAATACATTATTAAAAGTTCTATCCGCGACAGCTATATTCTCAGCCGTTGCAGCAATTGAAGCTTACGATCAAGATAGTTTTGCTTTTGCAGCAGAAGACACACCTGTTGTAGCGAGTAACTCAACAGCAAACTCTGATGCAAATCTAACAACTACTCCAGATACAACATCTACTGATAATATTCATACAACAACTCCTGTATCAGTACCATCAGCTTCTTCTACAAATAATACTACTTTTAAAGATTATAAGAATCTGAAAAATGGGGAATATAGTATAGAAGCGTCCGCTCTTAACTTTAATGCTGAAGGTACGATCCCATCAATGGCTTCTGCAGGGCTAGATAATACAAAAATAAAATTAATTGTTGAAGATGGAAAATATACCGTAAATGTTACATTTAATCCTATAAAAATCGGTCAAAATAAAGGTTACTTAGGCAATTTAAAATACTACGATGGTGATAAAACTCATGAAAACAGAAGAGAGATAACTAATGGTGATTTTAAAGATACAAAAATTATCGACAATTACACAGAAAAAGAAAATGATGAATACTCTGAAACATATCGTAAAAAATATCCTGAGCGCCATGTGTACCCTAAAACTTTTAGTTACTCTGTAGACAAAAACAAAATAGACAACAATAATCAACTTGAGACTTTCACACAAGTATTTGTTCCTGTTATGGATTCTATTTTGAACGGAGCAGGTGTTCAAAATATGATTTTAACTTACAATTTTAATAAATTAAAACCATTGCATATTAATACCACTGAAAACTCTGATGCTAAATTTGTCAAATTATCTGTAAAAGATGACACTATAACTACACCTAAAGTTAGAAAAAATGTTGATACTATAGGGAAAAATCATAAGAGAAAACAATGAAGAATATTTAATTTTTAACTATTACAGCAAAGTTGGAGAAGGAAAGAACAATGATGGTATTCAAAATATAAAAATATAGCGATAAAGAAATTCAAAACGCTAAAGACTCCGACTTATTATCTCCTATCTCTAATAAAATAATAGAAACAATAACTACTTCTGACTCAATATACGAAATATCAGAAGTTAAAATACCAGTAACAGGAAAAAAAGAAGTTATAGTCTATGGAGATTTTCAATATCCTGCAAGAATAATGAAACAATATGGTACTATTACTTGGAATGATGCTAACGTAATAGTAAATAATAATTCACAAGTTGACGAACCGAAATTATTTTCTATAAAAGCTACCTTAGGTGGTACAAAAATCAAGAAAGCAAACGAACCTAGTAAAGAATATGATTTTACAAAAGATGGTATCACTTATACACCTTATAATGGCTTAAGTGGAAATAAATTTAAATTAGCTAGACACTACTATCATACACTAGAAATGTCATTTGAAAGAAAAAATTTAATTAACACAAAAACAAGACATATTAAATACACTATTGATGGAAGTGAGCCTACATTTAACTCTCAAGACGCAACTATTAAATTTGCTAATGCTAATCCGCACAAACCGGAGTTTTCATATAGTATAAATATAGATCCATTTGCCGAAGGAACAAATATTACTTCTAGCGGAGGAAATATTATCGTTAAAGTTAAATCTTTCAATATTGATGGTACAGAAAGTAGTGCAACAAAAACATACAATTTACCATTCGAAAAAGAAACTCTTGACAAAGTAGAAACAACATTAAACATAAATAATAAAAAATATACTGCAACTCTTTCATCAAAAAACAAATTCTTATTAGATGAAGATGTAGCTATTAAAACTACTCCTGTTTCCGAAAGAATCATGAATCACACTCTGGATAGCAAAGTACAAGAACTAGGACTAACAAAAGTTAATTCTTTTAAATTTGATTTAACGAAAAAAGATGGTTCTAAATTCACTCCTCTTGATAAAGATGGTTGGAACATTAATGAAAATCCAATATTTACACTTAATATAGCTGGATATGAAGCTACCGCAAATACACAAGTATACATCTACGAAAATGGAACTCTTCGTCTAATCCCTTCTACACCTTCTAAAAAAGGAGTAGAATTTAATGTAAATAGCGATGAATCTTATTTTGTTATTGCTGAAAAAAAGATTCTCAAATATTGAAAAAAGAAAAAACTATAGAGTTAAATAATAAAGTACGTGAAACAGAAAAAATACTCTCTGATACAAGCACAATTTCAACTGCAAAAGCAAATCTTGAAGCTGAACTTGAAAAAATCAAAAAAACTCTAGCTAGACCAAAAGCAAGTTTATCAAACATTGTATTACATTTAGAAAAATCTTGATATTAATCTTAAAAAAATTAAAAATCAGAAAAAAACACAGATCTTAAATATTTACAGAATAATTTTGAGAATTTAACACATATAGTAAACTCTGATATATTGTCTCAATTATTAACTAAAGAAAAATTAGAAGAACTGAAAGCATTAGTTTCAAAAACAAATAACTCTCTAAATGACGCTTTATCACTTCAAAATAATATAAAAGAATTGTATGAATCTTTAAACAATTTATCATATAAATATCCAACTCAAGATATAGACTACTCTATTAAGAAATTCTACAGACCTACTGAGACATCAATGGCTAATCAGGTATTTACAAACAAAGGTAAATTAATTTTTACACCTGATAAAACGTATTTAGATTTAGATTTAAAAACGATGCTATTCGGTTCAATGCACTCTCACCTATTAGAAATAGATGTATTCAAAGATAAAATAGATGGTGAAAAAGTTAAATACTTCGTAGTTAATAAGTATGATGATTTAAATTCTTTGACAGGAGAAATCGGAAATTTCGATAAGAAATTAATAGTAGAACTAGAAAAAGAAGTAAAAAATAGTTATGACATTAGAGTACCAAACGATGGAATGGGTAATTCTAGACCTGAAGCTAAATTAGTAATAACTACTAATATTAATAGACCTGAAGTACTATCTGAAGTAGAAAAACTTGCCAAAGAAAAAGAGGAAGCCGCTCATCTTGAAAAAGAAAGACTAGAAAATGAGGCGGCTGCCAAAGCTCAAGCGGAAAAAGAAAAACTTGCTAAAGAAAAAGAGGACGCCATTCGTCTTGAAAAAGAAAGATTAGAAAAAGAAGCTGCCGCTAAAGCTCATGCTGAAAAAAAGAAAAAAACTTGCCAAAGAAAAATGCAGAAAAAAACTTCCTACTGAAGCAGAAAAAAACTTTCTAAAGAAAAAGAGGAAATTGAAAAACTAGAAATACTAAAATCTGAAACAGTTGATGTGATAACAAAAGATATCAGTATTTTAGAAGATGAAAAAGAAAAACTTAAAGCAATTATAAATAATGCTACACTTAAAAATACTTTGGTAGCTTCTATAAGTAATGATGACAAAATTAATGATATTACTGTTTCATTCAATAATACTGATATCAAAGCAACTCAATTTATAGCAGTAAAAAGCTGATGAAGAAAAATGCAACTAAAGTAGAATCTTTAGTTAAAAAAATATTAACGAAAAACATGCAAGTAGTAAAAAAACGATTGATCTTTTATTTTAAAGATGAAAAAGGAAATATTATCGATAAAAAGGGTGAAACTCGTACCGTTACTGTAGCACTATTGGCAAATGAAAATGAGACATTAGAAGTATATTATGTAAATGATAATAACCTTGTAAAAATTCCAAGTATCTATAAAGATGGAAAATTAACATTCTTTACAAATCACTTCAGCTTATATACTATTATTAAAAAAGTAACAACGAACCATCCATCTTCTATCATTAATATAACACCTAATGATACACCTACATCAAGCAAAGATAATGTAACGGTTCAATCTGTAATTCCAAAATTCAATAGAAATTCTTTAACTAACAACACAGATTCTGAAGCAACAAAATCAAATGTTCAAGAAACAAAACACGTAGCTACAAACAATAAAAATATTAGCAAAAAAACAGGAACGACTACTACAGCTACTGGTTTCTTAGGATTAATTTCATTACTTTTTTTAGTAATATTACGTAGAAAAAAACTAATAAATAATAATCATTATCAAATGAGTTTAGAAATTTTCTAAACTCATTTATTTATTATTTTGTGTCTAAATTGTGACTTGTATTTGAAACTTTCGAGGAAAAAAACTCCTATTTTAGAGTTTAAATGATACTAATTATCATTTTTTTCTTTATTTTTTTGTTGTTTTTTTGTAATATAATAGTGATAACGATTTAATATCTAATCAAAAATAATAAAAATCTAATTTAAATACAAAAATAAAGGAGAAATTTCCTAATATGAAAAATACAACATTATTAAAAGTTTTGTCTGCGACTGCTATATTCTCAGCAATTGCAGCTATTGAATCTTATGATCAAGATAACTTCGCTTTTGCAGCAGAAACACCTGTTGTTGCAAGCAATCCGGCAACAGCTACTGCTTCTACAGATGAAGCTGAAAAAGCTGAAAGAGAAAAAGCTGAAGCTGAAAAAGCCGAAAGAGAAAAAGCTGAAGCTGAAAAAGCCGAAAGAGAAAAAGCTGAAGCCGCTCGTCTTGAAAAAGAAAAACTTGAAAGAGAAAAATCTACAACTGCACCTACAACTTCAGTTGCTCCAACTACTCCAGCTCATAACGCTGAAGAACCTGCTACTGTACCACAAGATGTTAAAGCTTTAAAAGATGGTGAATACAAGATTACTGCTGAAGCCTTAAAATTCTATGAAGAAGGTCAACCGTCTATGGCTGCAGCTGCGATTGACAATGATAAAACAAAATTAATTGTAAAAAATGGTCAATACTCTGTAAATGTTTCATTTAAACCTATCACATTTGGTGGTCTTACAGGTTACTTAGGAGATTTAAAATACTATGACGGTGATAAAACTCATGAAAATCGTAAAGAAATTCAGAAAAGCGAGTTTAAAGACTCAACTATAGTCGAGAATTATAGTGCTAATGAAACTGACAATTTTGTAGATGCATACAAAAAAGAATTCCCAAATCGTACTGTTTATCCAAAAACTGTTACTTACAATGTGGATAAAAATAAAATCGATTCAAATAATAAACTAGAAACATATACTGAAGTGTTTGTTCCAGTTATGGCTTCAATTAATCCAGCTTTCGGAACTCAAAAAATGACTTTAAAATTTGACTTAACTTCACTTTCTAGAAAAAAAGTAACTGCAGATAACTATCAAGCCGCTACTTACGACAATCCTAATAAAGACGTAGAATATAAAGGGACTATTAATAAGCCATTCCCTATTCACGTCCAAGGACACTTTAGAAATGCTAACAATAACGAAGAAGAATCATTATATGGTTCTGCATTAGATAGCTACGTTAAAGTTGAAAAAATTGGAGATAAATATAAATATACTCTTAGATTCAAAAAAGGTCTTGCTGATGTAGGTGGAGAATTCTATCCATTTGAATTACACAAAGTAGCGTATCAAGGTAAAGATGTTCCATTAACTACTTTAGCAACAAACGGAAATTCTTCAGTAAAAGAAGGATCTATCATTACTGATAAACTTTTAGAAAAAATTCAATTAGATGGTACTGCTCCTTATCCTAATGGAGCATTAATGTCTCACTTTGTTACATTAAAACTATACTATGAAACAGCTACTGACTATAAGGAAAGACCTGTAAAATTAGAAGATGTCGTTGCACCTGCTAAACCTAAACCAGTTAAGCCTGCACCAACTACACCAAAAGAAGAACCAAAACCAGCTACACCAACAGTTGCTGACCACAATGTTGATGCTGATAAAGTTCCTAACACTTTCCCTACTACAGTAAAAGCTGAATTAAATGGTAGAACAACTGGTACTGCTTCAATTTACGAAAATGCATTTGTTAAAGATGTAAAAGTTGAAAAAGTTGGAGATAAATATCAATATACTATCCAAGTTAAAGAAGGTAAATCTACTAACTTCTTATTACGTAATAAACCATTCACAGTTTCTAAACTTACTTATAAAGGAACTGAAATTAACTTTACTGAAGTTGATGCAGCTACTAAGCTAAAAGAAGGTAAAATCTTAACTGATTCTCTTCTAGACAAAATTCAAGTAGATGCTGTATTAAATGTTCAAACAAAAGGCGGTGCTAAACCTAGATTTGAAGACAGAACTGCTGAAAGTACAATAGCACTAGACTTCCCTAAAGTAGAAAAACCTAAAGAAGTTACTCCTGCTAAACCTTCAGTACCTGATCATGAAGTAGAAGCTAATAAAGTACCAGCTACTTTCCCTACTACAGTGAAAGCTGAATTAAATGGTAGAACAACAAATTCAAGTTCAATTTATGAAGATTCATTTGTTAAAGATGTAAAAGTAGAAAAAGTTGGTGATAAATACCAATACACTATTCGTGTTAAAGAAGGTAAATCTACTTCTAACTTCTTGCTACGTAACAAGCCATTCACAGTTTCTAAACTTACTTATAAAGGAAATGAAATTAACTTTACTGAAGTTGACTCAGCGACTAAACTAAAAGAAGGTAAAATCTTAACTGATTCTCTTCTAGATAAAATCCAAGTTGATACTGTAATTAGCGTACAAACTAAAGGTGGAGCTAAACCTAGATACGAAGACAGAGCTGCTGAAAGTACAATAACTTTAGACTTCCCTACTGTAGAAAAAGTAAAAGAAGAAGCAGCAAATAATCTAGTATCAGCTAAAATTTATGATGCTCATGTAGCTAATAAGTTATCAATGGCTGACGGTGCACTAGTTCATGAAAAAACTCGTGTTGAAAAAGTAAATGATACTTATCACTACTACTTAACATTTAAAAACTTACAATTCGGAGCACTTGTTGGAACTGTTGATTCAATAAGCGTTGATGGTAAAACTGCTGAAAGAACAGATCTTGGTGGTGAAGGTAATGAAAAACTATTCCACTTCACAAGTGCTGAAAAATTAACAGAAAAAACTATCAATTTCGCAGTATTAGCCAACGGGGAACCGTTAAAAGGACATTCAAATGTTCCTGCCACATTAAACTTTAATTGGAATGCTGCTACACCATTAACAGTAGATCAAGTTACTGCAGCACACCAAGAAGAAACTACAAAAGCCCAAGCTCAAGCTGCCAAAGTACAAGCTGAAAAAGAAAGACTTGAAAGAGAAAAAGCTGCTGAAGCTGCTAAGGCTCAGGTTGAAAAAGAAAGATTAGAAAAAGAAGCTGCTGCTAAAGCTGAAAGAGAAAGACTTGAAAGAGAAAAAGTTGCTGAAGCTGCTAAGGCTCAAGCCGAAAAAGAAAGACTTGAAAAAGAAGCTGCTGAAGCCGCTAAAGCTCAAGCTGAAAAAGAAAGATTAGAAAAAGAAAAAGCTATTAAAGAGGCTGTAGAGAAAATTCAAGCAGAAAATAACAAAGTTGAAGATCAAGCTAAAGCTGCCAAAGAAACGGTAACTAATTTAGAAACTTCTAAAGCTCAATTAGAAAAACTAGTTAAAGAGAAAGAAGAAGCTATAAACAATGCTACTACTGAAGCTGAAAAAGAAAAATTATCTACAGAAAAAGCAGCAGTTGAAAAAGAACTTACAGCAAAAGTAACTGAATTAAAAACTGAAACTGAAAAAGCGGTTAAACTTAAAAATAAAGTTGAAGAAATCAAAAAATTAGAAGAAGTTAAAAAAGAAGCTGTAAAAGATATTGCTAATGATGAGTCTTTAAGTAAGGAAGAAGCTAAACAACTAGAAGCAATTGTAAAAACTGCATCTCTTAAAGATACTTTAGTAGCTAAAGTAGAAGGATCTACAGAAGAAATAAAAGTTTCATTCGACAACACTGCTGTAAAAGCAACTAACTTAGTCGTTAAAAAAGCTGATACAGAAACAGTTGCAAAAGTAGAAGAACTAGCTAAAAAGGCTGATGGAAATCTAAATGTTGTTAAAACAATCGATCTTCACTTTGAGGATTCTAATCATAATATTATCAACAAACAAGGCGAAACACGTACCGTTACAGTAGCTGTAGTAGCTAATGAAGGTGAAAAATTAGAAGTTTACTACGTAAATGGAGATAAGTTAGAAAAAGTTCCTAGTGTTTATAAAGATGGAAAACTTACATTCTTTACTAGTCACTTCAGTAAATATACTATCTTAAGTAAAACAATCGCTTCAAATCAAAATATTCTAGTACCTGTAACACCTGCTCCATCAGATAAAAACGAAAATAAAGGTGAAGCTTTAGTTCAAGAAGAACTACCTGCTTTAGATTTAAATAAAGTTTTAGATGAAACTACTCAAAAAGCTCCTCTAAATATCTTTGGACAAACTGATAACAAAGATATTAAAGATAACGATAACCTTGATGTAGTTAAAACTAATAGCCAAGCAGCCCCTACATCGTCTGTAAATACTGTTAAAAAAGGACTTCCTAATACTGGATTAGCATCTACTGCTACTGCTGGATTAGGTGCATTAGTACTACTATCTGCCCTAGTATTACGCAGAAAATTCAATAAATAATCAACCTTTTATACAAAGGGATAAGCTTAATTATCCCTTTGTATAAAGTCATGTATAGAGAAATTTTAAGGAGGACAAATAAAAACATGAAAACTAATAAATTTTTAAAAGTTCTATCTGCAGCAACAATAATTTCAACTCTTGCTGTGGTCGAGAACTCTACACAAAGCAACACTACATTTGCTATAGAAAATAATGCCGTTGCTGCAAAAGATATAAAAAATCTTCCTGATGGAGAATATGATATTACTTCTGAAGCTCTTAAATTCTACGGAGCAGATGGTGAACCATCTATGGCTGCCGCTGGTTTAGATAACTCTAAAACTAAATTAATTGTTCAAAATGGTCAATATTTTGTAAATGTATCGTTTCAACCGATTACATTTGGTGGTTTAAACGGTTACTTAGGAGATTTAAAATACTATAATGGTCCTAAAACTCATGAAAATCGTGACAGTATTCAAAATAATGAATTTAGTCCTGCTACTATAGTTCAATATTATAGTACTGATGAAACTGATAACTTTATAAAAACATATAAAGAAAAATTTCCCGGACGTACTGCTTATCCTAAAACACTTTCTTATAGTGTAGATAAAAATAAGATCGATTCAAACAATAAATTAGAGACTTATACTCAAGTTTATGTTCCGGTTATGGCTTCTATCCGCGATGAATTCGGAATTCAAAGAATGATTCTAAAATTTGATTTAAGCAATGCATTAAAAGCGGTAGCGAATACTCAACCAACACGTGCTAAACCAACTGTAACAGATTCTCCAGTAAAACCTGAAACACCTGAAAATACTCAGCCCTCGGATAAACCGACAGAATCTACAACAACTAAACCATCAGATAAACCTACAGATTCAGGAACAACAAAACCAGCTGAAACTACAGAACCAGCTAAACCTGTTAAACCTGTAGAAACTCCTAAAACTACTTCTTCAGCGACTGCGACTTATTATAATGGAGTAACTGCTACATTATTAAACGCATACCGTCCTGGACAAAAATCAATGGGGGATGCAGCTCTAGAACACAGTAATGTTACTGTATTTAGAGAAGGAAGTACTTACCACTACATCATAAGATTCCACGATTTATCTGCTCATGGTTTCACTGGTGGAGTCTCTAAATTTTGGGTAAATGGTACAGAGTACCCTGTTAACCCAACTCGAGGTGCTAATAACCAAGTAGAAGTTCACTTCACTTCTTCTAAAGAACTTTCATCAGTTCCTGTTACTGTATTTGTTCAAGTTATGGAAGATATTATGCCTGGTGGTGGTAAACAAAATGCTACTCTATCATTTGACTGGTCTAATGTGACTGAACAACAAGCACAACCTATAGCCGGTGGAAATCCTGGATCTAGTAGATACACTCCAAATCCTAGTTCTAGCAACCCTGGTACTAATCCTGGAGTTCAACCTACTTCACCAATTACAGTGCCAACAACACCAGCACTTCCTGCTGCTTCACAAGGTCAAGGTGTAGAAGTGCCAGTTACATTCTACGATAACGTAACTGCTTCTCTATTAAATGCTTATGAATCAGGTCGTGCGTCTATGGGGAATGCAGCATTAGATGGAATCACTGTATTCAAACATGGTGATACTTATCACTACAAAGTTCGTTTCCACGATATCAAAGTAGGAACTCTTACAGACGGTATTACTCGTTTCTGGGTTAATGGAACTGAATATCCTGTTGTAAAAACAGGTGGTGCTATGAACCAAGTAGAAATTCATTTCACATCTAACGAAAAATTAACTAACATTCCTGTTTCTGTTTTTGTACCAACAATGGAAAGTATTATGCCAGGTGCTGGTAAAAAAGATGCAATCCTTAGCTTAAACTGGTCTAACGCTACAGAAAGACAAGGTACTGCAGTTATTGATGGTGGTCAACCTGGAGCAAGTGCTGCTGGTAATGGAGCTAACGCTTTAACTCCGAAAGGTGGACGTCTAAACAATGGTCGACTATCTAACACTGGTTTAGAAACATCATCATCTATCCTTGCAGGAGCTCTTACTCTAATGAGTGCCTTCATGGTAGGTAGAAGAAAACAAAAATAATCAGATAATATCCTGCTTAATTAGCTTATTATTATCTATTCCGTAAGGCGGGAAAACTTCCCGTCTTTATTATTAAAAATTAAATAATACAAAAGAAAGTGAGTTTATACAATGAAACGAATTTTAAAACTGTTAACGATAGTTATTGCTACATTAACGTTTATAGTTACATCTAGTAATGTTCCTTTCGTTAAAAATGTACATGCTGCTGACAGAGTATATAGCGTTCCTGTAGAACTATGGCATGCTGAAAATAGTGGTCGTCTTTCTATGGGGAACAATGCACTAGCTACACATGCTACTGTAAACGTTCATGATAATAACACTTCTACTATTACTGTTCAATTCACACCTATGGATTTCAGTAATATGCACGGTCACTTATTATCACTTAGTATTTATTCATCTCCTATTTTCTCAGGAGGTCTAACAGCCGCTTCTGTAACAAGCACTTATAACGATACTAACTTAGATGGTGGTACAAGTACTTATCCTGGTACATTAAGCTTTAATTTTGGAGAAGCTAAACCTGATAAAGTTGGTGTTCGTGTTGCGGTTGATGCTATGAACCAAATTATGGGTGGAGATGCATCTCAAAATGCTATTATTAAATTTAATTGGTCTGCTGCTTCTTTAGTATCGGGTTCTGAAGATAATTCTAAAGATAAAGATAAAAAAGAAGACAATAAGAAAAAAGAAGAAGAAAACAAAGACAAAAAAGATGAAAATAAAGCTCCAGAAGGATTTGTTACTAAAAAACTAGAAGATTACTTCAAAGCAGATCAAAAAACAAAAAATCCTGGTCTTTATAACCTTGATATCACGGGTTCATATTTAAATCCTCTAACTGGAATTACTGCTGATGGTGGAACTAAAAATACTGCTATTGGTGAAGGTATGGTACAAGGGGTAATCTCTCCTATTAATGCAGGTGGAGATTTAAATGATGCTCTTAAAAATCAAAAATCTAACGGTGAAAAACGTTGGTCTAAAGCTATGCTTCAACGTACAAAAGATGGTAAACTATATGCTACTGTACGTATCCACTTAATGAACTGGGTTCAACGTAGCAAAGAACAAGGTCCTTTCATTAAAGTTCTTCAAAAAGATGGAGAATTTAAGCAAGTGGAAGCTACTGAAACAAAAGTAAATATTGAACAATATAAAGATAGTTATGTTGACTATCGTTTTGAAGTACCAAATGAAAACTTCTTAGCTATGGTACAAATGTATGTAGAACCTATGAATCGTCCTGTTCGTTATTTCGTGGAAGTTAATACTGATACTATTAAGAACGGAAATGATAGCTTAGATATGGAAACTATCAAAGAAACAAACTACCAACCATACTATTTTGGTGGTATAGGAGTTCTTGCAATAGCTGCTGGACTTTACTTTCCTCGTAAAAAAAGAAAAAATAACTAGGAGATAATTCATGAAAAGAAAACTATCCCTACTATTTACACTACTATTAGCTAGTATCTTAGTACTTACTGCTTGTTCATCGCAAAACAAAGGTGGTAACACTACTGGAACAGATCCTAATCTAGCTGACAAAGCTTTTAATGAGACTATTGACTTAACAGGTGTAAATAAAGATAAAAAATCTGAAGAAGAAAATGGTAAACGCGTCATAATGGACTCTGTAGCTTTAGCTCAAGTAGCTAATGTTCTTGATATTAAATTAGCAGGTGTCCCTACTACAAAATTAGGTCGTATGCCTAAAAGATATGACAACACTGTTCAAATCGGTCTTCCTATGAATCCAAATATGGAAGTTATCAAGTCGATTAATCCTTCTATCGTATATGCTCCAGACAGTTTACAAGACTGGATAAAAGAAGGATTCGAGAAAAATAAAATCCCCTATAAATTTGTAGATATTCGTAGTGTAAACGGATTATACGCTATTACAGAAGATCTTGCAAAGGAGTTTGGTAAAACAGAAAAATTTAAAAAATTAAAGAAAGAACACGATGAGTTCTTCGCTAAATTCAATGAAAAAATTGCTAATAAGAAGAAACCAAAAGTTCTTGTTCTTATGGGCTTACCTGGAAGCTACATGGCTGCTACAGAGAAATCTTATGTTGGTAACCTTGTAAAATTAGCCGGTGGTGAAAATATCATTAAAGGTACTGAAGAGTTTAAAAATCTAAACTTAGAAACTGCTTTAAACGATAAACCAGATTTCATTTTACGTACTGCTCATGCTATGCCGGAGACAGTAACTGAAATGTTTAAAAAAGAATTTGAAAACAATAAGAGTTGGTCTCACTTTGATGCGGTAAAAATAATAAAGTTATCGATTTAGATAGCTCAATGTTTGGTATGACAGCTACATACGATTACCAAAAAGGATTAGAAAGTCTATACAGTATTTTCTATAGTAACTAATACTTAAAACCAGAAGTAGCACATCGCTACCTCTGGTTTTTTATATAATTCAAATTAAAAACAACATATGATATACTAAACATATAAACTATATAAGGAGGTTCTTAATGTTTAAAAACAAAAAAGCAATCACTTTTTCTGTTCTTATTTTACTTTTATTAAGTACAATATTTTTTTCAGCAAACAGTGGTAGTATAAAAGCTAGTGTCGGACAATTAGCTATTGGTATCTTTACCAGAGAATATGCCAATGTAAATGCAATTATCGATGTTCGTTTCCCAAGAATTATCATCACCTTATTAGTAGGTGCTGCTCTTGGAGTTAGTGGTTTATTATTACAAACAGTATTAAAGAACCCACTTGTCGATCCTAGTATTATTGGTGTTTCTAGTGGAGCTAACCTATTTTTATACTTGGGATTAGGATTATTCCCTCAACTTATGATATTTAAGTCTGTATTTTCTATTATCGGTGGTGTCCTTGGTTTTTTAATCATCTATTACCTAGCAGGTAGAACAAAAAATAATGTTAAAATTATTTTAATCGGTATTGCAATAAGTTATTTCTTCACAGGAATACTGAGTTCTATACAGTACTTAAATGCAGCTAACTCTACTACTTCATCTACATTCAAAACTGTTGGTTTAGGAACTAAAAACTGGGACGATGTTGCATTATTACTAAGTTGGATTCCGTTACTACTAATTATTAGTTTCTTCTTAGCAAAACTATGTAATATCTTCGCCTTAGATGATAATATTATCAGTTCACTAGGAATCAATATTAATATGATTCGCCTGCTAATTTCATTTGTTGCGGTAGTTCTTGCTTCTGTGTCTACAGCTGTTGCTGGTGTTATGGTGTTTTTAGCTCTTATTACACCTCATATTGCTAAGATTATAATTGGTAGAAATCATATCTATACTATTCCATTTAGTGCTTTACTTGGAGCGTTTATTCTACTATTATTCGATACAATCGGTCGTGTTATTTTCGCACCAATCGAAATACCTGCTGATTTAATAATGATGATTATCGGTGGACCTGCATTTATTATTTTAGTTAAGAAAGGAGTAAGTTAATGGAAAAACATAATAGAAATTAATAACCTTAAATTTAAGTATAATAATAAAAAAATACTCTTTTTCGAAAAATCTTAATGTAGATATTGAAAAAAAGGTAAAAATTACTACCCTACTTGGTAAAAATGGATGTGGTAAGAGTACACTTATAAAAATATTAGCCAAGAATTTAAACTATAATTCTGGAAGTATCAAACTCGAAGGGAAAGAATTAAATTCATATTCATTAAAAGAACTTGCGAGTATTCTTGCGATTGTATATCAAAAAAATGAAACTCCAAGAGAAATTACTGTTTATGATATGGTTAGTTTCGCTCGTCTTCCTTATCAAAATATTTTCTTTTATAAACCTAACGCTAGTGATGTTGAAAAAATTGAATTTGCTCTTGAAAAAACTAATTTAAAAGCCTATAGAGATAAACGTGTAGATGAATTATCTGGTGGTCAACTTCAACGTGTTTACATCGCAATGGCATTAGCACAAAGTACCGATATTATTATATTAGACGAACCTACTACCTTTCTTGATATAAAATATCAAAAATCTATAATGAAACTTGTTAGAGATCTTAATAAATCTTTAGAAATTACTATTATCATGGTACTACATGATATAAATCAAGCATTAGCATACAGTGATAATATTATTGCTCTTCTTGATGGAAAAGTTATAAAGAATGATAAAGCTGAGAACTTCTTTGATGAAGAGCTTCTAAACAAACTTTATGATGCTGATATTAAAATAGAAGATGGAAAAGTAATTAGTTGGTAACTTTACTAACAATATATGAAAAAATTAATTAATCGCTATATCAGAATATTAATATTTTGATATAGCGATAATTTTATATCTGTAAAGGTTGTTAATGTTATTTCAGAAACCTTTAAATACTGTTATATCAACGTTTATGAGAATTTAGCCTTCAAAAGGTAGAGCGAAAACTAGAGTAGTTAATAAGTTAATTCAGCAATCTAATCTAAATAAATGCTGACTGTTTCTAGCTTTCTTTGAGGTGCTAACTCTTCGTAAGTATCCATAGTAGTTGACATTGACTTATGCCTCATTCTGACTTGGAGTTCTTTCCAATTTGTGCCTGCATTAAGCAACATTGAATCATGAGTGTGTCGGAACAAATGGAAACCATAATCTGGTGATCCTAGACTTACTAATTGAAAATGATAAAATAAAAATGTACAAATAGATTATAATAGTGCATATTATCAGTTTCACTACCAGATTTGGCACAGCATTTATTCGACAAACCTCATTGAGTCTCTTATCAAACGTCAAACGAAAAAGAAGTTTTTTTTCCTAACGAGAAGTCTCTGGAACGTTACTTAGTTACTTTGTTTGAAGATTATAATTTCAAGTAAAGTCAACGAATCCATAAAGGATTTGGCCAATGTTATGACACACTCGAAAGCTTATTTGATTAATACTCCGTAACTCTACTTGAGTGTTTACACATACTTATTGACAGTATCAACATGATACGAGTAGGTATTTCTTGTGAGTAAATTTCATCAAAAAATTTCATAGATAAGTCCTATATATAATCATGGTAAAGTAGTAAAAATAGTTGTTATCCTAGTTGATTAAAAAAATCTCTGATTTCCTCATCTTTTATAAAATAATATATAATTTTCCCCTCTCTTCTAGTGTCCAAGATGTTTTCATTGGCTAGTTTACGAAGATGGTGGGATGCAGATGCCATACTGAGATCTAGTAAACAGGCTATATCACAGACACAGAGTTCTTCAACAGCAATGAGATAAAAGATGATATTTATCTGTTTATTATCGGTAAACTTTGTTAAAATGCGAAGTGATTTTTGGACTTTTTCCTTTTCAAGGTAGTTCATTGCGGTTGTAACATTTTGTTGATTTATAATATTCACTTGGCAGATACTATCTTTTTTCATAATATTTTCTCCTAGCCTAACATAGTCCATAGCATGTCAAAACTGTTATTTTCAATCAGGATATATATCCCCAATCCTAAATAAACAACGGCAATAAACCATCTGCTATATTTTTCCAAAGTTTCTCCAACAGATGGGATTTGTGCCAGTTTTTGGGCAGAAAAAACCAAGAGATAAATCATAACTAGAAATGTAAATAAAGCTACTATCAAATCCGCTAAATTTAATGTAATAAAATATGGGACAAAGATACCAATATTGTCGGCACCACAACTTACAAAAGTAATCATAGCGACTAGAAAAATCAAGTTTTTATTATCTTTGCGCAACCCTTCTTTGGCAATAGCTTCTCCATCAGAATCTCCTAAAAATAAAACTTTGAGACCTAAGAAAATTGGAATCAAACCGAGCAAACCTAAAATCTCTTTACTAGGAATATAATGTAAGACAAATGCAAAAAGCAAACTTAGCAATATTAGACTAACAGAGCCTAGAAATTGTCCTAAATAGATGTTAATGATGTCTTTTCTGCTTTTTCTTTTGGCAAAAAATAACATTAGGATAATAAGTAAGTCTACGGCTGTCCCAGAATACAGGATTATTGAAGTAACAACATTTTGAATCATAAAACACCTCATTCAAATATATTTTTGAATATATTCTAACATTAAACTTTGTAGATGTCAACTTCAACTTCACCAAATATAGATAAGAGTTAGTGTCCCAAATATTAAAAAGTCCTGCAATCGAAATGATAGCAGGGCTTAACTTCAATATCCAACTGATATATTTATCTAAAAAAGGTAGAATTTTTATTGATTTATAGTACGATGTAATGAGTTTCAAAAAATCAAAAATCATTTAAAATCAATATTTTGACATCTATTGATGTGTACTGAAGCCCTTACTTAACCTCTAAAAAACAACAAATAATACCTCTTCTAAAACTATTAAGGGGCTGACCCAAAAGTCCTAAAATTTAACAAAGTTTATATGCGAACTCATGGACGCAGTGGTTTATTAATATCTAAATTCGCTTTATAAAAGCTTTTTAGATATCTAATAAACTATGCGAGGGTGACTCCACAAAATCGATTTCTTTGAAATCACGATTTTTGAGTCACTCCTATTAACTTCCTTCAGATTGTATAATTATTGATTTTAGTGATAAATAATTGTAAAATATATTAGTACAAATAATAATAAAATAATTACAAAGGAGTTTTTTATGGAAATACTAACTACCCTAGGTATATTTGTCATAATTGTAATACTTGGTTCATTTTTAAATAATCTTTTTCCACGTATTCCAGCAGCTTTATTCCAAATAATACTTGGTGCTGCGGTAACATTTATTCCTAATCTCCCACTTCATTTTGAGTTTGAATCAGAAATGTTTATGATGTTAGTTATCGCTCCCCTATTATTTACTGATGGTTTCAACTCGTCATTAAAGAATATCTGGCTATACAAACGTCCAATTATATATATGGCAATATTTTTAGTTCTTGTGACAGTAATTGTCGTCGGTAGCATAATTCATTTATTGCTTCCAATGATTCCTTGGGCAGCATGTTTTGTTTTAGCTGCTATCCTGTCACCTACAGATGCTGTTGCTGTTAAATCAATAACTAAAGGAATGAAATTACCTAAAGGACTTATGGCTATATTAGAAGGTGAATCACTTCTTAATGATGCTTCTGGGCTTGTATCATTTAATATAGCTCTAGCAGCCGTTCTTACTAACACATTTTCTGTCACGAATGCTAGTTATAAATTTTTAGTAGTTGCAGGAGGTGGAGCGATCTTTGGACTTATTATTGGGATAGCATTCTCATATATTAAGTTTATATTCTCAACAAAGTTTGCTGACGAATTTAATATTTTAGTTATTTTTCAATTAATAACACCAATTATAGTATTCTATCTTGCAGAACATATTGGTGTATCTGGTATCGTTGCTGTAGTAATTACAGCTCTAGTATACAACTACCAAAGAAAACTTCACTTACTTACTGTTGTAAGTAGCGATGCTGCAGTAACTATAGACAGTACTCAACAAATTACAAGTTATGTACTAAATGGTTTCGTATTTACCTTTTTAGGCTATTTACTCCCTGAAATATATCATACTATGTTTAACAATAGAGAGATTGATATTGTATATGGATTCATTATTTCATTAATTATTGTTTTAGGTCTAATGATAGTCAGATTGATTTTTGTATATTTCAACTACATATCATTCCAACCTCATCATTTCACGACTGCTAGAAAAACAGCCAAAATAATATTAAATAGAAAATTCGACAAAGATAACTACTCTAGATTCAGTTACTCTTTAATTGCTAGCTTATGCGGTATTCACGGTACAGTAACACTTGCTACTGCGCTTATGATTCCAGTTGTAACAGCAACTGGAGAAAACTTCCCACTTAGAAACACCATCCTATTCATTGCGAGTAATGTCGTGTTACTAAGTATTGTTATCGGTACACTCGCCCTTCCACTTGTTGTTAAAGGAGAAGATGAAGAAAAAGAATATACTCAGTACTCTCTTCGTGAAAAAATCTTAGAAGGAACACTTGAAGAACTAAAAGAACGTGATATTTCTAAAAAATCTATCGAAGAAAAAGTTGCTTATGCTTTTGAAATAAAAAGTTTACACGAAATGAAAGCATACTTTAGAAACATGCACACTGGAAGATTTAAAAATGCTAGTGAAGCACTAGCATTACACAAAAAAATAATGAAAGCACAAGACAAAGCTCTTCCTGAAATACTTAAGGACAATCCTAACATCGATCAAATATTGGAAATTTCTAAAATCATGCAACTTAGAAAATCTTTCTTATTTACTTATTCAATACCAAAAAGTCTACTTCTTAATTTGAGAATATATATAAAAGAATCTAGTCTAAAACGTCGTTTAACTCGTCATTTTGTAGCTAAAGATCTAACTCCAGAATTTTATGAGAAACTTAAAGAAAAAGTTCCAAAAAGAAGAAAAGTAAACTTCGTCAATAAATTAGATGAAATTAAACAAAGAGCCGAAGCTTCTTCTAGTCAAATTCAAGCTATTATTGATTGTTCGCCTACAGTAAGAGACGCACTTCTTGATATAGCTTATAAGGTTATTGATGAAAAGTGTTCAGATGAAAATACTGCAGAATTCGTTAAAGATGTATATAGATACTACTCATTCACCTTGTTTGAAGTATTTTTAGAAGATATCGATTTTGAAGAAGAACTTAAAGAACTTCAAATGGAAGCAGTTCGACTTTTAAAATACAGAATATTAACGATGAGAAAATTGAATTATATTTCTCTAGAAGATTCTTACACCGCTCTTCGCGACTTAAACTTCAGCGAATCTATGATTTTTCCTCGTGAGACTGAAGAAGAATAAAATTAAAAAGCTGACCTCAAGTTAGATTATTATCTAACTCTGAGGTCAGTTTTATTTTAGGTTGTTTTTTATTTTTTAAATTCTACGACAAAATCGTAACCATGTTCTGTTTTTGCTCCGAAGTATGCATCAGTTACTTTATATCCTCGTTTTTCTACTTTCGCAATTTTCCCTTGAATAGCTGCTTTTACTTGCTCTTCTGTAGCATTTTTTGGAAGTTTTATAGTAGTGTCACCATCTACATCCAATGCTCCGGCTATTCCTGGTAAAGTTTTTAAGTTAAAGTAAATATTAACATCTACAGTTTCTTGTACTTCTGCTGATCTTTTAGCTCTTTTCTGAATTAATGGTGCTTTTCTAAAACCTGAATTATTAGCTGATGTAGACTTAGATTCTTTTGTGAATTCTACAACATAATCGTAGCTATCTCCACCTTCAACGATTTGATCTAAATCTGTAGTTGAAGTAACTTTAAAGCCTTGTTTATTTAATTTTTCAATTTGAGATTTTGTTTTTTCTTCAATATCTTTCTTAATTTCTTCTTTTGTAGCATTTCCAGATAAAGTTAACATATTGTTTTCTCCTACTTCACCTAATGCTCCAGCTATATCTTTTAGATTTGTTAGATTGTAATAGATATTTATTTGTTTTGTTTTATTTGATAAATCTCTTTTTACAACTTTTTTAGCTCTTACTTGAACTTCTGGTGCAATTCTGAAGCCTGTAGTTCCTGTTTTTTCTTTAGTGAAAGTAACTACATAATTAAAGTTCTTCACAATAGTATCTTGCTCGAATACTATTTCTTCTTTTACTTTATATCCATGTTTAGCTAATTCTTGAGCCTTAGCTTGAATTTTTGCTTTAACTAATTCTTTCACTTCATCTTCAGTTGCTGAATTTGAAATAGCTACTGTATTATTTTCTCCTGGATCAGATAAATCCATTGATATCTGGCATTCCATCATAATTATAACTTATGTTTACCGTACCGTCTGGTTGATTTGCCGCACGTGCTACTCTTCTTGCTCTAACTTGAACTTCAGGAGCATTTCTGAAACTAGAAGTTCCTGATGTCGCAGTTTCCGATGTTGCAGCTGGTTGTGGTTTTGCAGTTGGTGCTGAATCTGAAGTTGGTGCTATTGCCGGCTGTGTTGGCGCTGGTGATTCTGTTGCTGCTTCCGGTTGCGTTGCTGCTCCTGTTGAAGCTGATGTTGCTTTCGGTTGAGATGCCACTCCTGTTGAAGCTATCGCTGATGATTCAGGTTGTGTTGCTCCTGAAGATGCTTCTCCTGAACCATGTCCTATTGCTGTGCTACCACCTTCAATCGTAGTCCCCTCATTACGACCATTCGTTAAATTATCTTTATCATAATTTGGTGCTGGTAACTCTTCACCTGGAACATTAATTCCATCAATTTTAGTTTGATACTCATCTGTAGCAGCTACTGCGGCATCATGATTCTTAGCATTTTTTATTGCGACTAATGCGTCTTCTTTTAATGTTTTTAATTCCGCTTTTAATTTTTCTTTTTCGGCTTCGTCTTTAACTTTTTCTATTTCACCTAGTTTTGAAGATACTTGTTCATTAATAATATTTTCCCCATCTTTTTGTGCATCTGCTAGTTCCTTTTTAGCTTTTTCTTCTTCAGAAGTTGCTTCCTCTGCTTTCGGTGTTGTCGCTGCTGGCTCTTCTGCTTTTGGCATTGTTCCTGCTGCTGATTCTTCTGCTTTTGGCGTTGTTCCTGCTGCTGGCTCTTCTGCTTTCGGTGTTGTCACTGCTGGCTCTTCTGCTTTTGGCATTGTTCCTGCTGCTGGCTCTTCCGCTTTTGGCGTTGTTCCTGCTGCTGGCTCTTCTGCTTTTGGCGTTGTTCCTGCTACTGGTTCTTCCGCTTTCGGTGTTGTTCCTACTGCTGGTTCTTCTGCTTTTTGGCGTTGTTCCTGCTGCTGGCTCTTCTGCTTTTTGGCGTTGTTCCTGCTGCTGGCTCTTCTGCTTTTGGCGTTGTTCCTGCTACTGGTTCTTCCGCTTTCGGTGTTGTTCCTGCTGCTGGTTCTTCTGCTTTTTGGCGTTGTTCCTGCTGCTGGCTCTTCTGCTTTTGGCGTTGTCGCTGCTGGTTCTTCTGCTTTCGGTGTTGTTCCTGCTGCTGGTTCTTCTGCTTTTGGCGTTGTCGCTGCTGGTTCTTCTGCTTTCGGTGTTGTTCCTGCTGCTGGTTCTTCTGCTTTTGGCGTTGTCGCTGCTGGTTCTTCTGCTTTCGGTGTTGTTCCTGCTACTGGTTCTTCTGCTTTCGGTGTTATTCCTGCTGCTGGCTCTTCTGCTTTTGGCGTTGTCGCTGCTGGCTCTTCTGCTTTTGGCGTTGTTGCTGCTGGTTCTTCTGCTTTCGGTGTTGTTCCTGCTGCTGGCTCTTCCGCTTTTGGCGTTGTCGCTGCTGGTTCTTCTGCTTTTTGGCTCAGTTCCTGCTGCTGGCTCTTCTGCTTTTGGCATTGTTCCTGCTGCTGGGTCTTCTGCTTTTGGCGTTGTTCCTGCTGCTGGCTCTTCTGCTTTTGGCTCAGTTCCTGCTGCTGGCTCTTCTGCTTTCGGCGTTGTTCCTGCTGCTGGCTCTTCTGCTTTTGGCTCAGTTCCTGCTGCTGGTTCTTCTGCTTTTGGTTCAGTTCCTGCTGCTGGCTCTTCCGCTTTTGGCGTTGTTCCTGCTGCTGGCTCTTCTGCTTTTGGCGTTGTTCCTGCTGCTGGTTCTTCTGCTTTTGGCGTTGTTCCTGCTGCTGGTTCTTCTGCTTTCGGTGTTGTTCCTGCTGGTTCTTCTGCTTTTGGCTCAGTTCCTGCTGCTGGCTCTTCTGCTTTCGGTGTTGTTCCTGCTGGTTCTTCTGCTTTCGGTGTTGTCGTTGCCGGTTCTTCTGCTTTCGGTGTTATTCCTGCTGCTGGCTCTTCTGCTTTTGGCGTTGTCGCTGCTGGTTCTTCTACTTTCGGTGTTGTTCCTGCTGGGGCTTCCGCTTTCGGTGTTGTTCCTGCTGCTGGTTCTTCCGCTTTCGGCATTGTCGTTACCGGTTCTTCTGCTTTCGGCGTTGTCGTTGCTGGTTCTTCTGCTTTCGGTGTTGTTCCTGCTGCTGGCTCTTCTGCTTTTGCTTCAGTTGATTCTGTTGGAGTTTCTACTTTTGAATCAACTGGTTTTGTTTCTTTCTCTGAAGGTTTTTCATCTTTCTTTTCTACTAATTCATATGTTTTATATACTACGTTAGCTTCTATTACATTACCATTTAATTCAGTATTATATGAAACTGTTTTTTCTATCAATTCTCTTACTACACTCGTATTAGGCAATGATTTCTCTGATTTATTTTCCTTTGAGATAGCTGCATCTTTTTTATTAGTATTAACGTCATTAGCGTCTTTTCTGTTGACACTCACATCAGGTTGAACTACCTTAGAAACTTGACCTTTTTTCAAATTACCTAAGTTATATGTAAATTTTTGTCCATTAATTGTCGCATGAATAACAGTATTATAAGTATCTTTTACTGCAGTTAGCTCAAATACTATTCCCCCATTAACCTCTTTTGCTTGAATTGTGATGTCTTGAGTTAATTTATTATTGCTAGTTGCAGAAATATTTTCTACATTATTTTCTGCCAGAACTCCTAATGGATTTGCTAATGTGAATAATAAAACACTAGCCGTTGCCATTTTTGATATTTTTTTCATTTGAAATTCCTCCTAAGTCATTGGTTGTTTTTTATAAAAATGAAAGTCATTCTCCACTCCATTATTCTCCTATTCTTATAATTTGTCAAGCATATAACTTCCTTCTTTATATTTCTTGTTGTTATTTCATATTCTATCATTTTATTATCCAAAATCAATAATCTTGACAAATCCCTTAGTTAGTGTTTTAATATACCCTATAAGGGTATATAAGGAGGTATATAAATGTTTTTTCTATTCACAAAAGTAGATAGTATTTCAACTATCGAATTAGAAAATAAACTTAAAACAAATATTCAATTAATTGATGTAAGAACGCCAGGAGAATTTAGAAGGGGGCATATAAAAAACGCAAAAAATATCCCACTTAGTGAAATAAATCAGTTTTCTCTACTAACAGATAAAAAAGTTTATGTTATCTGTCAATCTGGAGCTCGAAGCAAACTAGCTGCAAAGAAACTTAAAAAAAGAGGTTTCAACGTTGTCAATGTTCAAGGTGGAATGCACGCATGGCGTGGAAAAATAGTTTAATAATAAATAAAAGAATTTTATATCCCATATTTATACTTAAACACATCTAATTTTCAGATTAAAACTTCTTTAAAATTTTACTAATATCGAAAGGACATACTTATGAAAAATAATATTTCAATGCAAGATTTTCATATAAAATATATTAATGAAAAAATAACTATTCTTGATGTAAGAGAAATTCATGAATATGTAGCTGGTCACATACCTACTGCTCAAAATTTCCCATTAAGTACTTTAGGAGCAGATTTTTCTAAATTAGACAAAGATCAGAAATACTACGTGATTTGTCAAGCTGGTGGTCGCTCTGCTAAAGCGTACGCCTTCTTACACGATCAAGGATTTGATGTTACAAATGTTGAAGGTGGCATGAACAATTGGCCTGGAGAAATAAAAAATTAAATAATGTAAACTAGTAAATTTTGATTAACATAAAGAATTTACTAATTTTTATTAACACTCCCTTTTATTCGCATCCCTGCTCCTGCTACTATCACTTATTTCATTGTTAAAACTAAAAGTCTTGATCCTTTTTTCGGAACAAGACTTTCTTTTATTTTTATTTCTTTTTTACTAGATACCTTATGGCTTTTTCCATTTTTTCTTTCTGCTCATCAGGATTTTTTATAGGATTATTAATACATTCCATAAGATTTTCAGTAATTAATAGTTCCATTACTCGATCAACACTAGAACGAACTGCACTTAATTGAGTAATAATATCCATACAATCTCGCTCTTCTTCTATCATTTTTTGAATTCCTCTAAGCTGTCCTTCAGAACGTTTTAAACGCGTTATGTACTTCGACTTCGACATATATTTTTCCTCAATAGATTTTTTTTTTTCATTATACCTTGAATAATTTATTTTGTCAAAATTTTCAAAGTAAATGTGCTCCCTTTCCCATATTCACTCTCTACTATAATATCTCCATTGAGCTGCATAGCTAGTTGCTTTGCTATAGCTAATCCTAATCCATAGCCTCCCGTTTTCATATTTCTTGATGCTTCAACACGATATAATCTTTTAAAAATATTATCAAGCTCTTCTTTTTTTATACCACAACCTTCATCTATTATAGAAATAGATAGAATATCATCCTTAATTTCAGCAACTATTTCTATTTTTGTTCCACTTGGTGAATATTTAAAAGCATTACCTAGTAAATTAACTATAATTCTTTGCATTTTATTATAATTACTTACTATTTTTTTGCATTTTCTGGTATAACTTTAATAAAAAAATATCTCTTTGTTCTTTTTTTCTGCTCTTAACTTAAATTCAGACATACAATCAATTAATAATTTATCTAAAAATATTGTTTCTTTATTATCGATAGAATTAGTTTCTTTCACACTTAACGTCAAGTAATTTAATTCTTCAACTAATTTGTTTAATCTTGTTGTCTGACGACAAATTGTTTCTAAATAATACTTGTATTCATCTTTTTTTATTATACCATCTAACATTCCTTCGGCTGTTGATTGAATAGAAGTTATAGGAGTTTTTATATCATGAGAAAGTTGAGCAATCATAAGAGACTTTTCTTTTTCACTTTGTTCCAGTGATTCAAAACTTTCTTTTAAGTGCTCCGCCATATCATCAAATGCCATAGACAAATCTCTAAATTCGACAGGCCGTATCACTTCACCGCTAATATCAAATCTCTTCTCGCTTATGTTTACTGTTTTTTTCTTTAAAACATCTAATGATTTGAACACACCTTTTAGTAATGCTAGACTTATAGTCGCACCAATCAATCCGGCAATCACAGTAATTGCAACAATAAAATAGGTATCTTGCTTTTCTATTAACATTTGATTTGATGCCCAAAATACAGCAACTATAGTTATTAAAAATGATAAAATATATCCAATAATAATATAATCTCTTAATTTCATTCTATATTTCCTTTCCATTTTTAAACTTGTTTTTCCATTTTATATCCTAGTCCCCACACTGTCTTTATATTTGGTGTTTTCTCTGTAGAGTATTTTATTAATATCCTCCTTAATGAATGAACATGTACATTCAATGTATTCGCATCTTCAACATACTCATCCTGCCATATTTTTTCATACAATTCCGTTTTAGAAAAAACACGTTCCGGGTTATTAGCTAATAACCATAATAATTCAAAAGATTTCACCGTTAGGTCTAGTTGTTTCCCATTGACCTTTGCTATTCTACTATTATAATTTATTTCTAAATCCCCAAGCATAGAAATACTATCTGTGCTGTTTTTTTCAATACGACGCAATATGTTCCTAACTCTTAATACTAACTCTCTAGGACTAAACGGCTTAACTATATAATCATCAGCCCCCATGCTCAAAGCATAAATTTTATCTGGCTCAGTTGTTTTAGCAGTTATAAATAAAAAAGGTTGCTCTGCATTTAGATATTGTACCTCACTAATCAAATCATATCCGTCCATATCTGGCATCATTATATCGGTAATAATTAAAGAATACTTGTTTCTTTTATATTTTTCCAATGCTTCTTTTCCATCATTAGCAATATCTATATCATAACCACCTTGCTCTAGATATCTTTTGTTTATCTCCGTTATTTCTATCTCATCATCTACTAATAAAATTTTATTCATCATATCTTTACTCCTCCTAACAAAATAGCACTATACATTAAAAGTATAGCACTATTTTGTTAAATTCTGCAAGGTACTTTCTCTCACTATTTTCAAAATATCAGTTTAATTGAAATTTCCCCACATAATTCTAGATATTCAAAAAATTTTATAAAAGAGACTACTACCAAATCACACTAATTTTAATCGTTTAATATATGGGGCTTACCCCAAAGTCCTAAAATTTAACAAAGTTCATATGAGAACTCGTAGACGCAGTGGTTTATTGATATCTAAATTCGCTTTATAAAAGCTTTTTAGATATCTAATAAACTGTGCGGGGGTGACTCGACAAAATCGATTTCTCTGAAATCACGATTTTTGAGTCACTCCCATTCTATTTAGTCGATTTCATTTTTTCTTCTAATTCCTAAATAACCTAGTAAGCTAGAGATTATTAGAGCTACTATTCCAATAGTTGAAGTATTTGTTGAGTTAGTTGCATTCATTGTTCCTTCTGGAGCTGCACTTGTTTTTGGTAACATTCCTTTTTTCATCATATCATTGTTCATATGAGCGTTCATATTTTTCGCTTTCATATCTTTGTGCATATGTGCTTTCATATTCATAACATCTGATTTGTGCATATCCATAGGTTTTTCACTCATATTTGGATCCATTGAACCATGATTTTTATGATTTGTCATCATATTTTCACCTGGTTTTTTCTCCATTTCCATAGCTTCTTTATGAAGATTTACAGTAACCTCTTTTAGTGCTACTAAGTTTGTTAAATCTGCTTTTCCGTCTTTTTCACCGTATACTTTGATTGTTGCTTTGTAGCTTTGTGTTCCATTTGCTTTAAGTAAATCTAATAATTCTTTATCTTGTTTTCCTTGTGTTCCTGCTAAATCTACTTCATAGAAGTATAATCCATGTCCTAATTTCTCCACTGGAGGAAGAGCTGGATTTTTCGCTGTTCCATTATCTGACCATGGTGCTTTATCTGATGCTTTCAAGATTAATCTTGTTAACATTCCGTCACCTGCGAATAAGTGATAAGGAATTACTTGGTTTACTCCCGCTGTAAATGGTCCAGGGAAGTTTGCTTTATCTAAGTATTTAGCTGGTACGTCAATTATATTTTTAGTATTATCCATAACAGCTTTTTTAACTTCGTTAACAGTCGTTAATCCATTTAGATTTACATTTACATCTTTTGTAGCTACTAAGTTTGTTAAATCTGCTTTTCCGTCTTTTTCACCATATACTTTGATTGTTGCTTTGTAGCTTTGTGTTCCATTTGCTTTAAGTAAATCTAATAATTCTTTATCTTGTTTTCCTTGTGTTCCTTCTAAGTCTACTTCATAGAAGTATAATCCATGTCCTAATTTCTCCACTGGAGGAAGAGCTGGATTTTTCGCTGTTCCATTATCTGACCATGGTGCTTTATCTGATGCTTTCAAGATTAATCTTGTTAACATTCCGTCACCTGCGAATAAGTGATAAGGAATTACTTGGTTTACTCCCGCTGTAAATGGCCCAGGGAAGTTTGCTTTGTCTAAGTATTTAGCTGGTACGTCAATTATATTTTTAGTATTATCCATAACAGCTTTTTTAACTTCGTTAACAGTTGTTAATCCATTTAGATTTACATTTACATCTTTTGTAGCTACTACGTTTGTTAAATCTGCTTTTCCATCTTTTTCACCGTATACTTTGATTGTCGCTTTGTAGCTTTGTGTTCCATTTGCTTTAAGTAAATCTAATAATTCTTTATCTGATTTTCCTTTTGTTCCTTCTAAATCTACTTCATAGAAGTATAATCCTTTTCCTAATTTTTCTAATGGTAATAAGGCTGGATTTTTAGCTGTTCCGTTATCTGACCATGGGGCTTTATCTGATGATTTTAAAATTAATCTTGTTAACATTCCGTCACCACCAAAGAATTCATAAGGAATTACTTGGTTTACTCCCGCTGTGAATGGCCCAGGGAAGTTTGCTTTATCTAAGTATTTAGCTGGTACGTCAATTGTATCCTTAGTATTATCCATAACAGCTTTTTTAACTTCGTTAACAGTTGTTAATCCATTTAGATTTACATTTACATCTTTTGTAGCTACTAAATTTGTTAAATCTACTTTTCCGTCTTTTTCACCGTATACTTTGATTGTTGCTTTATAGCTTTGTGTTCCATTTGCTTTTAATAAATCTAATAATTCTTTATCTTGTTTTCCTTGTGTTCCTTCTAAGTCTACTTCATAGAAGTATAATCCTTGTGTTAAATTTTCCACTAGTGGAAGAGCTGGATTTTTAGCTGTTCCGTTATCTGACCATGGGGCTTTATCTGATGATTTTAAGATTAATCTTGTTAACATTCCGTCACCACCGAAGAATTCATAAGGAATTACTTGATTTACTCCCGCTGTGAATGGACCAGGGAAGTTTGCTTTATCTAAGTATTTAGCTGGTACGTTTACTTCATCTTTTGTATTATCCATAACTGCTTTTTTAACTTCAACTGGTGTTGTTTTGTGTGTAGTCATATCTGGTGTTTCCATTTTTGGTGCATCAGCAGTATCTTTAGCAAGACTTAAAATATTATTGTCTATTGCTTCAGGTTTAGCTTCTCCATCTGTTCCAACTACAGGTTGTTCGACTGTTTTATCAGTTTCTTTAGGTTTTACTGTTGTTGATTCTACTGATTCAACTCTTTCTGTTGGTTTAGTAACTACATTTTCATCTACCTGCGTTTTTACAGTTTCAACTATTGGAGCTTTATCCAATTGTTTATCACTTGCGTGTGCTTCTCCACCCCCTATAATAACAAAAATACCACTTGCAACAGCTGCTGATACTACTCCAACACTAACTTTTCTTATTGCCCATCTTGTAAAATTCTCTGATTTCATAAAGTTATTTTTCATTTGTATTTTTCTCCTCTTAATTAATACTTTATTACCAAAACTTTTTGTTTGATGAATACAGTATACCTTATAGATATTAACTAACTATTAGTAAATATTTAAATATTTCTTAAATAGATATTATAAAAATATTATTTTCGAAATATACTAATATATATGACTTATCTTAGATTTCTGACAATTCCGAAAAAAGTTTTTAATTTTTTTAATAAAAAGTGTTGACAAAGAAAAAATCTTATGTTAATATTTCTTTAACAGTTTTAAAAAGCGAAGAAGTGAAGAGCAATATTTCTTAATTATTAGAGACCTTTTGGTTGGTGAAAAAAAGGATTTGAGCGTATTGTAAATGGTCATAGAGCTGAACTAATGAGTATATATAAGTTAGTTCCGGTTGATAACCGTTAATAATCATTGAGGTAAGATTAAAATTTATTTTAAGATTATAAAATTGGGTGGTAACACGGTCATTTCGTCCCTTGTGTTACTACCCTTTTGTCGTATTTAAGACTGAATAAAAAAATATTTTTACAAATTAATATATTATTACATGGATAAGATGAGTAGAAAAAAGGATTTACACCAGAGAGTCTCGGTAGCTGAAAAGAGATTAATGAGTTTTTTTGAAGATGGTCTTTGAGTTTTAATTATCGAGCAGTAGTTAGATAATTACGCAGAAATAGCGTTAAAATTTTAATGAGGTGGAAAACTAAAAAATTCAATTTATCATTTTAGATTTTCCATAAAATAAGGTGGTACCACGTATAAAACGCACGTCCTTAGACAATATTAGATATTGTTTAAGGGCGTTTTTTATTTTTATAATTCAATATACACAAAAAGAGAAAATCTCAGGAGGAAAAAATAATGACAAAAATTTCAAGTTTAGGATACCCACGTTTAGGGGAAAAAAGAGAATGGAAAAAATTAATTGAAGGATATTGGGCTCGTACAGTTCGTCAAAACGAGTTATTTGAAGAAGCTGGAAAACTTCGTCGTCTTTACATCGAGAAACAATTAAATGCTGGATTAGATTTTATCCCAGTTGGTGATTTTTCACTTTATGATCACATTTTAGATTTATCAGTTCAATTCAACGTTATCCCACAACGTTTCGAAGGAAGAGAAGTTGATGTAGACTTATTCTTCGATATCGCTCGTGGTAACAAAGATAATGTTGCATCTGCACTTAAAAAATGGTTTAACACTAACTACCACTACATCGTACCAGAATGGGAAAATGTTAACCCTAAATTAAACAACACTCGCCTATTAGATTTATACAAAGAAGCAAAAGAAATCGTAGGAGATAAAGCTAAACCAGTAATCACTGGACCAATTACATATGTTGCTTTATCTAGTGGATTAGCTGAAGGAGAATTCGAAAAAGCTTTAGACAAATTAGTTCCACTTTACACTCAAGTATTCAAAGAATTAGCTGAAGCTGGAGCTGCTTACATCCAAGTAGACGAACCAATCTTTGTTACTGATGAAGGAAGAAACTATGTAGAATTAGCTCACAAAGTATACAACCACTTCAACAACGAAGTAGATGCTAAATTCATCTTCCAAACTTACTTTGAAGCATTAGTAGAAGCTGAAAAACTTGTTGATTTACCAGTAGCTTTCGGTTTAGACTTCGTTCACGGAAGAGAAGAAAACTTAGCTAATGTAAAAGCTGGTTTATTCAAAGATAAAGAAGTATTTGCTGGAGTTGTTGATGGGCGTAACGTATGGAGCAATGATTTCGAAGATAGTTCTGCATTATTAGAAGAAATTAAAGCTAATGTTGCTGAATTAGTAATTCAACCTTCATGTTCATTACTACACGTACCAGTAACAACTAAAAATGAAACTGAATTAGAAGAAACATTATTAAATGGTTTAGCATTTGCTGATCAGAAATTAGTAGAGCTTAACTTACTAGCTAACAAATTAGATGGTAAAGAAGATGCAGCATATGCAAAACACGTTGAAGACTTCAACAAACTACAAAATGCTGATTTCAGAAACCTTGAATTAGAATCAAGTGAAAATGTTCGTTCAACTCGTCCATCTGATTACAAAGTTCGTCGTGAAGTTCAAAACAAAAAATACAACTTACCATTATTACCAACTACTACAATCGGATCATTCCCACAATCTAAACAAGTACGTCTACAACGTGCCCTATGGAAAAAAGGTGAATTATCTAATGAAGCATATGAAAAATTCATTGAAGAAGAAATCGCTCGTTGGATTAAAATCCAAGAAGATCTTGATATCGACGTATTAGTTCACGGTGAGTTCGAACGTACAGACATGGTTGAGTTCTTCGGACAACGTTTCGCTGGATTTGCTTCAACTAAATTCGGTTGGGTTCAATCATACGGTTCTCGTGGGGTTAAACCACCAATCATTTACGGAGATGTAAAACACGTAGAAGCTGTTACAGTTAAAGAAACTGCTTATGCTCAAAGCTTAACTAACCGTCCTGTTAAAGGTATGTTAACTGGACCAGTTACAATTCTAAACTGGTCATTTGAAAGAACTGATATTTCTAAAGCAGAAATCTTCAACCAAATAGCTATCGCCCTTAAAAATGAAATTGAACTTTTAGAAAAAGCTGGAATTACAATTATCCAAGTTGACGAACCAGCTATCCGTGAAGGATTACCTCTAAGAGACAACAAAAAAGAAAAATATCTTGAAGAAGCAGTATTCTCATTCCGTCTAGCTACTTCATCAGTTCAAGATGATACACAAATTCACACACATATGTGTTATTCTAACTTCGATGAAATTATCGATTCTATCCGCGCATTAGATGCTGACGTTATTTCTATCGAAACTAGTAGAAGCCACGGAGAATTAATCTCTGCATTCGAAACTGCAATCTATCCTTTAGGTATTGGACTTGGAGTTTATGATATCCACTCTCCACGTGTACCAACAAAAGAAGAAGTACGTACTAATATCTTACGTCCACTTCAAAAATTATCTACAGAACAATTCTGGATTAACCCTGACTGTGGATTAAAAACACGTGCTGAAAAAGAAACTATCGAAGCATTAGAAGTTTTAGTTGAAGTAACTAAAGAAATCAGAAACGAACTTTCCGCTAAATAGGAGGTTCGCATGAGAAACTTATTAGAGAGATTAGAACAAGATGTACTCGTAGCCGATGGGGCTATGGGTACGGCTCTCTATAGTAATGGATTGGAAAGTTGTCATGAATATAATAATATCTCTAATCCAGATTCTGTAGAGAAAATTCATAAGGCTTATATCGAAGCTGGAGCAGATATAATTCAAACAAATACTTATGCTGCAAAGAAGTGTCAGCTTAAAACTTATGGTTATGAAGACAAGTTTGAAGAAATTAATATTCGCGCCGCTGAAATAGCTCGTAAAGCCGCTGGAGAAAACACTTTTGTTTTCGGTACTATTGGAGCTATTAGGGGACTTCGTGAATGTGAACTATCATTAGAAACAATTGTCAATGAAACACTTGATCAAGTAAAAGTATTATTATCAACAGGTAAAATTGATGCATTACTTTTTGAAACTTACTACGATCAAGAAGAAATTCGTGCTGTTTTAACTGAAGTTAGAAAATTAACTGACTTACCTATTATTACTAATATTTCATTATTAGAAGCAGGTATAACTCAAAATGGGGAAAAAGTAACTGATGCATTAAGCGTACTTGTTAATTTAGGTGCTGATATCGTTGGTTTAAACTGTCATCTTGGTCCTTATCATATGATAAAAAGTTTAAAACAGGTGCCATTATTTGCCCAAAGCTACTTATCTGCTTATCCTAATGCCAGCTTATTACAGTTAACACAAACTATTAATGGTAACGAATACCGTTTTAGAAAAAATTCAGCTTACTTCGAACAAAGTGCCAAATTACTTGTTGAAGAAGGTGTAAGATTAATCGGTGGTTGCTGTGGAACTACTCCTGAGCATATTCGTGCTATCAAAAAAGGAATAAAAGACTTAAAACCAATCAGAAGAAAAATAATAACACCTTTACCAGCTGAGGAAGAACTTGTCAGAGTAGCAAATAATAAACCAACAATTGTTGATAAAGTGAAAAAACAAGTAACAATAATAGCTGAACTAGATCCACCAAAACATTTAAATGTAGATAAATTTATCGAAGGCGCAAAAGCAATAGATAAAAAGAATATCGAAGCTATAACTTTAGCAGATAATTCTTTAGCTAGCACTCGAATTTGTAATTTAGCTGCAGCTACATTACTTAAAGAGCATATTTCTACACCTACACTCCTGCATTTAACATGTCGTGATCACAACCTTATCGGACTACAATCTCGCTTAATGGGATTTGATCTTCTTGGAATTAATAATGTCCTTGCTCTTACTGGTGATCCAAGTAAACTTGGTGACTTCCCTGGAGCTACTAGTGTCTATGATATGACTAGTCTTAAGTTAATTCCTTTCATTAAACAACTTAACGAAGGACTTGGATATAACGGAGCTTCTCTGAAAAAGACTACAAACTTCACAGTTGCTGCAGCATATAACCCAAATGTTCGTGACTTAAGTAAAACAAAACGTTTAGTTGAGAAGAAAATTAAAGCAGGTACCGATTACTTTATTACACAACCTGTCTTTGAAGCTGAAAAAATTGAGCAATTAGCAGAATTTGCTGCTGATTATCCAGATACTCCATTCTTCGTTGGTATAATGCCAATTACTAGCTACAACAATGCTGTATTCCTACACAATGAGGTACCTGGTATCAAGTTATCAGAAGAATTCTTAGCTAAATTAGAAGAAGTAAAAGATGACAAAGAACTTTGTCAAAAAATCGCTTTAGAAGAAAGTAAAAAATTACTAGATGTCGCTTTAAAACACTTCAAAGGAATTTACCTAATAACACCATTCTTTAGATATGATCTTACATTAGAATTAATAGATTATGTTGAAGAAAACAAAGATAAATAAAAGTTAAATGTATATAGAAAATCCAGGTGTTAGAATCATTCTAACACCTGGATTTATTGTATTTCTATTATTTATTTCCGTATTTTTCGAAAAGTTCATCTAAAGGTTTGTACATTACTTTATTTAAGTCTTCAATTAAAAAAATTGTAGTTTTTTTGTTGAGTTTGTACAAACTCTAAGAATTTAGCATTTTCTAATAACTTTTGTTGAATTTCTTCAAATACTGATAATTCTTCTTCTGTAGGTTCATTTCCTGCTTGAGCAGATTCCATTAATTCTTTTTGTTTTGATACGAATTCTGTATATAAAGCGTTAGCTTCTTCATCTGCATATAATTCTTCAGATGCTGCTAATGATGCTTTATACTCATCAGATTCTCTTAATGCTCTTTCAAATTCATTTGCTTTATCATAAATATTTACCATAATTATTTGCTCCTTTTATGTTGTAGTTTAATTATAACATAGTTTTACCTTCTTTGACAATAAATCGCTTTTATCATCTTTCCCTATACAACATATCTTTTTCCTGTAAAAAAGTAGGTTTCAAAACTACTATGTATGAATTCTTACAATAATTCTATATAACAAAAAATGCTACTTCATACTATCTTTTTGTTTTCTTGATAAGACTAATACAAGTAAACTTATTATAACCAATAATGAAAAATCATTAGTATTACTCATTCCTGTTTTTGGAAGATTCTGTTGTTTTAATGAATTTTCTTTAGACATCGTATTTTGAGCGTCTGTTTTAGAAAGATTATTTTTATCTGATACTATTGCAAATTGACTGAAGTGATCTATGTAGAATTCTACATTTCCGTTATTTATGACTGAGGGAATTTGTTTTAGATTTCCATTTTTTTCTACATGATATACTTCTATATTTTTATTTTCATATTCTGCTAAAGCTACTCTTACTAGTCTATTGTTGTTTAAGGATATTTCTTTTCCACCTTTGTGTAAACTTAAATCGTATATTCTTACATTCTTATTACCTTGTAGCTTATCTTTTACAGCATTTATTTCCTTTTCGTCTTCTATCTCTACTGCTCTAAATTCTATATCATCTATAGAAACATCGTACAATTCTAAACTCACCTTTTTATCAAGAGATTCTAAGAACAATGTTTTTGTTTTTCTTGTTAATACAGGATTATTATCAGATACATGCGAAGTTTCCTCTTTTCCTCCAGATGAAGTTATCGAAGTTCCTTCTTTTCCTGAGTTTTCTGGCTGAACCGGCTTTTCTTGTTTATCTGAAACTTTTGGTGTTTCTTCTTTTTGTTTTTTCTCAGCTGGTTTTACAGGCGTTGACGGCTGTCCAGATACCTCTGGTTGCACCGGTGTTCCTGGTTGTACAGGTTGCTCCTCTTTCTCTGAAACTTTTGGTGTTTCCTCTTTTTGTTTTTCCTCAGCTGGTTTTACAGGCGTTGATGGCTGTCCAGATACCTCTGGTTGCGCCGGCGTTCCTGGTTGTACAGGTTGCTCCTCTTTCTCTGAAACTTTTTGGTGTTTCTTCTTTTGGTTTTTTTCCTCAGCTGGGTTTTGTTGGCGTTGATGGTTGGACTGAATCTCCTTGTTCCTCTTTCGCTTCTGGTTTTACAGGCGTTGACGGCTGTCCAGATACCTCTGGTTGCACCGGTGTTCCTGGTTGTACAGGTTTCTCCTCTTTCTCTGAAACTTTTGGTGTTTCCTCTTTTTGTTTTTCCTCAGCTGGTTTTACAGGCGTTGATGGCTGTCCAGATACCTCTGGTTGCGCCGGCGTTCCTGGTTGTACAGGTTGCTCCTCTTTCTCTGAAACTTTTGGTGTTTCTTCTTTTGGTTTTTCCTCAGCTGGGTTTGTTGGCGTTGATGGTTGGACTGAATCTCCTTGTTCCTCTTTCGCTTCTGGTTGTGTTGGGGCTCCTGGTTGTTCCTTTTTCTCTGAAACTTTTGGTGTTTCTTCTTTTTGTTTTTCCTCAGCTGAATTTGTTGGCATTGATGGTTGAGCTGAATCACCTTGTTTCCCTGATGTCTCTGGTTGTGTTGGGGTTCCTGGTTGTACTGGTTGCTCCTCTTTTGCTTCTGGTTTTACAGGCGTTGACGGCTGAGTTGAGTCACCTTGTTTCCCTGATGCCTCTGGTTGTACTGGTTTCTCTTGTTTCTCTGGAACTGATGGCTTCTCTTCTTTTGGTTTTTCCTCTGCAGGTGATACCGATGTCCCTTCTTTTCCTGAGTTTTCTGGCTGAACCGGCTTTTCTTGTTTATCTGGAACTTTTGGTGTTTCTTCTTTTTGTTTTTCCTCAGCTGGTTTTACAGGCGTTGATGGTTGTCCAGATACCTCTGGTTGTGCCGGTGTTCCTGGTTGTACAAGTTGTTCCTCTTTTGCTTCTGATTTTACAGGTGTTGACGGCTGAGCTGAGTCACCTTGTTTCCCTGATGCCTCTGGTTGTACTGGTTTCTCTTGTTTCTCTGGAACTGATGGCTTCTCTTCTTTTTGTTTTTCCTCTACAGGTGATACCGATGTCCCTTCTTTTCCTGAGTTTTCTGGCTGAACCGGCTTTTCTTGTTTATCTGAAACTTTTGGTGTTTCTTCTTTTTGTTTTTCCTCAGCTGGGTTTGTTGGCGTTGACGGCTGAGTTGAATCACCTTGTTTCCCTGATGCCTCTGGTTGTACTGGTGTTCCTGGTTGTACTGGTTGCTCCTCTTTTGCTTCTGGTTTTACAGGCGTTGACGGTTGAGTTGAGTCACCTTGTTTCCCTGACGCCTCTGGTTCTACCGGCGTTCCTGGTTGTACAGGTTGCTCCTCTTTTGGTTTCTCCTCTGCAGGTGATACCGATGTCCCTTCTTTTCCTGAGTTTTCTGGCTGAACCGGCTTTTCTTGTTTATCTGAAACTTTTGGTGTTTCTTCTTTTTGTTTTTCCTCAGCTGGATTTGTTGGCGTTGATGGTTGGGCTGAATCTCCTTGCTCCTCTTTTGCTTCTGGTTTTACAGGCATTGACGGCTGAGCTGAGTCACCTTGTTTCCCTGATACCTCTGGTTGCGCCGGCGTTCCTGGTTGTACAGGTTGCTCCTCTTTCTCTGAAACTTTTGGTGTTTCCTCTTTTTGTTTTTCCTCAGCTGGTTTTACAGGCGTTGATGTCTGTCCAGATACCTCTGGTTGCGCCGGCATTCCTGGTTGTACAGGTTGCTCCTCTTTCTCTGAAACTTTTGGTGTTTCTTCTTTTTGTTTTTCCTCTGCAGGTGATACCGATGTCCCTTCTTTTCCTGAGTTTTCTGGCTGAACCGGCTTTTCTTGTTTATCTGAAACTTTTGGTGTTTCTTCTTTTTGTTTTTCCTCAGCTGGGTTTGTTGGCGTTGATGGTTGGACTGAATCTCCTTGTTTCTCTTTCGCTTCTGGTTTTACAGGTGTTGATGGTTGTCCAGATACCTCTGGTTGTGCCGGTGTTCCTGGTTGTACAGGTTGTTCCTCTTTTGCTTCTGATTTTACAGGTGTTGACGGCTGAGCTGAGTCACCTTGTTTCCCTGATGCCTCTGGTTGTACTGGTTTCTCTTGTTTCTCTGGAACTGATGGCTTCTCTTCTTTTTGTTTTTCCTCTGCAGGTGATACCGATGTCTCTTCTTTTCCTGAGTTTTCTGGCTGAACCGGCTTTTCTTGTTTATCTGAAACTTTTGGTGTTTCTTCTTTTGGTTTTTCCTCAGCTGGGTTTATTGGCGTTGACGGCTGAGTTGAATCACCTTGTTTCCCTGATGCCTCTGGTTGTACTGGTGTTCCTGGTTGTACTGGTTGCTCCTCTTTTGCTTCTGGTTTTACAGGCGTTGACGGCTGAGTTGAGTCACCTTGTTTCCCTGATGCCTCTGGTTGTACCGGTTTCTCTTGTTTCTCTGGAACTAATGGCTTCTCTTCTTTTATCCCTCTTACTATAATTTTATCTATTTTTTCCTTGTTCTCTACAGTTATTTTTTCTATAACTTCTCCCGTCGTAATATTTAAAATATACGTCGTTGTCGTAATATTTTTACCATCTTCTCCTTCTGTTTTTACAAACTCTTTACCTTTATCTAACAAAGCATCTTCTTCATAAACAACTTCTCTTGGGATTTTAATCTCCTGTATTTTAGACTTAAGCCCTTTTGTAATAACTGTATTTGAGGCTTCTTTTCTTACTGAAGTTCTACTCATTTCTTCTACAATATTCGTCTTTTTATTTAATCTTGATTTTATAGTTGTAACAACTTTACCATCTTTTCCAGTAAATTCACTGATATAACCATAATCTCTTGTTTCATCACCAATGTAAGTTACTTTTAATGGAAGCTTTTCTTCTTTAGTTGTTGTAATTATTTCTCCATACAAAGCTTTAACATTAACGTTTACATCTACTAAATCAAAACTGTCATCATTATATACTACTTTTACTCTTCCCTCTTTATTTCCAGAACTTGAAGTACTTACTTCAGTTTCCCATATAATATTTTTTATAGGTAGAGTATTTTTCTCAATAGATAATTCCGCGTTAGGCTTATCTCCTTCATAAAGTTCATAAGATTTCTTAATTGGTTCATAATAATCTTTTTGGGTTTTATTTAAAAATAGATGAAGCTTCACTTATTTCTTTTTTTCCAAATTAGCAAATTTATTTTTTTCTTCCACTAATTTATCGTAAGTTTCTATTCCGTCTAAATTCCCCTTAACTTCTTTTAAAAGATTATTATAGTTATTCAACAATTCATCTTTTCGACCATTAAACTCAGTTACTACTTCTACTGGTTTTAATAAAGTATCTGTATTTTTAAACATTTCCAATTTATTCGTTGTTTTTGCTATCTCATCTGTCAATAAAATTTTATCTAATTTTAAGCCACTAACAGACGTTTTATATTCTTCTAACAACGTCTCTAATTCTTTAGTTAAAGCTTTTATATCTGATTGTTTGGCAATACTATTTTTTAACAATTCTTCTACTTTTTGCAGTTTAGTGTCTAATTCTACTTTTTTTGCATCATAACGATTTTTTGTTTCCACAGTTTTGTGCTCTGTGTCTACTTTCTTCTCTTTCTCCTCAGATGCTTTTTGTTTAATAGCTTTTAACTCCTCAAAATTTGGTAATACTTTTACTACTACACTTATATTAGGATTTACCGTTTTTCCTAAATAACTTATTGTTACTGGTAAAACATGATTTACCGCTGTTGGTTGAACTTCACTAGGAATATTTATATTCAATGTTGCTGTATTAGGTAAATTATCTAAATTTAATTTTTTTAATACTTCTTCTCTTGATATTTTATTTAACGCTAATATTTCTACTGGATTTTGATTTTTTTCAATGAAATTTTTTTATATTCTCATTTACTATTTTTTTCTTACTTCTTCATCCGTTGGTTCTGCTATTTTTAAATTTTTCAGTATTAGATTTTCTTTCCCTTTACCGTTTACTCTAGTTCTTTCACCTATATTAAAATTATCATCATCATTCAACATTGCTGTGAAATAAGCATTAGAACTATGTTCTCCTCCCTCTATGTAGGTCATAACATCTTTATCATTATATAATAATCCTACTAAACTATCTCCCCTCATTCCATAATGTTTAATTTTTCCTTGTTTTGCTAATTGCTTACTTAAAATACTTTTCTTATATAAATCACCATTTGTTCTCGAAGCATTGATTTTTGGAGCATTAAACGTTGTAGCTTTTTTAAAAACATTATTGTAAAAGTTTCTATATTTTTTAGCCGCAGAATCAATCCAATACCCATTTTCCTCATTAGCTAACCTATTTAGCTTGACTACAGCACGTTGAGTCAAATATCCTCCTAAAGAATGTCCCGTAATATAAAAATTCTTAATGTCTTCTCTTATACCTATCTCTTTTATTATTTCTTCTATTTCTTGACCTTGCTTTGGATCTTGTCCTACTGCAATAACCCCGTCATTAGTAACATCCGCACCACCCTTAGTTCCTCTTATCGCAAGAACATGAACTAAGCCGCCTGGTAAAATCGGCAACGCACTTTTACTTTTAAATAATACTGCATCAAGCCCACTTGCATTATGATAAGTTTTATCGATTTCCCAATATGGAGAAAACTCATTATGTATAAGTTCATACACATTTCTGGCTTTTGGATCATCTGCTACAGCATTATCAGTCTTAGTCCACTTATAATCTTTATTTAAAACTTTTTTAATATACTCATCATCACGATATACTAATTTCATAAACATAGCCATATCACGATCCGTTACATACCATTTGAAATTATCGTCATCCCCTGATTTACTTAAGTCACTTTGATCATGATCTGTAATTCCATCACCATCGGTATCTTTTAAAAATGGATGTCCATAATATCCATAGTAAGTCTTTCCAGCTTTTTCATAAATATAAATTTCACTACCATTCTTCGCACTATCTCCATCCTTATCTTCATTTGCTTTTAATGGCGTTTTTCCAAAAAGTAAATTATCAATTCTACCATCTTCTGTCGTTATTAAACCTTTTGAGATTTTCACAAAATCATCATCAGTTGCAAATCTCTTTGCAGATTCTCGTTCTAATTCCGTAGATCTTTTTCTTCTAGTTTTAGGTTTCTCTTCCGCAGCTTTTTCTATAGAACTTTTCTCTTCTACTGAATTATTTTTCCCTTCAATTCCAGAAACAGACTTTTCTTGAATAGCTTTCTCTTCCGCTAAATTATTTTTCTCTTTAGTCCCTGAAACAGGCTTTTCTTGAGTGGCTTTTTCTTCTACTAAATTGTTTTCTTCACCTGGTGTTGAAGCAGTTTTTTCTATGTTTTTTGGTTTTTCTGTTACGATTGCTTCACTCTTATATGTTTCTTTTGTTTTTTCCTTTTCTATAATAGTGTTATTTTCTTTATGTATATTTTCACTAGTATTTGCTTCATTTGCTAAAGCTGGTGATGCTAAAAATATAAAAGCTCCTACTAATACTGAAAATGTTCCAACACTAAATTTCTTAATCGAATATTTTAATACTCTTTTTTTGTCTTTATTTACCATGGGTACTCCTTACTATTGTAATTTTTTTATACTAAATTGACAGATAAACATAAAAAAATCAAATCAATAAATCTAGTTTTTTTATATCAATGCCTACAAGATACGAAAAAAATCGAAAAATATATATTTAATATATGAGGTTGAACTAAAAAGTCCTAAATATTAAAAATTTATATGAAAAATTTATAAACACAATAGCTTATTAATATCTAACTTCGCTTTATGAAAAACTTTTTAGATATCTAATAAATCTTATAAGACAGAACCGACAACATCAATTTCTCTGAAATCATGATTTTTGAGCCACTCCCATCTAATATGCTATATTATAAGCTAGATTACTCTAACAAATTTTTACTAAATATAACTATACTTATTAGAAATTTTTTTATGAAAAATATATTACGATTATTTCATACTCATTTCCCTATTAAATAAAAATAACTTCTGCAAAAATAAAAATTAATAAATTATTAAAAAAATAAAAAGATATATAATTAATTATATATTTTTTTATCAAACCCAATTTCCTTATCTATAACAATGTCCATTTTTTTCTTTTAAATGGATTATATCCCTTAAACTCTATTTTAGAATTTTTAATATTTATTTGTCAAGAATTTATAACAGATACTGTCTCTGTTCAAAGTCACAATATTATTATATTTACACCATAAATTCGTTCCTGATAAATAAAAATTATAAATAATAAAAATACAAAACTATCTACTATGACGCTGAGCAAAAAGTCTCAAATTTTATGAACATAACTGTTTATCAATATCTAAATTCGCTTTATGAAGGTCTTTTTGATATATAAACCCTCCTTATAACAAAACTTTTAGATATCTAATAAACTTTGCGGGAACCTCAACAAAATCACTTTCTTCAAAATTACAATTTTTTGTCACTCACTTTTAATCATTATATAAAAAGGCTCATCCGAAGATGAGCCTCTTATCTTAATTAAAGATATTATTTTCTCTATTTCATTAATACCACCAAAGTTTTTGATATCTATGTCCTATTTGTAATGAAAGATCTTTTTTATTTTGATCTGCACCGTTAATATATAATTTACCAGCTTCATACATATCAATCATTTCATTTGGTACACTAGAAATAACTATACTTCCATTATTATCACTTTCTACTTGTGAGAATTTCACACTATAGTCTCCTGCTGGAAGAGCATCGAAATACCAACGAAGAGTATATGTTTGTAGTGGTACTTCCCAATACAATTCACGATAAATAAATTCATGTTCTCTTACAACTTTATTATCTTTTTTATCTATTATCTCTACCTTATACTTCGAATTATTTTTTTCATCATAAGATGAAATATATCCACGAACATAATTAAAACTACGATTAGCCTTGAATGTTTGTTCAACTTCTGTATCTTTATTAACTCTAACTATTCCATCTCTTAAATAATTGTCCGTTGCATAAATACTAATACCATTAATTACACGTGAATCATAATCTAAATTCATTGAATAAGATGGTCTTAAGAAACTATCACTCGCTACCTGAAGAGAAAATACTACTCCAAAAGCAATATAAAGTTTTTTCTTGTACTTATCAAATATAGTCATCTCATATCTTTCAGCAAATAGTATTATACCTTTTGCTCCTAGAATAAAAATTATCGGCATCCATGCATAAACATATCTTGGTTTTGCTTCCCAAATTAAATGGAACATAAATACTCCGAAGATAATAATTTGGAATAAGAAGCATGAAGTTATATACTCTTTTCTACGTTTATAGATGTAATATACCATACCAAAAATAATCACAACATACATCATTTGAGAAAGATATATGAAGAAACTATTATTACTTCCATAGAAAAGTTGCCACAAGAAGCCATCACCATCTCTTAGTGCACGTGTACCATTCGTATAGTTAATAGTACCATCGCTCCAGTTACCTCTTACTTTAAGAACTATCATAAGTAAATTTAGGAAAAATGGTCTATGAGTCACCCTATTAAAGAATAAGCCCAGGTCATCTGTCATTTTATTTTGACTGAGATATGTAAATTGAAAATCCTGCCAGTTATAACTTCCACCTTGAATACTCATCCCCATCATTACCCAGTGTAACATCGGAAACTTATAGCCATCATCTTTCCAAAACCCATAGTGTGCCCACAGCATATCGAATCCTTTTCCAAAGAATACAAATGCAATTCCAAAGGTTACTAATAATATAACTAAATTTTTATACCATTTAAAAATAGTAAGTACACTATTAACGCTGGTAAGATAATGATAATATTAGATCTTAAGTTCCATGCAAATGCAACTAGAATAGCTACTGCTACAATATGTTTTGTTCTAAAGATAAAACTTCCATCTGATGGTATAAGAACATATATTATTAAAGCAACCATAATTACCATTAATGTATCAGAGTAATAGAATAAACTATACATTTGGAAAGGAATATATAATATCATTAATCCAAAAATTATCGTTTGTTTTTGTTTTGTAAGTAATTTTCCAGCTGTTTTAAATGTTAAAAATATTGTCGCTGTTGTTACTAAGAAACAGAATATATGTAATGTCCACACTTCTGATATATGTAGAAATCCAGCTATACGATATATCCAGTATAGAATAATTGTCGGTGTAATATTATTCGGATAAACTAAAAAATATCTTTCACCAGAGAATTTTCCATAGTTTAACATATAATGTGCTTCGTTTTCTATCTCAGCACCATCTGAAAAGTTTAGTGTATCCATAGATAAAATAATCGCCTGAAATACTAAATATACTAAAATTATAATTCTATTATACTTTTTCAATCCAACTTCGTCTGTTACTAACACTTTTTTTACTGCATAAATAAACAGTATGAAAACCACGGGAACTCCTAACAGAAGAGCCAACGGATTTAATATTCTTTCATACACAAATGGTGCAACATATGCCCAGGTCAAAGCTATTGTGAATAAAGCTATGAATGCATATGAAAACACATTATGTAATATTCGCCTCATAACTATCTCCTATCCTTTCTGTTAAGATGATTTGCAAACATTATCGGAGACATTGCTATCATCGTTTTATTTATGAATGTATCACTCTCAAAATAATCTTTTCTAGATTTTATTAACTCTAAAATTTCTATTTCCTCGGACATATTTTCATACATTCTAAGTACATCAAAAAGTAAATATCCACATAGTAAATTCAAACTATCTTCATACTTTTTATCCTGTTTAAATTCTTCTATTTTATTAAATGCAATCATTATTCTTCTTGTTGAAGCTTCAATCATTGCATTATTTCTTACAGATTTATTTTCTTCTAAATCTTTATAACCAACTTTCGCTATTTGACTTACTTTTCCTGCAACATCAAAGACACGTAATTTAAAGTATAAATTCTCTAAAGCTAACATATCCTCTTGGAATCTTAAACTATAGATATCTAAGAATTTCTTCTTGAAAATACAAGAAGTAATATTATAATTCAAATCACTTTTCAATCTTTTTATTTCCTCAACTAGATAGTTCTGTCCTGATGAAATTTTCCCATCTAGAATGCTTGGATAACCATTTCGTGTTAACATAGCTATACCAAGATTTTTCTGTGATACTTCATTAAACAATAATTCTAAATAATTAGATTTTTAATTTTGAATTTTTCTTCAACAAAAAACTATATATTCTCCCTTAGAAAAAAATCTAACGCACAATTCTTCGCCGATGAGTTAGAACCTAGTTGTTTTTTTATATAATTTATTTTATTATTATCTAACACAGCTACCACTTCTTCTATCTTAGAATCTGAAAGGTCGTCAACTACAATTATTTCGAATTCTTGAAAACTTTGATTAAATAAATCTTTTATTATACTTTCTAGTCTATCAACACTTCTATATGCTGCTAAAACTACCGTAATTTTTTTGTTTTATTAGTTGTTTTTTTATTTTTTTCGTTAATATTTCATTTCCCAAAAAGCATTGTATCTAAAAAAATATCTTTTGTTCTATCTAATGTTTTAACCATAATTTATCCTCTATATTTTAAGGTTTTATCATTTAATTATACCATAAATACTAAGTTTTTTCATTTAGTATGAGAAAACAACCAAAAGAAGTGACTCAGAAGACTTGACTGCATTAAATCAATTCCTTTGAATCACTTCCTATTTTACTTTTAAAACATTCTCTATTGTATCTGTACTAAATCTACAAGAACAATTTAGAACGTTCTCTTTCCCTACTTAATTTTTCTGAACGTGCCTTCAAGCTTACTAAAATAGCACCTCCGGCTAAAACGACAATTAGATAGATAAATAATATCTTAATATCACGTTCTACCGCTGGAATATATACACCACCTACCGCTTCACGTAGTAAACCTATAGAATATGTAAATGGTACTTTTGGATATAACGTTTGGAAAAATTCTGATGTCATTTGAATCGGGAATGTTCCTCCTGAACTTCCTAATTGTAATACTAACAATACTATACAAACAGCTTTTCCTACATTTCCTAAAATACACACTATAGTGTAAATAATTGAAGAAAATAGAAGTGAAATCAGTAATGCATATAATCCAAACCTATATGGTGAGTTTGCTTGTGTCCCAAGAACATACATATCCCCTAGTGTAATTATTAATGTTTGGAATAACGATATTATTATAAACATTAACCCTCTACCAAAATATTTTTGATAAGGTTTATATTTGTTTTCCTCATCCCCCACCTTCGTAGTTAATAACGAAGACATTAATAATGAACCAACCCAAATAGAAAGAACTGTATAGAATGGTGTCATCGCTGAACCGTAGTTTTCTATATGATAAAGTTTATTCTCTTGAAGTTTAACAGGATTTGCGAAAAACTCTGCCTGTTGTTTATAGTCAACCTTTAATAAATTAAACAGTTGATTTTTATCTATACCGCTGTCAGCCTTTTTAATTTCATCCGTTAACTTTTGAATTTTACTCTTTGCAGATGGCATTTGGGCTTGTAATGATAATAGTTTACCATATGCATTACTAATCTTCACCTCAGTTTCAGATAATTTTCTCTCGACTGCAGGTAGTTCTCCTTGTGTCCCAGCAATTATGCCACTTACCTTATCGATATTAACCTCTGCCTTACTAAGAACTTGAGAGATTAAAGGAGCAACTTCAACATTCAATTTAGAATTCATATTTGAAGAAACTTCATTAACTCTAGCAGATTTATTTACGAATTCCTCTTTTACAGTATCTGCTATTTCATCATAATGATCCATCTTATTGTAGATATTATTATTTACTTCCTTTATCGTTGTAATATCATTCGATAAAGTAGTTACTCTTTCAAGTTGATTATTAAATAATCTCTCACTTGATAATTTATTAAAATACTCAAAAATATTCTTTACGAGTTGTAATCTTTCTGTACTAGCTTGTAGTCTATTATCTAAAGCTTTCTGTCTTGCCTTTATTTCTTCTGTTTTATCTGGTTTCTGTTGTAACTCTTTTGCTATAACATTAGCTTCTTTAGATACTTCCTCTACAACATTAAGATGATTATTAATAATCGGTAATAATCTTTCATTGAATCCCTGTATATTATTAATAGTGATTCCAGCCTTATCAGCAATCATAATACTATTTGTAGCTACTCTATCTATTTCTGGGAGTGTATTTTGAACATTGTTTAAAATATTATATCCATATTCCACTTTTCCAATTAATTCACTTAAAGTACTTTCATATGTAGAAAAGTTATCATTTAATTTAAAGAGTTCCTCTTTTGCTTTTTCAATTGATGGAAGATTTTCTTCAAATTTTATCCCCGCTTCATGCAGTTTTTCAAAAATTATACCATTAGCTGTTTCTACAAAGTTTTTACTAATATTATTAGCTATTGCAGAAGCACCACTGTTTGTTATTTTTGGACTAATCGCATTAATTTTTCATTAACCGTATACTCTATAGTGGCTCTCTTAGGTTCTGTTCTACTAACAGATGTCATATCTTGACTGAAATTTTTTGGTACAACAATACTCGCATAATAGTCCCCTATTCTTACTCCATCCTCAGCTTGTTGTTTATTAGAGACAAACTGCCAATCGAGATTTTTATTATTTTTCAATCCTTGAACTAAACTATTACCTAAATTTAAATCTTTTCCATCTACAGTAGCACCGGCATCTTCTGAGGTTACAGCAACCTTTATATTGTTAGTATGTCCATAAGGATCCCATGACGATAGTATATTCGGCCATGCATACATTGATGGTAAAAATATTAATCCTACTATAATTATCCATGTATTAGTTTTTCTAAATACTTCTTTTATATCCTTTCGAAAAATCTCTATAATATTTTTCAACTTTTAATCTCCTCTCTATAAATTAATCAACAAAAACAATTAGAGATATCGTTTATCCCTAATTGTTAATCTAACTATTATATCATGAATTAACTACTAATTAAAGTAATTTCATTATATTCAAACTTAATCCATATACAGAACTACATTATCTTTACTAGAATGTTTTATATCTATAATTCTTTGATTACTACTTCCTCTAAATCTAAGGCTTAAATCTTTTAGAAAAATCATAAATGGGCCATCTACCAAGACATCACACAAGCTTAATAATTCTCTTTTATCCTCACTACCATTTAAGAGTTGTTCATATGTGTAACCACTATAGACCCAGATATCTTTTGTTGAACCGAATTCATCTCTTACTCTTTTAGCTAACGTTCTAGCTACCTGAGTATTAAGGAACGGCTCACCTCCCAAAATCGTTAGTCCTTGCACATATGAATTACTTAAATCTTGTATTATTTGATCTTCTATTTCTTTCGTATATAATTGCCCCGCGTTGAAATTTGGATACTTTCGTTAAAACACTCTTTACAAGCGAATAGACAACCACTTAAATATATTGAACACCTTACTCCTTCTCCATCAACAAATTGAAATGGTTTATAATCAGCATATTTTTTCTTAGAATATGCTTCAGCTAACCAGGTGTCATTAGCTTCTTTAAATGTTCTCATCATACATTTATTATTAGTAGTTTTCTTAGTAGCACTATATTCTGAATTATCTATCGTGCTAATAATAGTTCTTAATTTTTCTTCTCTTGACATAATCCTCACCCCTTATATTCATATAATATCACTTTTAAAAATGAATTACAATTTATCTTATAAAGAGATCCCCAAAATCTTTATTTTTGAGAAATCGATTTTATCGAGTAACAATAATACAGTTTGTTAAATACCTAAAAAGTTTTTATAAAGCGAAATTAGATATCAATAAAGTACCATGTCTAAGATTCTCATATAAACTTTCTAAAAATTTGAAACTTTTTGATTCAGCACCTTCAAAATATATCTTATATAAAACGACAAAGAAAGACTTAGGAAAAATTAATTTTTTTATAAAATCAAAAATCCTAAGTCACTAGTATCTAACTCCATGTATAAGTATTACTTATCTGCGGTAATATTTATAATATTGCTCTTACTCTTATTTAATTTCTATGATATCTGTAGCAAATTTATCAAATTCCTTACTATGAGTTATTATCAAACTTGTAATATTGTGTTCTTTTAAGTAGTTAAAAATATTTTCTACTATTAATGCACTCAAATTGGTATTCATAGCACTTGTCGGTTCATCCAAAATAATAAACGCAGGTCTTCTTATTAATATTCTAGCCAACTCTAGTCTTTGCTTTTCTCCACCACTTAAGTTTTTTCCGTTTTCTTTCAATAAATAATTATATCCTAATTTATCAATCAATTCTTGCAGGTGTAATAATCTAACTATCTCATCAAGTCTATCCTCGTATGAATCACCTAAAAGAATATTATCTCTTATTGTAGCTTCATATATGTATGGTTCTTGACTTACTTTCAAAAATTCTCCTAAAACTTGAATATTATTCTTATATATATCTTTTTCATTGATTAAGACTTCCCCATCTAACTTATATGCACCCTCTTGCAAGTTTCTTAATATAAGATTAGATACTGTCGTCTTTCCTACACCACTTCTTCCTTTTAAAACTAGAAAATCACCCTTATTAATTTCTAATCTAAAAATCAGATAAAAATCAGATTGTCTCTAAAAATAAAAAAACTAGCTATATTCATATTCACACTGTTAAATTTACTTATTTTTAATGCTTCTTTCTCTTCATTTCTTTTATTATTGAAAGTCTTAGACAACTCACTTTCTATCTTATGAGCGGTCTGCCTAACAGTTATTTTATCTGATATAGAATTTATAGGTTCATCTAGCATTCTAACTGTGGAAAAATATTGCAATAGCCGAACCTATGGAAAAAAATCTTTATATATTATAAAAATACACTGAAAAATAATAGAGAAACAATAGGTAGTATAAATGCAACAGTAGCAGATATACCTACATATAGTGAAAAAAATACTTTGCTAAGTCAGTATTGACCTTTATTCTCTTATTTATAATATTTTTCTTTAAGATAATCTATAAAGTACTGTTCTTTATTTAATTGCTTTTAAATCAAAAATAACCTAATATTGACTGAAGTATATATTGATTAGTTTCACCTAATAATTTCTGTTCACTCTTCATACAATTCGAAAGCTTCTTACTTATTTGTTTTATAATAAAAAAACATACAAGTATTATAGAAAAATAATATAAGTGTTATCGAAACATTATACCTACACATAAACATCAATATAGAAAACAAAAATAAAAAGACTGTGTTACTAAAATAACTTTACCTTGAGAATACCAATCTGATATCTTTATACTATCTGACGTTAACTTAGATAATATTTCACCGCTTTTTTTGCTTCTTTAAAAATCATTATATTCACTTTTTTTAAAAAATTTATCATAAAAAAATACTCTAAAACAGAAAAAAATTTCCAAGAAAGAAAAGTTTTCTTAAAAAAATATTGAGAAAGAAATAACAATAAAAAAATAAAAATACTAATACTACTATCAAGTATTTACCAAAATGATAAACTCTCTCAAAAATCTTTAGATATCAAACTATCCAAGATAACTTGAATAATAAAAAAATTGATGTTAAATTTACTATAGTTCTTAGTAAAATAAAAAAACTATGGTAATAAATTGAACAATATACAACTTATTATCATAATATTTTTTTCGTACGATACATAATCTTCCCCTCTCTACTTATTCCAAATTACTTCACATACCCCTGTTTTATCGGCTAGTAGTAAAGTAAAAACTTATCTTTTTCACAAAAATACATCTTATCTAATAAATAGATTATATCATTTTTTTCAGAATAATGTAAATTTAATTCTTAAAAAAATCTGAAAAATTAAAAACTAGTAAATTTATGATTTTTTTATCTCTTATTTTTATGATTAATTAGAATTTATCTTATAAAAAAATATAGAAATACTATTTTCAAATTATCTAAACTGTTTTATAATTATTATAATTTAAAAAAATTCATTTAATTGAAAAAGTAATAATTACCATGAAATATTATTAAGTTAATTATTACAATATATTTTTTATAAAAATTACGAGGTGCATTATGAGAGTATTAATAACTGGTTTTGATAAATTTGGTGGTGAGAGTATTAATCCTTCTAATTTATGTGTTAATAGCTTACCTGATGTAATAGATAATATAGAAATAAAAAAAATCACCCTGCCTACAGTCTTTAAAGATAGCTCACAGGTTTTAGAAGAAAACATAAAATCATTTTCTCCTAATATAGTAATCTGCGTTGGTCAAGCTGGTGGAAGAAGTAAAATTACACCTGAGCGTATCGCTATTAATATTGATGATGCTAGAATTCCAGATAATATTGGAAATAGCCCTATTGATGAAGTTATAAGAAAAGATGGAGAAAATGCATATTTTTCCACAATACCAATAAAGGCTATTGTTGACGAATTGAATAAAAATAATATCCCTTCCGCTATTTCTAATACTGCCGGGACTTTTGTTTGCAATCATATTATGTATGAATCTTTATATCTAACTTCAAAAAAATATCCAAATATTAAAGCTGGATTTATTCATATCCCTTATATTGAAGAACAGGTTGCAAATAAACCTAACATGCCTTATATGAAAAAAGAAGATATTATCGTTGCTTTAGAATTAATAATAAAAACTGCCGGGACTTATTATGATAAGGAAGATACAAAAATAACAGGTGGCTTAGAACATTAATTAATGCTAAATTTCTATATCAGTTCAAACTGAGGTGGATTTTCATAAACAGTAAAAAAACACTGAAAAGATAGAGGATAGCCAAAAAGTCCTAAAATTTAACAAAGTTTATAGGAAAACTCATAGACGCAGTGGTTTATTGATATCTGAATTCGCTTTAAAAAGCTTTTCAGATATCTAATAAACTGTGCGGGGGTGACTCTACAAAATCTTGTTTGAAATCACGATTTTTGAGTCACTCCCTTTCTTTTTTTTATTGACAAAATAGTATACTAAGTATATAATATATTAGCTATATTATTTTTAGGTGGTGAAATTATGTTAAAAGATGCGTTAGGTTATAAGCTTATTACGCTATTAGAGAACATAAGAAGTTATACTAAACAACCTCTAGCTGAGATAGGTATTACACATGGGCATTTCATTACTCTTATTTACATTTCAGAAAATGAAGGTGTTACCCAAACTCAACTTGCTGAAATACATAGAAAAGATAGAAATATTGTTGGGCGTAATATCGATGCTCTTGAAAAACAAAATTTTGTTATTAGAAAACGTGGAGTAAAAGATAGACGTTCTTTTACACTACATTTAACTGAAATAGGTAAAGAGGTTTTATCAACTTACTCTAATCTACTAAACACAGCCGAAAAAGAGGTTCTTAAAAACTTAACTAAAGAAGAAATTTCTACTTTCTTCACGCTATTGAATAAAATAACTTAAGGAGGAAATCAAATGGAAAAAACACAAAATTATATAGAAAATCCGCTAGGTACGAAACCTATAAAAAAATTACTTACATCATTTGCTTGGCCAGCTATTACCGCGAATATTATTAATGCGATGTATAGTGTAATTGACCAGATTTTTATCGGTCAAGGTGTTGGCTACTTAGGTAATGCTGCAACAAATGTCGCCTTTCCTCTTACAACTATTTGCCTAGCTATAGGTTTAATGATAGGAATCGGTGCTGCCTCTAACTTTAATCTTGAGTTAGGTCGTGGCAATCCTGAAAAAGCGAAATCTGTAGTTGGGACTGCAGTATCTTCATTATTTATTATAGGTATTATTATCACGATTTTAGTTCACATATTCTTAAAACCTCTTATGTATGCATTTGGTTCTACAGATGAAATTTTAGAGTATGCAATGACCTTTGCTAGTATTACATCTTTAGGGATACCATTCTTACTAATTTCGATTAGCACTAACCCTATTGTCCGCTCAGATAATAGCCCTAAATATTCAATGTTTGCCATTATTTTTGGTGCAGTACTTAATACTATTCTTAATCCAATTTTTATCTTTGGATTTGGTTGGGGAATTGCTGGATCAGCTTGGGCTACGGTTATAAGCCAATTCTTATCTGCATTGATTCTTGTTTTATATTTTCCAAAATTTAAAAGCGTTAAATTTACTAAGCAAGACTTCTTACCTAAGATACCATTGTTAAAAGTCGCTGCTGGATTTGGAATGCCTTCATTTGTTTTCCAAGGTTCTAATATGATAGCTCAAATAGTAACAAACAACCTATTAAATATTCACGGTACTAATTCTATCTATGGAAATGATATTCCTATAGCTGTAGCCGGGATTGTAGCTAAAATTAATATAATATTTATAGCTATTATTATCGGATTAATTCAAGGGGCTCAACCAATTTTTGGATATAATTACGGAGCTAAAAAATACGAACGAGTTCGTACTACTATGAGATATACTATGAAATATGCGATGATTATCTCAATTACATTCTTCTTAATTTTCGAGATTTTTCCTAAACAAATTGTTAGTCTATTCGGAAATGGTAATGAACTATACTTTGAGTTTGCAGTTAAGTACATGAGATTCTTCTTGTTGTTTACATTTATAAATGGTGTTCAAATTTCAAGCTCTACATTCTTCTCTGCAATTGGAAAACCAAAGATTGGTGTTACTATCGCCTTAACTAAGCAACTTATAGTGCTAATACCAATGTTATTTATTCTTTCACATTTCTTTGGGATTGATGGAATAATCTATGCTACTCCGGTGACTGATCTTTGTGCATTCTCAGTTTCTTTATTCTTCTTAATTAGAGAATTTAGAATGATGCCTAAACATAATGTTACTGCATAGAAAAAAGCAATCTAGTGAACTTAATCATTAGATTGCTTTTTATTATTTATTATCTTGTAGCTACATATTTTAATTCATCTTTATGTTTAGCTAAGAAATCGTTCATTTCATTATCTGGAATTTGACGTAGGTACAGGTTAGAACGAATTGTTTCGTCTTCTTCACGACAAGTAGATAATACTAAGTATTTATCATTTCCTTTAAGCTGAACGCTATCGTTTTTAGTTGTTGCGTCTTTCTTAACATTTGTTAATTGGTTTAAGAAATCTTCATCACTTTCAAAATCTAAACGATAGAATGAAGTTGTTTCTGGTACGATTGTTAAGAATGCTGCTTCGTAGTAGTATTTTCTCTCTGGAGTTTCAATAACTACGAATTTGTGTTTGTCCATGTATTCTTGTTTGTCATAGTAGTTAACATCGTTGAACATACGGTGATCTCCAACTTTACTTCCACGAGCGTGACCGAATAACCAAGTTAATCTGTCATGGAAGTCTTTTTTGTTATCCATATCCATGAATACAGTACCAAGGTAAGGAACATGCCCACCTTCAAAAGTTTTATCTAAGTATGTTTCATTGTCATTAGTTTGAACTACTGGTTCGTCTAACTGAGTTCCTGGAGCATAAACATAAGCTACAGTTTCGTTATTCGTCTTAGATAATTCTGAAAAACGTTTTGATAAATAATCTTTCTCTTCTTTACTTACTGTGTAAGTTGCTTTTGATGATGAACTAGAACTTTTTCCATTATCATCACTACATCCAGCTACAAATACAGCAGATGTTACTAAAGCAATTGCTAAAAGTAAAATAGAGAAAAGCTTTTTAAAGTTAAATACTTTTTTCATTATATTTTTCCTCTCTATTAAAAAATTAATAACTGTTTATCATTATACAATATCTTAATAGATTTTTCTATTACTTTTATTTTACAATTATATAATTTTTTATCTTACTACTACAGCTGTTCCTGTAACTGTTACTAAAAGCATATTATTACCGTTGCTTCCAAGTCCATCAAAGTCTACTCGAACTCCAATAACCGCATTAGCACCCATTGCAGCTGCACGCGCTTCTAATTCTTTTAAGGCTTCAGCTCTTGCTTGAATAATTTCATCTTCATAACCTTGGCTTCGTCCACCAAAGAAGTTTCGAAGCCCTGCTCCTATATCTTTAATGAAATTAATCCCAGCTACTACTTCACCTGTAGCTAATCCTTTATATTCTACTATTTCCATTCCTGGAACATTATTTGTTGTTGTGATTATCATAATACATCCCTCCAAAATTATTTATTAGTCTACTAAGATATCTACTACTTCTTCTAATGTTGCTCCTAAGAAGTATGAATTAATATCAATTTGCTCTAAAACTTTTTGAATATCTTCTTTTTGGTATTTTACACCCACTAATTTTTTAGCAATATCTTCTACATCCATTACTCCGAAGAAGTCTCCGTAGAATTTGATATTAGTAATAACACCTTGTTCTACCATGATATTAGCTTCAATTTTACCAGTTTTAAGTCTTCTATTACGTTTAATGTTGAAGTCAGGGTTTTTACCATATACCCAATCCCATGAGTTATTTTTTTCTTCTTGGATAGCTAAGATTGCAGCTTCATCTTCTTTAGTTGCAACAAAATCAGTCATTTCGTATTTTTCACTCATATATTTTTTAAGAGCAGCTACGAAATCTTGAACTGTCATATCTTGGTTAGGAAGATGATCTTTAATATTTGTTACACGTGAACGTACTGATTTGATACCTTTTGATTCAATTTTATCTTTAGATACTTTTAATGCATCCGCTAAAACTGATGTATCAACATCAAACATTAAGCAACCGTGGTGCATAATACGCCCATTACGTACGTATTGAGCATTACCGCAGAATTTTTGTCCATCAATTTCAAGGTCATTACGTCCTGTAAATTCCGCTTTAACTCCTAATGAATCTAATGCATCTAGCACAGGTTGTGAGAATGATTTGAAATCAAATTCTTCACCACTTCTACCATTTGAAATGATTGTGTAGTTTAAGTTGTTTAAATCGTGGTAAACTGCACCACCACCACTTACACGACGAACGATTTTGATATCTTTATCATCACAGAATTTTTGGTTTACTTCTTCTGTTGTGTTTTGGTTTTTACCAACAACGATACATGGTGAGTTTATCCATAACATAAACACATCATCTTTTTCTGCTAGTTCATTAAAAGCATATAGCTCTAATGCTGTGTTGTAGCGTGGGTCATTACTTTTTGATTCTATATATATCATATTAATCTCCTTAATAATTAACTATTTCTTTTTCTTTTATTATACCATTTTTTACTGAGTAAAACACTAAATTTTTATCCAAATTAATATTTTTTTATTATTTCAAACAAACTTCAGCCAGATTATGGTATAATTATTAAGAATTATTAAAATTATTTTAGAGGAGTTACCCTTTTATGACAAAAATTATTTTAACTGGAGATAGACCAACTGGAAAACTTCACTTAGGGCACTATGTTGGTTCTTTAAAAAATCGTATAGCTTTACAAAATGAAGATGACACTGAAGTATTTATTATGATTGCCGATCAACAAGCACTTACTGATAATGCTGATAACCCTGGAAAAGTTATCGAAAATATTACAGAGGTAGCACTTGATTATCTTGCGGTTGGAATCGATCCTAAAAAAACTACTATTTTTATCCAATCACAAATTCCACAACTTGCAGAATTATACATGTACTATATGAATTTAGTATCAGTTTCTAGATTACACCGTAACCCTACTGTTAAACAGGAAATTAATGACAAAAAATTCGGTGAAAGTATTCCTGCAGGATTCTTTACTTATCCTGTAAGCCAAGCTGCGGATATTACTGCTTTTAAAGCAACACACGTTCCTGTGGGTGAAGATCAAAAACCAATGCTTGAGCAAACTCGTGAGATTGTTCGTGACTTTAATAGAACATACAATAAAGAAGTTCTAGTATTACCTGAGATTGTACTACCACCAAAAAATCATGCTCGTCTTGTAGGTATTGATGGACAAGGAAAAATGAGTAAGAGTTTAAACAATGGTATTTACTTAGGGGATAGTGAAGAAAACATTAAAGCTAAAATCATGAAAATGTACACTGATCCAAATCACATCAAGATCGAAGATCCAGGTCAAGTTGAAGGAAATGTGGTATTTAAATACTTAGACATTTTCGATACTCGTACTGATGAAGTTGCAGAACTTAAAGAGCACTACTCTCGCGGTGGACTTGGCGATATGAAACTAAAACGCCGATTAAATGACGTAATGCAAGACTACTTACGTCCTATAAGAGAGCGACGTGAAGAATTCGCAAAAGATAAAGCTGAAGTATACAGAATGCTAAAAGCAGGAAGTGAAAAAGCTGAAAAAGTTGCAGCTGCTACTTTAGATGAAGTAAAAGATGCAATGGGAATTAATTATTTCAAAAAATAAATATTTTATAGGGGAAGAGCTCTACTCTTCCTCTTAGTCGTTTGAATTATTATAAAAAAATAAGGAGGTCCTATGGCAAAAAGAAAAAAACAACAATTATCATTGTTTTCATTAATTTCTATTGCTATAGTAATTTTAGCTGCATTTGCTATTACATACTATACCAATAAATCGACAAATAAAAGTATGAATACTGCAACTTTTGCTAGTGTTTCAAAAGTACCCAATGATATACTTAACTCACTTACAGCACCTAAAGAAAGTGAAGCAACTGATAATAATAAGTACAAAATATTAAATAATAATAACCCATACTTCGCTAAAGAAGACTTATCTACTACATCATTTGAAAATTATAGTCCTTTAGATAAGTTAGGTCGTGTTGGACAAGCAAACGGAATTATAGGTATTGATTTAATGCCAACTGATAAGCGCGAAGAAATCGCACATGTTCGCCCTAGTGGATGGCAAAGTAATCGTGGTGCTCATGTCTATGATAGATCACATTTAATAGCATTCCAACTTGCCGGAGAAAATGACAATGATAAAAACTTAATGACAGGAACAAGATTTATGAACCTTAACATGATACCTTTTGAAAATGAGGTTGCTGATTATGTTAAAAAAACTAAAAAGCACGTTAGGTATCGTGTAACTCCTGTTTTCAGAGGAGATGATTTAGTTGCACAAGGCGTAATTATGGAAGCAATGTCAGTTGAAGATAATGGTAAAAGTGTTAAATACAACGTATTCTTACCAAACTTCCAAAAAGGAATCACTATCGACTATAAAACAGGGAAATATACTGTGAAATAGAATTAAGACTTCGAACAAATTTTGTTCGAAGTCTTTTCTTAATCTTTCTTTATAAATTTTTCTGCAATTGCTAAACTTATTACAAGTAATAAGATTGCTCCAGCCCATATTAATACACTGTAAGGATCATCGTGTTGAACTATAATTAACCTAATAATCGCCGTTATTCCAATATAAATAAAAATATCGCAGCGGAAAATGATAATTGTTTTTAAAATATTTTTACTATTAAAGCCACAAATTCGAAATATAGGAAAAACACCAATATCCCCTCTACAAAATGTTGATAATTCCCTTGATCTGCTAAAAATTTAGCACCTTCATAAAATATTTCTTTTGCTTCCATTATTAATCCAAATGATAATAGCACTCCTATAATTAACAATCCTATATTCATTATCCAAAGAAAAAAACATCGGATATTATTTTACTAAATTTCTCCATTTTTCACCTCATTACCATTAATACAAGAACAATTATATCATAATAAAAATTCAATATTCTAATGAATTCAACTATGAAAAATAATATTTTTAGACATCTTGTATGCTATAATAAAGAAAAGGAGATACATATGATTACACTAAAAAAAATTAAAGAAAAACATTTAGAGGATTTACATAAAATAATTTACTCATCAGAAACTCCTGAATGGAGTAAATATAATGCACCTTATTTTAATGAATATAAATATATTGATTTAAATACATTCTTACTAAAAAACCATCATGAATATTTCTTAAGTGAGCGGGTCTTAGGAATATTTTTCAACGATAAACCAATCGGTATTGTTACTTATTATTGGGAAAGTTTTGCCACTCGCTGGTTAGAAGTTGGAATTGTAATTTATGATCAGAGTGTTTGGGCAAAAGGTATAGGATATACTGCTTTACATAAGTGGATTGAGCTATGTTTTGATAGATTCCCTGAAATACAACACATTGGTCTAACTACTTGGAGTGGAAACACTAGAATGATGAAACTTGCAGAAAAACTAGGACTCCTTTGTGAAGCAAGAATTAGAAAAGTTAGATATTACAACGGTGTATATTATGACTCTGTGAAATATGGTATATTGCGAGAAGAATTTAACACTAATAAATAGTACATTTTATAAATTTCTAAATTATTATATAAAGAAAAAGATGACTAGCAAATTGCCTAGCCATCTTTTTCTTTATAAACTATTATTTAGTTTTTTTCTTAGGTGAATGGATACACATATCGATACAATCAGTCATAGCTTCATATAAAGCTTCAGAGAATGTTGGGTGACCATGGATAATATCCATAACATCATCAATTGTCATCTCTGTTTGTATTAGAGTAGATCCTTCGTTAATTAACTCAGCTGCAACTGGTCCTACAATATGGATTCCTAAGATTTCTCTGTATTTAGTATCCATGATTACTTTAACGAATCCTTCACCTTGGTTAGATGCTAATGAACGTCCGTTAGCTGCAAAGTTGAATTTACCAACTTTGATGTCATATTTTTCACGAGCTTGTTCTTCAGTTAAACCAACCATTGCGATTTCTGGGTGAGTGTAGATTGCCGCTGGAGTAGCTTTAAGATCAACTTTTTTGTGGTGACCCATTGCGTTTTCTGCTGCAACTTCTCCCATCTTGAATGCTGCATGAGCTAACATCTTAGTTCCATTAATATCCCCAGGAGCGTAAATACCTTCAACAGATGTTTCCATATACTCGTTAACTTTGACACGACCACGTTCCATTTCGAATTTATCTGCTAATTCACCAAGACATGTGTTATCTGGAACACGTCCAATAGATAATAGCACTTTATCTGCAACGATATCTTCTTTTCCTTCAACTTTAACTACTACTTCTTGACCTTTATCAACGATTTCTAATAGTTTTGTAGATGTAAGAACTTTAATACCTTGTTTTTTGAATTGTTTTTCTAATGCTGCAGATGCATCTTTATCCATACCTGCGATTAAACGATCAGCCATTTCAACGATTGTTACTTCAGAACCGAAAGTAGAGAATGCTTGACCTAATTCAGATCCGATAACTCCACCACCAATAACTGCTAAACGAGATGGCACTTCAGTGATATCTAAGAATTCATCACTTGTAAGAACTTTATCACTATCCATTCCTGGAATGTTAATTCTACTTACTTTTGATCCACCAGCTAAGATTACGCTGTCAGCATCAATTGTTTCTTTTCCATCAACAGTAACTTTCTTGTCAGCTGTTAATTGTCCTACACCGTTAAATACTTTAACTCCGTATGATTTAAGTAATCCTGCAACTCCTCCTGATAGAGTTTTAGAAATTTTATTCTTAACTGCTACAGTTTGTTCCATGTCAACTGAGAATGCATCATTTACAAGTTTAATACCACGGTCTTTAGCAGAACGGATGTGGTTGATAATTTCAGCATTGTGTAGGAATGTTTTTGTTGGAATACATCCACGGTTTAGACATGTTCCACCTAGTTCACGGTTTTCTACTAATGCTACTTTACCACCTAACTGAGCGGCTTTAATAGCTGATACATATCCAGCAGGTCCTCCACCAACTACTACCACGTCATATTCACCACGACGTTCGCGTTTTGGTGCTGCTTCTCCCGCTTTAGTTTCAGGTACTTTAACATCTGCTGCAACTTCTTTAACGATTTCTTGAGCAGCTGCAGTAGTGCTGTCTCCTCCAGGAACTGCTTCTCCAGGTTGTCCAATCCATGCAATAGTTTGAACTACTGGTACAACTGATCCAGCTGGATGTACGATTTAGTAAAGTTCCGCTTGCTTCAGCTTCTACTTCCATATTTACTTTATCTGTTACGATTTCAAGTAAAATATCACCTTCTTTTACTTCGTCACCTTCTTGCTTAAACCATTGTACGATTTCGCCTTCTTCCATTTCGCTTCCGGCTTTTGGCATTATAACTTCAACTGCCATGTTTTAATCACTCCTTGTATACTTTATCTTGTTTTCATAAATATTATATCATTATTAGATTAGTAATGATAATGGATTTTCGATAGCTTCTTTCAGAGTCTTCATGAATTTAGCTCCTTCTAATCCGTCAACAACACGGTGGTCCGCTGTTAATGTTAATGTCATGATAGGTCTTACAGTAACCTCACCATTAAATACTACTGGTTTTGGTACAGTAGCACTTACACCTAAAATAGCTGTATTTGGTTGGTTAATGATTGGTACAAAGCTCTTAACTCCATACATACCTAAGTTACTAATTGTAAATGTAGAATCCGCCATTTCATCTGGTTTTAATTTACCAGCAAGAGCTTTTGTTGTAATTTCTTTAGAAGCTACTACAAGCTCTTTAAGGCTCATCTTATCAGCACCTTTAATTACTGGTACTACTAATCCACTATCCATACCAACAGCGATTGATAAGTTTACATAGTGGTGTAAATACATTTCTTTTTCATCACCTGATAAAGAAGCATTTACATATGGGTGTTTCATTAATGATTTAATTACAGCTAATGAAATAAAGTCTGTAACTGTTGCTTTTTTACCTGTTTCTTCGATGATTGCATCAACAACTTTTTTACGTAATGCTAGTAATTCAGTCATATCAACCTCAACGTTAACAACAAATGTCGGTGCACTGAAGTAAGATTCACTCATACGTTTAGAAATAACTTTACGCATTGGTGACATTGGTACAGTCTCAACAACACCCCATTGATTTTCATTAGGTGCTTTAGCAGATTTAGCGCTTGCTGGTGCAGAAACTTCAGCACTTGCAGCAGCTTCACTCGCAGCTCCATTCAGAACAGCAAGAACGTCTTCTTTCATAATCTTACCTTTAGGTCCTGTTCCAACAATACCATCAGTATTAATTCCTTCAACTTCTGCAATACGTGCAGCAAGTGGAGACATTTTAGCTTTCGCATTAAGTTTATATTCTACTACATCATCTTTATGAACACGACCTTTTGCTCCAGTACCTTTTACTTGAGATAAGTCGATTCCGTTTTCACGAGCATACGCTCTAGCCGCTGGTGTAGCACGAAGACCAGAGTTGTCAAATACTACTACTTCTTGAGCAGGCGCTGCTTCAACTTTAGCTTCAACAACAGTTTCTTCTACTGGTGCCGCCGCAGCCGCAGGTGCTGCTCCAGCTCCAGGTACAGCTTCTCCAGCTTGTCCAATCCATGCAATAGTTTGAACTACTGGTACAACTGATCCAGCTGGGTGTACGATTTTTAATAAAGTTCCGCTTGCTTCAGCTTCTACTTCCATATTTACTTTATCTGTTACGATTTCAAGTAAAATATCACCTTCTTTTACTTCGTCACCTTCTTGCTTAAACCATTGTACGATTTCGCCTTCTTCCATTTCACTACCGGCTTTTGGCATTATTACCTCTACTGCCATATTCTATTCACATCCTTCACTAACTAAATTTTTATTTTTTGTTTACAGCTTTTCTAATAGTTTCTTTGATGTCTTCTACATCAGGTACTACTAATTTTTCTAAGTTTTTAGCTGATGGAATGTGTGTGTCAGCACCAGCAACACGGTAAATTGGGCTATCTAAGAAATCAAATGCATCACTTTCTGCGATACGTGCTGCGATTTCTCCTCCAAATCCACCAGTTTTGAATGAGTCGTGACAAATCACTAGTTTTCCAGTTTTCTTAACTGATTCTACAATTAATTCTGTGTCTAATGGCACTAAAGTAATTGGGTCAAGTACTTCTACTGAGATTCCTTCTTCTTTTAATTCTTCAGCTGCTTTTAAGCTACGCTCTAACATTCTTCCCCAAGATACTAATGTTACATCAGATCCTTCAACTTTGATGTCACCTTGACCGATTACACCAATTTTACCTACTTCTACTTCACCTTTACGTCCGAATAACGCTTTGGTTCAATATAGATAACTGGGTTGTTATCTCTGATTGCAGCTCTTAAGATTGAGTAAACATCTCCTGCTGTTCCTGGTGCTACTACTTTAAGACCTGGAATGTGACAGAACCATGCTTCTAGAGCTTTACAGTGTTGTGCAGCAGCCCCTGTTCCTGAACCAGATGCACAACGATATGTAACTGGTACTTGTACTTCTCCACCTAACATATAACGCATTGGTGCAGCTTGGTTAACGATCGCATCCATACCGATTGTTACGAAGTCCATGAATGTTACGTCAACGATTGGACGCATACCTACTGATGCAGCACCAGCAGCAGAACCACAGATTGCAGCTTCACTGATTGGTGTATCGATGATACGTTCAGGTCCAAATTCTTCTAACATACCAACTGTAGTACCGAAGTCTCCTCCGAAGATACCAACATCTTCACCCATTAAAAATACATTTTCATCTTCACGCATTTCGTGAGTCATAGCTTCTTTTATGGCTTCACGAACTGTCATAATTTTTGTTTCTTTAGTCATAACTATTAATCTCCTATTATATAAAATATTATTTAAATTATTTTAAGCTAAAATATTAGTCAGCGTAGTTATCTTGGAACGCAATTTCACCGTCTGCAAATGGTGATTCTTTAGCGAATTCTACAGCGTCATCGATAGTTGCTTTAGATCTATCTTCGATTTCTTTTAATTCTTCTTCTGTAGCAATTCCGTTTTCTAATAAGTAGTTTTTATATTTTACGTTAGGATCTTTAAGTTTCCACTCAGCTACTTCTTCACGGCTACGATATTTACCAGCATCTGATGCAGAGTGTCCGAACCATCTGTATGATACTGCTTCTACTAAAACAGGACCTTTACCACTTCTAGCATGTTCGATAGCTTCTTGCATTGCATCGTATACTGCTAATACATCATTTCCGTCTGGAACGTGAATACCTTTGATTCTGTATGAAGCTGCACGTTCAGTAATTTCTTTAACACGCATACATCTTTCTTGAGCCATTGAGATACCATATTTATTGTTAATAACGTAGAAAATAAGTGGTAAATCCCAGTTAGATGCCATGTTTAAACATTCGTGGAAACTTCCTTCGTTAGTAGCTCCGTCACCCATACAACAAATAACAATGTTACCTGTTTTTTTCATTTTTGAGCTAAAGCGGCACCAGTACTTAAACCGTGTCCACCACCAACGATACCGTTACATCCCATGTTACGTTGTTCAAGGTCATAAACGTGCATACTTCCTCCACGTCCTTTACATTGACCTGTCGCTTTACCAAGGATTTCAGCCATCATACGATCAATTTCAATTCCTTTAGCAATTGTTTGACCATGTCCACGGTGATTAGAATACATTAAGTCTTCTTTTCTTAATGGATAGATAGCTCCAACGTTAGCTGCTTCCTCCCCTACTGAATAGTGAGTCATACCGTGAACTAAACCACGAGAGTATAGTTTACTCAACTCCATATCAAAATCTCTAATAAGCTGCATTAGTTCGTACATTTCTAAATGCTCTTGTTTAGTTAAATCTTTTGATGTTTTTACCATAATAACCTCCAAAGTTTGTATATATATTTATTAAATGTATATAAATTATTTATTAATCATATATTACACTTATAATATACTATTTTTCTCGAAAAATGTCAAATCTATAAACTCAATTAAGTAATAATATTTATCTCGGTAATATTTCTATGGTTTTTATTAACATAATTTTCACCTGTACTTGTACAGGTGAACAACTACATCTATCACTGCTATATTCTATCTGTATTTCTTATCTTAGTTCATATTGAAAGTAAATAGAAATTCTATAAGTACAGCTATTGGACAATTAGTAAACCATTATATTCACACATCGCCTTTTTGATAATATATTTGTTTTTATTAATATTTTTTTACATCATGTGACACCAACACTTTCTAAAACGTTTACTTAAGCTTAAACAAGTGGGATATCTTATAGGAAATCAAACTTAATTAATCAATTTTTTGCTACTATGTTAACCACTTACATTTAAAATAATTTAAAAAATTCGAGCAAATAGCTTGCATTAGTACAGTTTTTTATTTATAATTTATTTTATACAAATTTTCAATTTTAGGAGGAATTATAATGATTCTTAATACTATTTGGGAACAACAGTATAATCCAATGGGTAATATTTGGTTATCTGCAGGAGTTGCTGCTCTTCCTATAGTTATATTTTTAATTTCATTAGTTGTCTTTAAACTAAAAGGTTATACAGCCGGTGGTTTAAGTATTCTTAGTGCAGCAATCGTAGCTGCTGTATGTTATAAGATGCCTGTAGATAAAATCGCAGGAGCTGCAGAACAAGGTGTCGTTTCAGGTTTATGGCCTGTTGCTAGTATTGTTCTTGCTGCAATCTTCTTATACAAATTAACAGTTAAAATGGGACTCTTCGATGTAATGAAACAAAGTATCTCATCTATTTCACCAGATAAAAGAATTCAAGTTCTTTTAATTGCATTCTCATTCAACGCTTTTTTAGAAGGTGCTGCAGGATTTGGTGCTCCAGTTGCTATTACAGCTGCAATTTTAGTAGGTTTAGGTTTCAAACCATTACAATCTGCTGCAATTTGTTTAGTTGCTAACATCGCTGGTGGTGCATATGGAGCAATGGGTATTCCAGTAACAGTTCCAGCTACTTTAACAGATCTAGATGCATTAACTCTTGGTAAAAACACATCATTAATCTTATGTCTTGTTACTGTTATTATTGCATTCCTTATCGTATTTATGGTAGATGGTTTCAAAGGTATCAAAGAAACATTCCCTGCAATTTTAGTTTCTGGTGGTGGATTTGCTATTACTCAATTCATCTTCTTAAACTTCGTAGGGCCAGAACTTGTTAACGTTTCTTCAGCTATTGTGAGTTTACTTGCTTTAATCATATTCTTAAGATTCTGGCAACCAAAACAACAACTTACTGCTGAAACTAAAGAAGTTGCTAATGATAAAGAAGTTCTAACTGGTAAAGAAGTTGTTAGAGCATGGACACCATTCATTCTTTTAACTCTATTAATTACTTTACTAAACACTGGATTCTTCAAACAATTAATCCAAGCTGCAAATCCTAAAACAGGTCAAGCAGCAGGAGCTTTAAACTCACTAATTTTCAACTTCCCATACTACATTGATGGTACAGTTGCACGTGTTGCTCCTATCGCAAAACAACCTACTCCAATTAAAGCAGTATTTAGTTTTGCTCCATTTACTTCAACTACAACAGCGATTTTACTTGCAGGAATTCTAACAATTATTATTTTTAGAGTTAACAGCCGTATCGTTATTTCTACTATTAGAGAAACTGCTGTTGAATTATGGGGACCAATCTTAACAATCTGTTCAGTACTTGCATTTGCTTACATTTCAACATATTCAGGAATGTCATCAACATTAGGATTAGCATTTGCTAACACTGGTAAAATCTTCCCATTATTCTCTCCAATCTTAGGATGGATCGGGGTGTTCTTAACAGGATCTGTTGTTAACAGTGGAGCATTATTCGCTGGATTACAATCAGTAACTGCATCTCAAATTGGAATTGATCCTTCATTACTTGTAGCTGCTAACATCATGGGTGGAGCTATCGCTAAAATGATTTCTCCTCAATCTATCGCAGTTGCAGCAGCAGCCGTTGGATTAGTTAACAGAGATAGTGAAATCTTTGCTAAAACAATTAAATGGAGTGTTATCCTTCTTGTTCTTACAGGAGTGCTTAACCTTTTAATTACGCTTAGATAATTTTAAGTTAATTAAAAAAAGAGATTTGGTAAAAAAATACCAAATCTCTTTTTTTGAAAAATTTTTATGCAGCATGCTTATCGCAATGACATTCTCCTGTCTTGCAGTTTCCACATTCGCAATCTTCTTTTGCATTATGGCATCCACAAGCACAACCTTCTTTACATTCACAAGTTCCTTCAACACAGTTTCCACATTTACAATCTTCTACTGCATCATGACAGTGACAGTGGTGTTCGCATTCGCATTTACTCATATTAATCGCCTCCGTTTTATTTAATTAATTATTCTATAGTTAAATTCTATTATGTTTATATAACAAGTCAATAGATTCTCGTCTTAAGTAACTATTACGATTTACAAACCCTTAAATCGTAATAAGATCGAATTTAAGATAAAATTAAATATAGGTAGAAATACTACTTTAATGTAGACTCCTACCTATATTTATTATTCACTAATAACTGTTCCATCAGCTAATGTAATTTTATAGCCATTGAAATTTATTTTTCCTTTGTTGTTTAATTTTGAAATTTTCACATCTCCTGTTAAATTCCATTCTGCATCTTCTTCTACTGTAACTTCGGCATTATTCTCAACCGCTTGACCTTTTTCTGAATTATCCACTATATTAATAGTTTCATTAAATACAGTTGAGCCTGATAATGTTAGATTTAAAGTAGAAATAGTATCTACTTCAACTTTTCCATCTAATTTTTGGTCTTTTGCTTTAAGAGTTACATTTCCTCCATTAGAACTTTTTGTACCCCATCCATGAGAAGCATCATTTCCTAATACTGCTAACAATCTACTATCTTGATCATTATTTTCTATATTTAACATTCTTTAATGTTATTTCACTTGCTGTATTCGTAACATAGATTAAATCACCATTATTGTTAGTTAATATACCTTCTTTCATATTGAACACCGATTTACCTACTTCAGCATCCCCCGACATAGATTGATAAATCATCACATTATGCACATTAGTATCAGAGCTGCTACCTTTGTCATCACTCATATTACCTTCTACTTTCGTATTCTCTAGTGTGATAGAGTTTTGTCCTTCTATTACCAACGACTCTTAATTCTCTGCTTTAAGATTTGCATTTTTAACAATTATATCTGCAGTCGAGTATACTGCTGGAGAATTATAACCTTTTGAAACATATTCTCCTCCATCAACATTTACCTGACCTCCACCTCTATCTGAACGTATGGCTGCTGATGAGTTTCCTTCGGTTTTCACATTTAGGTTTTTAGCATTCATTGTTGCTCCACCTGTAGTTTGAATCCCACCTGAGTTATCATTAGTTGTGTAAATTTCTGAGTCACTAATGTTTACAGTTGTACCTTCTCCATAACTAAATACACCGTTACCGTTTTGTGCCGTTGTCTCTATCTTTGCATTTTTTATATTAACAGTTGCTTTATCTGTAGCCAGTAACCCTGCATTCATTCCATAGAAATCACCATCTTCTGTGTTTGATGTAGAGCCATCTGTCTTATTTACTTCAATATCCTCCAGACTTACTTTTGCACCTTTAACACGTAATGCATTTTCATCATCACCTGTTGATGTATAAGTTTCATCTTTTTTGTTTTCATCTGAATCTATTGTATTAGCTGAAGTTCCTTGATTAATTTTACCACTTCCTCCAAAACCTCCTGAACCTGGTTTCGCTGGTGGCTGTTGTCCTTGTTTATCTTTAGTTTCTATCTGAGTAGAATTACCTTCGCTAGCATGTATATTTTGTGTTGATGCTAAAGTTCCGAAAGTTCCTGTTGTTAATAATGTAATTAAAGCTGTTGATATAAGTAATGTTTTATTTTTCATTTTAATTACCTCCAAGATGTTAAGTTCTTTTCTTTATTCTTTATTCTTTATTCTTTATTGCTTATTTCTATATACTCTTCAATATGCTTTCTTTGAATTTGGGATGACTTATTATCATCCCGTACTATTTTTTTCTAAACTATTTCTTATTCGCTAGTAAGTTTTTTTGCTATTTTCTTAAATCGACATATAAATCATCCTCCTGACTTTTTTTATTTCAAATTATTTATTTGATAAATATATTTATATACTATTTAACTTTAAAACCACTTAAATCAACTTTAAACTATAATTAAAACTCAAATTTAATTATATTTAAGTTAACAATTTAGTTTCAATTTAATACAACTTTTTAACAATACCACCAATTTCACATGTACTATAAATCTCTTTTAGTAACCTTCTAGTTATATATAAAAAAACGTCTCAATATAACAAGACGTTTCTTTATATATCATCTATTTATTTAACACGGATATATACTGCTCCACTACCTATGTCTGCTGAATTGACTACAGTTTGATTACCAAGCCATCCCCCATGGATAGCTTGTCCATTTCCTGCATAAACTGCAATATGCGCTAGTCCCATTCCACCATTTGCATAGTAAATTAAATCACCAGGTTGCGCTTCAGATGCCGATACTACTGTACCTAAACTCATATATCCAGCTGGCCAATCATGATAGTTTATTCCTACAGATTTTAGTGCATTTGTAACAAGCATTGTACAATCTTGAATTGTACCTACTTGACTTAATGCTGCTTGATAAATAGCAGCTCCTTTACTCGAAGAAGATACCTGACTATTTGCAGTTTCTTGTGTATTTGATTGAAGTGCTGTGGTAGATGTTTCTCCTGCATTGAGTTGTGCTTGTAGTTGTCATCATGTTCCAGAATATATGTGCTGAAGAAACCTGATTAGTCGATCACGTCATGAGCTGAAGCATTTTGTATCGGTGTTACTGCACCAACTGCTCCTGTTGTTAACATTGTAATTAAACTAGCTCCAATAAGTAATTTTTTATTCTTCATTTAATTTGCCTCCTAATTTATTTTATTTACTTGTTTATATATTTCGATTTATCTATTTTCCAAGTACTTTACTTCAGTTATCTATTTCTATTAAAAGATATTAGTATCTATTATTGAAGCTCTCATCAAATATTTAATTTATAGTTGATAAATAATATTATATAGATATAAACTAAAAACCCACTTAAATCAACTTTAAATTATAATTAAAAACTTAAATTTAATTATAGTTAAGGTAACATTTTTTTGTTTAATAATATATTTTCTATATTATATAGGAGAGAATTTCTCGTAGAATAAAAATTATAAAAAAATACGAAAGATAATATTCTCCTTCTTGTATTTATTATGTTATAATAAAAATTGAAAAAAAGAACTTAAAACTTAATCAATTCTTCTTTTGTAATTATATATATATATATTACTTTTCATATAAAAAAAGGAGGGAATTATATGAAATATAACAAATACTTAATCATTTCTACTCTGACTCTAATAATACTAGTAACAACATTATTTTTATACAAAAAAATATTTTCTATCTTTACTTAACTATTCCGATATGTATCTACGTTAGTTTTATAAAAATTTTATCAAGAAAAAAAGATAAATTATTAGTAAAAACAAATAAAAATCTTGAATCTTTTTAAAAATTAGAAAGTATTATTTATACTACGGCAATGCAAATATTATATTTGACAATAATGTTTAGTTATATCCAGAAAATTCAAAAAAAGTAGAATATTTATATATTGCATATTCAATTTCTGCAATCTTACTCCTATTATATGCAGTAATTAATATCAAACGTACTCTGCTTATAAGAAAAGAACTACGAAATAACAATTTTTAAATAACAAAAAAAGAAATCAGCTCACTATCGAACTGATTTCTTAATTTTTTTCTTGTACTAAAAATATTTATTAAATGAGTCTTCTATATCTTTTTACAGCTACTACACTTATTAATAAAACTGCTAGTATAAAAAAATTCCTAGTATTATAAACGATGGATTTTTCTACATAGTTTATATAAGTCACAAAAGGAAGACTAGAATAAAAATCCAATTGTTAAACTTTTTACAATAATAGCTATAACTAATGTACAAAGTATTAAAATTAAGAATAAATTTAATGATAATGCTGCTAAACAACCAAAGAATGTCGCAACCCCCTTACCACCTTTAAACTTAAAGATAATAGGTTTTATATGACCTAATAATACTAATACTATACATATATATATAATTTTTGGATCAACATCTAATATTTTCAATAATATAACTACAAAAAATCCTTTGAAAAAATCTACTGCTAAAACAAATAAAAACGATCTAGGACCTAAAACACGTCCCGCATTTCTTGCTCCAACATTACCAGAACCTTTATTGGTAAATTCTTCTTTATAAATCTTTTCTAATAATTTTCCACCCATTACATTTCCAATAAAATAGGCAACTATCGCATAAATTATCGTCGTAATCATAACTTTTCTCCTCTCTTAAATTTATCTTTTATCATTCTAATTCCTTCACTTAGGAACATAAAACATCCAATAGTAAACGGAACAACATAATATGACAATCTGTATATTATAATTGTCGCACCTATAATTTCTGGATTTATACCCAAATTTTTAAGTCCGATAAGAACTAAAGTATCAAAAGTACCTAATCCTCCTGGAATCATAGTTAATAAACCTACTATTGATGCTACTATTATAACTCCCATTATCTGTAATTCCTTATCTGCTACTAAATCTCCCGTATAAAAATAAAGAATCATAAGAATAATAAGGGCTGCAAATACCCATTCTAAAAAAGAAATCACTGTCAATTTAACACTCAAGTATCTATCCGTTCTAATCCTTGGTTTTCTCAAATTAAAAAATAGATACAAAGGTAAAAATATTGACATCAGCAGTAATGAATAATAAAAGATTTTATTATCAGCATATAACGCTTGTCCCGGAAAGACATTTAATACTACAAAAATTGACAATAGACTGATTCCAGAAAGCATAGAAATAAGAATCATCCCTATTGCAGTAACTAATGTTTTCCCGTTTTTTGTATATGGTTTATACATATAATATCTAAGTCCGGCACCAATAAAGCCACCAAAACCTAATACCATATTTAATGTGTTAGTCATAAAACTAATTTTAAAAATACGGAATGAAGACATATTTTTCGTTAAATTAATGGCCTTTAAAACGAAATAATCATATAAGCATAAAATACTTATACCTAATAGGCCACTTAATAAAACTACTAAAAAAATTTCATCTCTCCTATAGTTAGAGTAAGATGATGTATTTTTTTGAAGTCTAGACTAACTATCTCTTTTTTTAAAAATAGGAAAAAAATTAAATAAAATATCAATAATCCCAAACTTATCTGAACTAAATTCTTCAAATAATTAAAAGGATCTTCTTTCAGTAATATTTTTTTCATTTTTTTCTTTTCCTTAAATAATATTTATCTACTTTATATTAACATTTTATAACTTTTTTTCAATACAATTAATTATATAAAAATTATGACTATAATATTTTTTTTAATCTACATATTCATGTAACTTATCTTCATATTCATTATATAATTCTGGATAACCTTTTTTACCGCTTTTAAAAAAATGTTTTTTTCGAATTTTATTTACTTTTTGTACATAAATCAAAAATAAACATCAATGTAAATATCACAATATACAAAAATTAACATATCAATTAAAAAAACGCTCCAGGGACTGTTTGATATAATCCGAGGAATAATATGAGTGTAGTTGTAAAAAAATACCATTACTACTGCTACTTTAAAACCTTTTTTTATATCTTGTATAATCATCTTTTACAATTTTACATATTATATCTAATTCTTCCTTTGTATAACCACCATTTTTAATTGATTTCAAAGTATATCGCGGAAGCTTTTCAGATGTGAATATTAAAAATAATTTCGATAATATAGTTATCATACTTTCTCTCCTACTTCACATAAATATTACAGCAAAGAAAAGCTTTTTGCTCTCCTTTGCTGATTTATAATTAATTTTAAAGTTTTTTTATTAGTTCTGTAGTTAATATAGATGAATTTACTGCAGCTATTTGTAAGAATTCATCAAAAGTAACTCGAGTTCCTTCTTCTGCTTTATCACTTACACTACGGCAAACTATAAATTTTGTTCCAAATTGGTAACAAGTTTGTGCAATCGCTGCCGCTTCCATTTCAACTACTTGCATATTAGGAAAGTTTTTCAATATTCCTTTTTTCAACTCTTTATTAGAGATAAATGAGTCTGATGTACCCACTAAACCAAAATGAATATTATGATCTGGTAAGCTTATCTCTGAAGCTAGCTTTTGTAACTCTTCATCGCTCTTATACGCTGCTGGCATTTGTGGTACTTGACCAATTTCATAGCCAAATTCCGTCGCATCAACATCAAAATGTCTAACTTCAGTTGCAACAATCATATCCCCAATTTCCATATCACCTTGCAACGCTCCACAAGTACCTATATTAATTACGTATTCTGGTTTGTAGTGATCTAATAATAAAGTCGTAGCAATAGCCGCATTCACCTTCCCTGGTAAACTTAACATAAGAACAATGTTACGTCCTTCATATTTACCTTCATAAAATGTTACATGCGCTATTTTTTTCTCTTGTAGATCTTCTATCTTTTCTTTTATTATAGCCACTTCTTCTGGCATCGCACCTATTAATGCTATCATAGTACTATTCTACCACTAAAATTTTAATGTCCATTGAATCTTCTGGGCCTGTTGGTAACGAAACTTTTACAACATCTCCTACTTCTTTTCCTAACAAAGCTTGTGCTACAGGAGATTCATTTGAAATCTTAAATTCAAACGGGTTAGCTTCCGCACTACCTACAATTTTGTATGTTTCTGTTAAACCATCTGGCAATTCTTGATAAGTTACAGTATTACCAAGACGAATTAAACTTGATTTGTCATCTAATTCAATAATAACAGCATAACGAATCATTTGTTCCATTTCTAGAATTTTTCGTTCGATATGTCCTTGCTCATCTTTTGCTGCATCGTACTCAGAGTTCTCAGATAAGTCCCCAAAACTACGTGCAATTTTAATTTTTTCAATTACTTCTGGACGTTTTACTTTTTTATAATGTTCTAATTCTTCAACAAGTTTGTCATAACCTTCTTGGGTCATTTGATATTCTAATTTTTCTTCTAAAGCCATTGTGGTACTCCTTTTTTAGTCTACTTTATATTATATCGTTTTTTTTATTATTTTGCTAGTAGCGATTTGATTTTTGTTATTAAAATATCAATCGCTATATCATTATATCCACCGTCAGGAACAATAATATCAGCATATTGTTTAGTTGGTTTAATATACTTTTCATGCATCGGTCTAACTGACACTAAATATTGATTTATTACTGATTCTACAGTTCTTCCACGTTCATTAATATCACGTAATAATCTTCGTAAAATACGTAGATCACTCGGTGTATCAACGAAAATCTTAATATCCATTAATTCACGTAGTTTCTCTGAATAAAGACCAAACATACCTTCGATAATAATTACATCTTTAGGTTCTTGGTGTTTTTGTTCTTTACTACGAGTATGATTTACATAATCATATACAGGTAATTCAACAGCTTTCCCTTCGATTAACTCTAATAAATGATTATAAAGTAACTCGTTATCAAATGCACTAGGGTGATCATAGTTTGTTTTAACTCTTTCATCCATTGTCATATGACTTTGATCTTTATAATAATAATCTTGCTCAATTAAAGCAACTTTATCTTGAGTTAACTCGTCTATAATTCTTTTAGTAACGGTCGTTTTACCACTACCGCTTCCTCCAACAATACCGATAATTTTTGGTCGTTTTGTAGCCATTAGCGTCCCATTTCCTTTCGCATCATATTGCTTTTAAATACTCTAGAGTCTAATTTTGTTCTAATAATTTGAAGTGGATGTCTTGCTGCATCTAGCAATTCACCATCTTCATCATAAATTTCTCCAATAACTTGTCTAAACGTATCGATCTCTGGTCCAAAGAATTCAACTTCTTGTCCAGTTTAAAGAAATTACGTTGTTGAATTGTTGCAATTTGAGTTTCTTCATCATAGTGAAGAACTTGCCCAACAAAGTCATAGTTTGTTTTCTTACCTCCTTCGTTTCCAAACATTTGTTCAGAATACTTAGGAATCTCATAGAAGAATGACATCGCAGTGTCACGGTTAGCGCATTTATATAATTCTAATTTATATTCTGGTGTCATCTCAAAATTATCTGGATCTGCACAATAATCATCAATTAGTTTTCTATATACACTTGCAACTGTTGCTACATAGTGAATAGATTTCATACGACCTTCAACTTTTAACGAATCAATACCTAATTCAATAATCTCAGGTACTGCTTCAATTAATGTTAAATCTTTTGGACTCATCGCATAAGGATTTGCACCTTCATCAAATAATTTAGTATCTTCATCAGTTCCTTCTTCATAAAGGTCATAATTCCAACGACATGATTGACAGCACCCTCCACGGTTACTATCACGAGCTGTCATGTAGTTACTTAATGTACAACGTCCAGAATACGCTATACACATTGCACCGTGAACAAACATCTCAATCTCTACATCTGTTTTTTCACGAATTTCTTTAATTTCTTCATATCCTGTTTCACGAGCTAATACTACGCGGTGCACTCCTTCGCTTTCCCAATATCTAACTTCCTTATAGTTTGAGATTGATTGTTGTGTACTGATGTGTACCTCTACTTTTGGAGCTACAGCTTTACATCTTTCAATGATATATGGATCCGCTACGATAATTCCTCTTACTCCTGCATCTTGAAGTGCCATTAAGAATTCATCTAATCCTTCAAAGTTCTCATCGTGTGCAATAATGTTCGCTGTAACATAAATATCAGCTCCATATTTTGCTGCAAATTCACAACCTTCTTTAATCTCTTCAATTGTGAAGTTGTCCGCATTACTACGAAGCCCAAACTCCTGCCCTCCTAAGAACACAGCATCTGCTCCGTAATGAATAGCTATTTTTAATTTTTCTAAATTCCCTGCTGGAAGCAGTAATTCTGGTTTTTTCGTTATTACTCTCTTACCGTCTCTAATTTCTGAAATATTTGGTATCGTCATAAGTTAAGGTCACATTCAAGTATGACCCATCCTCCTTGTCTTTTTATTAGGTTTTATATAGGAAACCTTACCCTTTTATAAAATTCAAGAATATACTAGTACATAGTTTTCTTATAGAAGAACCCTAAATCTACTTCTCTGTATTTTGGTTTAATTCTTTCTATATCGTTATAGAAATCTTGTTTTTCATCTTCGTATGCCTCTTTATCTTCATAATAAAGATCAATAGCATCACGATAAATAGTTACAACCTCTGTGATATAATCTTCATCTTTTAAAACGCCTTCAATCTTAAATGCAGTTACCCCTGCTTCGATTAGACGATCTAATTCTTCTATCGCACAGATATCATTTGCACTCATGATGTGTGTCCCATTCGAATCCTCGAAAATTGGATAGCGTTCATTTCTATCTTGACTGTATAGGAATAGTTTCTTAGAATTACTATATTCTTCAATATACTTCTCTTTATCACTATACATAAAATAGTTATCCACCAATTTCCTTACAGATTGGAACATACAAAGCATTCCCTGAACTTGTACTTCAATCTCATATTCACTTTTTCCTGTAATTTCAAGAATTTCATCAATAGTTAATTCTTTTGAAAGACATGTTCTATATGCTCCACGTTTCCCCCAATAATTACATGAGAAAGAGTTCGTAGCTAATGTATGTGGATCCCATTGAAGTTTAAAATCAAGATTTTCTTCTCTTAAAATTGTTATAATTGTTGGTTCTCCATATATTAAAGCATCTACATTTAATGTTGATAAATAATGTAAATAGTCAACTAAGTCATCTATATGCTCATTATGGAATATTGCATTTACACTAACATATGCTTTTTTCCCTGCTTGGTGAATAATCTCAATAGCTTTTTTTAAATCATCTCTTTTAAATTCACCAGCAAGGCGTAGTCCATATTTTTCTTCACCTATAACGAAACTATCAGCTCCTACATTTATAAGTTCATAAATATGATCTATACTTTTCGGTGTTACAACTAACTCTACTGTCATTTTTTATCCTCTCTTAATAAAATATACTAACTTCACAGTTCTATAATTTTATTTTCTTGTTGTTATAGTTATCCCATCACCAAATGGTAATATTACACTCTCATAATTTTCATGTTTTAATAACCATTCATTGTAATTATTAATTTCTAGAAAGTTGTTTTAAATCTCTACTGTGTTTAATAATACTTGGATCGGCAACCATCCCTTTGAATAGCACATTGTCCGTAATAACTACAACATCCTCAGCAAAATATGGTTCATACAATTCAAAAAACTTTCTACTTTGACTCTTAGCACCATCGATAAATACTACATCATATGGGGCATTTGCCACTACTTCATCTTGAAGTTCTAATGCATCAGCATGAAGTAATGTTATTTTATCAGTTAGATTTCTCTTTTCTATGTTATTTTTTGCTTGGTTATACATCTTATCATCACGTTCAATAGTTGTAACATTACATCCTATTTTTTCAGCTAATTTAATAGATGTATATCCAATTGCCGTTCCTATTTCTAATAAATTCTTAGCTTTTTTTACTTTAAGCATCTGAATTAAAAATCTTATCCCTATTTTATCTATAATAGGTACTCTATTTTCTTCGGCATATTTTTCTAATTCTAAATAAAATTCATCAAAATCTTCCAGTAAATCTATAACATATAAATCATCTTTTGATTCTATCGCAACCATGTTTACCTCCATATTTATACATCATATTATGATACCATAAAAGTTGGTATAAATGCAATTATAAAGACTAATACACATAAAATATTCAAATAGACACAACACTATTATATACACGCCAGACAATTACATTTTAGTAACTATAAATTTTACATAATTTATCCATTAAATATATTTCACCTTAAATATAATCCTGTTTTTTATAGATACGCTTTAAATTTAGTTAAGAACACTAAAAAAGAGATCAACCGAAGTTAACCTCTTTTAGATTAGTTTCTTATTTTTCTAAAGCTTGAACAGCTGTAATTAATGAAAGTTTGTATACATCTTCTGCATTACATCCACGAGATAGGTCGTTTACAGGAGCGTTTAATCCTTGTAAGATTGGTCCTACAGCTTCAAATCCACCTAGACGTTGTGCAATTTTGTATCCAATATTACCAGCTTCCAAACTTGGGAATACAAATACATTGGCATCCCCTTGTACTTTTGAATTAGGAGCTTTTAATTTAGCAACTGATGGTACAACTGCAGCATCGAATTGTAATTCACCTTCTACCGCTAATTCAGGTGCATTTTCTTTAACTAACTTAGTAGCTTCTGCCACTTTTGTAGTGTCTTCAGTGACAGCTGAACCTAAAGTAGAGAAACTTAACATTGCTACTTTTGGATCTACGTTAAAGCTTTTAGCTGTTCTTGCACTTTCAATTGCGATTTCAGCTAGACCTTCTGCATCTAATGTTGGGTTAATCGCACAATCAGCAAATACATAACGTTTGTCTTCTTTACTCATGATGAATGCACCACTTGTACGTTTTGTACCTGGTTTAGTTTTAATTATTTGTAACGCTGGACGAACAGTATCTCCAGTAGAGTGAATTGCTCCAGATACTAATCCTTCAACTTCACCAGTGTATACTAGCATAGTTCCAAAATAGTTAACATCTTTTAATAATTCACGAGCTTTTTCTTCAGTTACTTTTCCTGCACGACGTTCTACAAACTTAGCAACTAATTCTTCTAACTTTTCGTAGTTTTCATGATCAATAACTTCTAAGTCAGAAGCATCTAAAGATAATCCTTTAGCGATCTCTTCTACTTTTTCTTTTTTCCCAACTAGCACAGGTTTAACATAACTAGTAGCACCTAATTTAACAGCCGCTTCTAATACACGCTCATCATATGCTTCTGGTAGTACAATACGTACATTTTTCCCTTCTAATTTTTGTTGAAGTTCTACAAATAAATCATTTGCCATCTTCATTTCCTCCTAATTATATATAATGTCTTTAATATGTCTTATCGGCTTTAAACTTAAAGCATCGAAAAAACTGCCCTTACCTAAAATAGTATACCCTAATAACAATCCTATATAAAATATAATGATCATTAAGGCTATGTTTCGCAAATATCTTACTAATTTATCATTTGATTTCATAATAAATTCCTACTCATCTATTCTTTGAATATCTGCACCTAATTTTCTCATTTTTTCTTCGATATCTACATATCCTCTGTCAATGTGGTAAATGTTTGTAACTTTGTAGTTCCTGTTGCCATTAAACCAGCGATGACAAGAGCTGCTCCAGAACGTAAATCCGTTGCTTTAACAGTAGTTCCTTCTAAATGAGGTAATCCTTCGATTAGTGAACTTCTACCTTCAATTCTAATCTTCGCATTCATTCTGCGTAACTCTTCCACATGCATAAATCTATTTTCAAAAACAGTCTCAGTAATAGTACTAGTACCATCAGCTAATAATGTTAATACACACATAATTGACTGCATATCTGTTAAGAATCCTGGGTGTGGTAATGTCTTAACATCTACAGGTCTTAAGCTATCTAACTTATTGCTTACTCGCATAGAAGTTTCATCAACTACCTCAACTTTAACACCCATTTCACGCATCTTACTTACTAAGGCAACATTATCTTTATATGGTGCACCTTTAACTAGTACGTCCCCTTTAGTTGCTGCTGCTGCTATCATGTATGTAGCAGCTTCTACACGGTCAGGCATCACTGTATATTCAGTACCTACTAATTTTTCTACTCCTTCAATAACTAAAACAGAAGTTCCTTTACCTTCAATCTTAGCTCCCATTTTAATTAGGAAATTAATCATATCCTCAATTTCTGGCTCTTGAGCTGCATTAACAATAGTAGTTTTTCCCTTTGCTAAACAGCTTGCCATAATAACATTTTGAGTACCACCCACACTTGGGAAATCGAAGAAAATCGTTGTTCCTTCTAATTCTTTTTCTGCTCTTGCCTCAACAAAACCAGCATCTTGAATAATTGTAGCCCCTAGAGCTTCAAACCCTTTTAAGTGTTGGTCAATAGGTCTACTTCCAATTGAACATCCTCCAGGCATTGCTACTTTAGCACTTCCTTCACGAGCTAACATTGGTCCTAAAACTAAAAATGAAGCACGCATTTTACTAACAAATTCAAATGAAGCCTCTGTTAGTAATGGTTTTCTTGCATCCATTTCTAAAATATTTTCTTCTGGTTTATAATCTACCTTTACTCCTAGACTTTCAAATAATAAACCTATTGTCTTAATATCTGATAACTTAGGAACGTTATAAAATTTACTTGTACCCTCTGTTGCTAATAAACCTGCAGCTAAAAATTGGTAAAGCGGCATTCTTCGCACCAGAAACTTGTACTTTCTCCTATTAAAGGTGTTCCACCTTTAACAACTATCTTTTCCAAGTTGTTTCCTCCATCTCTATATTTACATTTTATATCACATATAATACTACCACAAATTAAAAAAATAAATAAAGTTTGAATAAATATTTTTTTAAAAATTTATTTTACTAAGAAAGTATACCTTTTTCTATACATGAAATATAAAAACTAGGTTTAAACAAACATTTAATATTATTTTTTTAAATTTTGATAATATTGAAATTAACTCGTATTTAAATACAAAATATTAAAAATTATTCTGCAAGAATGGAAATAAATTACTACCAAGAATTTTATATTTTTTTCTTGCAGAATAATCTTTAAATTTAAACTATTTTAATTGAATAATTCTATCAATTACAATTCATCAAAGAATGATAATTGTGCTTTTTCAGGAAGACCTTTTAATGTTCCCATTTCTCTTAAGTATTCTACTACCGTAGATGAAACACTTCCTCGTTTTGAGAAATCTTCAATTGATAAAAAGGCTTTTTCTTCTCTCGCTTGAACAATTTTGTTCGCTACGTTATCTCCAAGTCCAGGAACAATCGAAAACGGCGGAATTAACGTATTTCCTTCAATTATGTAATCATGACTTGCTGATTTTTCTAAATCAACTTTCGAGAATGTAAATCCTCTTTCCATCATCTCATTAGCAATTTCATAACTTACAAGAGCATCTTTATCTTTATTCGATAATTCATTTTTATCTGTTGTTTTTATTTCTTTTATTTTCGCCTTTAATGTTTCTGCTCCCTTAACAACTGTAATAATATCAAAGTCACTAGCTCTAACTGAGTAATATGCACAGTAGTATGTAAGTGGTTGATGTACTTTAAACCAAGCAATTCGAAGCGCCATAAGTACATATGCACAAGCATGAGCTTTAGGGAACATATACTTTATTTTTTTACATGAATCAATATACCATTCTGGTACATTATTATCTATCATCTCTTTTTCAAAGTCTTCCGTTAATCCTTTACCTTTCCTTACACTTTCCATTATTTTGAAAGATAAACCTTCTTCTAAACCGGCGTGAATTAAATATACCATAATGTCATCACGACATCCAATTACGTCTTTAAGTTCACAAGTACCATTTTTGATTAATTCTTGTGCATTACCTAACCAGACGTCCGTTCCGTGGGATAATCCAGATATCTGAACTAATTCTGAGTATGTAGTTGGTTTGGTATCATCTAACATTTGAATAACAAAGTTCGTTCCAAATTCAGGAATACCAAATGTCCCACTAGCTGAATCTACTTGATCTCTTGTAACACCTAGTGCCTCAACTGTTGAGAAATACCCATTACTTCGGGATCCGATACATCTATTGTTTTAGGATCAATACCTGATAAGTCTTGTAATTTTCTAATCATAGTCGGATCATCGTGTCCAAGTATATCGAATTTCAAAATATTATCGTGGATAGAGTGGAAATCGAAGTGAGTTGTTCGCCATGGACTCGTTTCATCATCAGCTGGGAATTGATATGGAGTAAAGTCAAAAATATCCATATCATTAGGGACTACTAGTATTCCTCCTGGGTGTTGACCAGTAGTTCTCTTAGAACCTTCACATCCCGCTGCAATACGTTCAATATCTATACTTCTCTTCTCTATTTCATTTTTCTCATAATAATCTCTTGTGAATGAATAAGCTGTCTTCTCAGCTACCGTCGAAATAGTTCCAGCACGATATACATAATCTTCACCAAAAATTTCTTTTGTGAAGTTGTGAGCTGTTGCTTGATATTCACCAGAGAAGTTTAAATCTATATCGGGTACTTTATCTCCATTAAATCCTAAGAATGTTTCGAAAGGAATATCCTGACCATCTTTTGTCATTTTCACATCACAATGTGGGCAGTTTTTATTCGGAAGGTCAAACCCTGATGCGTATTCAGCATTCATGAAAAATTCACTATGTTTACATTTCGGACAAACGTAATGTGGAGCTAGTGGATTAACCTCTGTAATTTCCATCATTGTGGCTACAAGTGATGAACCAACGGATCCCCTCGAACCTACTAGATATCCATCATCAAGTGATTTTTTAACAAGTTTATGAGAAATTAAATAGACTACTGAAAATCCATTACCAATAATAGAGGCTAGTTCTTTTTCTAATCTCTTCTCTACAATCTCTGGTAACTGTTCTCCGTATATTTTATGAGCCATATCATAACTTAAATTTCGAACCTCATCTGCTGCTCCCTCGATATTCGGCGTATACAACTTATCTTTTAGTGGAACAACTAATTCTATCATATCATTAATTTTATGAGTATTATCTATAACTAATTCTTCTCTTAATTGTTCGTCAAGATAAGAAAATTCTTTTAGCATCTCTTCTGTTGTTAAAAATGTAGCCATCGGTTTTAAATCACGCGCACCAGGATTACTTTTCACAGTCAATCTTAGTATTTGTCTGTAAACATGTTGATATTCATCTAAATAATAACAGTCACCTGTCGCTACAACAATTTTTTCTTTTTTCTTAGCTAATTGAATTAATTTTTTCAGAATTTCTTCTAATTCAGTATTATCTGCTATTCTTTCATTTCTTATAAAATTAGCATAATGATGTTTAGGTTGAATCTCAATATAATCGTAAAAATCAATTATATCCTCAACCTTAGCTTCTTTTGAATTTAGCAATTCTTCAAATACTTCATTATCACCATTGCCACTACCAATTAATAAATCTTCTCGATATTGTTCTAATAAACTACGTGGTATCGTAGGTTTAGCAGAGTTCAAGTACTTAGTACAACTATATGAAACTAATCTGAATAAATCTTTAAGCCCTTTAGCATTCTTAACTAAAATCGAACAAGGGAATGTTCTTGAGCGTTTATGCGCAAGTTCTAAATCAATTTTTTCATCAATTTCGTTATGATATTCAATTCCTAACTCATATAATTGATCCAACATTTTAACAAAAATTTCTGCCGTAGCCTTTGTATCATAAATCGCTCTGTGGTGTTGAACTAAACGTACTTTGTATAGTTTAGCTAAATTGCTAAGACCATGTCTTTTCGCTTCTTTATTTTCAGCGCGAGAGACGAATAATGTATCTATACTAGCGTTATTTTTATTTTCTAAACCTAGTCGTTCAAAACAAGTATCTAAAAATCCAAGGTCAAACTTCGCATTGTGAGCTACCAATATGTCATCTTTATCTAACCAGTTATAAAAATTAGTCATTACTTCTTTTTCAAGTGGAGCATCTCTAACATCATCATTAGTAATACTAGTAATTTTGGTAATTAATTCTGAAATAGGTCTTTGCGGATTAATATAACTTTCAAAGCTGTCTATTTCAGCTCCATTTTTCACCTTAACCGCAGCAATCTCGATTAATCTATCACGTTCTGCTGAAAGACCAGTAGTCTCAACGTCAAATACAACATATGTAGCATCTTTTAATTTAAGTTCTTTCGGATTTGTCGTAGCAGTAATACTGTCATCCATGATAAAGGCATTTAACCCATAGATTGGTTTAATATCCTTTCCTTTTGAACTTAAACAAATTTCAGGATATGCTTGAACACCATACGTATCTGTAAAAGCAATGGCTTCATGTCCCCAATCTATAGCTCGAGCTAAATATTCTTTTGCTGAAGAAATACCTTCAAGCTGACTCATTTTTGTATGCGTATTTAACTCAATTCGTTTACGCCCATTATAATTGTCTTTCTTCTCTTCTTTATGAGCAACCTCAATAGACTTAGGCTCGATGATTGTATCTCTTAAGTACGGATCATTACTTACAGCTCCGTGAATCTTAAGCCATTGACCTTTCTTTATTCCTTTTACTAAGTCAATTAATTCATTCTTACGTTTATTTTGAAATTTTAAATTAGGATTATTACCAAATAATCTTAGTATTATAGAATCACTATAATCTGTGAGTTTTAAACGATATTGACTTGAACCATTTCTATGAACTATCTCTTCAGTCCCAAAAACCTGAGCCATTATAGTTACATCTCCAGCATATCCAACAACATCCTTAATTTCTACAATGTCCTCATCACGAATTTCTTGACCATATCGAGTTCCACCGCCACCTCCAAAGGCAACAAATTTCCTTTCAGGTTCTTTTGGTTTTCGTTCTGCTTCTTTTTTCTCTATTTCCTCTAACTTAACGATTTCCTGGGAAATTTTTTCTTCTTGACTCTCTAATACCGCTTCAACATCAGTTTTAGAAAAGTTAGGAATAATATCTTTAATTGCAATACCTAAATTTCCATAACTACTTATTATTTGCTGTTTTCGTTCATTAATAAAGTTATTCCAAATAGATGGAGCCATTATTTTCATAGTTAAAACACTATTGTTAACTTCAACTTCACTAAATAAAATACTCTCCATTAGAACTTGAGAAATCTCTGAGAAGTTTTCTAATATTATATATTTCCAAAAATTCTTTTATTTGCTCATCCGTGACTTCAGCACTTACCTTCAAACGATAATTAACAATATAATCACCTAAGAAATTTTCTCTCAATTTCTGAATAAGTAATGTTAATTCTTCTACTGAAGGTAAACTTTCTCCACTAAAATTAAACGTCCAAATCTTATTTTTTTATTATCTTTTTCTATATTATCTAAAGAATAATTTTTTCAAATTTTTGAATTGGATAACTGTTCTTCTAATTCTAATGTTTTTAACTAATAAAGAAAAAAATGTTTATTACTCATGATTCCTCCTACTTTTTTTGTATACCTGACTAGGTTTTTATTAATTTTTTTAAGTTTCTCTCTAATTTTATCGCTAAAGAGTAAAAATTAATTATCACAACAATTCTTATAACTTCCATTAAACATAAAAAAATTCATTCATCTTAATTCTATTAAAGATAAAATGAATTAATTTTTTTCACACAGATTTTTTTAATGGGAGTAAATCAAAAAAATCGCGATTTTTTTTAAGAAACAAGATTTTTATTGAGTTACCCTCACAAATTTTTATTAAATATCTAAAAAAATTTTTATAATACGCATTTAGATATCGATAAATCACTGCGTCTACGAGTTCTCATATGAACTTTGTTAAAATTTTAGGACTTTTGGACCAGCCCCATTACTCATAACTAAATTATACTAAAAATACCAACTAAAAACAAATGGTTATTTTCTTAACAACTATTTATTTTTAATTGGCATTCTTTAATTTAACTTATATTATTTATAAAATGCTTCTACTTTAGCTAATACATCAGCTACTTGCGTATCAACTTTTTCTAAAGTTTGTCTTTCTTTAACTTCTACGATTCCTTCACCGGCTTTTTTACCAACAACTACTTGTAATGGAATACCGATAAGATCAGCATCGTTAAATTTAACTCCTGCACGTTCTGCCCTATCATCGTAAAGAACTTCATATCCTGCTGCTGTTAATTGAGCATATAACTCATCGCTAAATTTAACTTGATCTTCTTTCTTAACATCAACACATACTAGGTGCACTTGATATGGTGCTACTTCTTTAGGCCAAATAATACCTTTTTCATCATTGTGTTGTTCAATAATCGCTGAAATACAACGAGTTACTCCAATACCATAACATCCCATATAGAAGTGATTTGCTCGACCATTCGCATCTAAGTACGTAACATCCATAGCTTCTGAATATCCTTTACCTAGTTCGAATACTTGTCCAACCTCAATACCTTTAGCAAATTTAACTGGTCCTGATAAGTCTTCTGCTAAATCACCTTCTTCAATCATACGAAGGTCATAGTGAGCATCAATTTCATAATCGCCTGGGTTTACGTTGATGTAGTGGAATCCTTTCTTGTTAGCTCCACAGCTGTGGTTATACATATATTTAATGGCATTATCACCGATTACTTTACAATTTTTAATTCCAAATGGTCCCATGTAACCTGCTACACTTCCCATAACTTCTTCAATTTCTTGTTCAGTAGCCATCTCAACTTCAGAAGTTCCAGTAGCTTTCATGAATTTAATATCGTTAAGTTGATCATTACCACGCATAAGAACTAAATAAAACTCTCCATCAGCTTTTAAAGCTAATGCTTTCATAGCACGATTAACTTCTACACCACAAAATGCTGCAATATCATCAATTGATTGTTGATTTGGAGTTTCTAATAAACTACGTTCTTTTCTCGAAGCCAGTAGGCATAGTATAGTTTTGTTCAACTACTGCTGCAGTTTCTATATTTGCTGAGTAGTCACTCTCTTCAGTATAAACAATTGTATCTTCTCCTACTTCTGCTAATGCTTGGAATTCATGTGTATAGCTTCCACCAATATTACCTGAGTCAGCTTGTACTGCACGATACTTAAGTTCAAATCTATCAAAGATATTGCTATATGCTTGATAATAATCATTATACGTTTCTCTTAATGACTCTGGTGAATCATGGAATGAGTAAGCATCTTTCATAATGAACTCTTTACAACGTAATAAACCTAAACGTGGACGAATTTCATCACGGAATTTAGTTTGGATTTGATATAAGTTCATAGGTAATTGTTTATATGATGTAACCATATTATTAACTGTTTGACTAATAATTTCTTCAGCTGTTGGACTTAATGCATATCCTGCATTTTTTCTGTCAGTTACACGAATAAGCTCGTCTCCCATCTTGTTCCAACGACCAGATTTTTTCCAATATTCATCTGATTGTAAAATAGGCATTAAAAGTTCTGCAGCTCCAATTTTACTATGTTCTTCTCTAATTACTTTTTCAATTTTTTGAATTACACGAGTAGCCAAAGGAAGGTAAGTATAAACTCCCGCAGACACCTGCTTCACCATCCCCGCTTTAATAAGCAACTTATGACTAATTGCTTCTGCAGAGGACGGCACTTCTCTTGTTGTCGGAATAAATGTTTTTGATTGTCTCACAACAATACCACCTCTCATATTTAAAATTTCTATACTATTATACCATAAATTATAATATTTTTTTTCAAAAAAATTATTTTTTTATAATATAATACTAAAGAATAATAATCTTGTTATTTCTCAAAGTGAATTATAACTTATGGAAAAACTAGAATTTTCTTTCGAAACTAACATTTCTAAAAATTATATCATTTTTTTCAACTATTTGTAATTCAAATTTCCCTCAGAATATAGTATAATAAATAGGATAATTATTTATGGAGGGATATATGTTTAATTATCCTAATAAGAAAAGTAACTTCATTCAAAAAACTAAGTATTCTAATCGAGGTATGGAACTCGAAGAAGATATTAACTTTGCGAATAAGTATTACTTAAATAATGACATTGCAGTTATTCATAAAAAACCTATTCCTATTCAAATAGTAGAAGTGAATTATCCTAATAGAGCGAGTGCTATGATTACTAAAGCATTCTACAAAACTCCATCTACTACCGATTATAACGGACTTTGGAACGGGAGATATATTGATTTTGAAGCTAAAGAAACTAATTCAGCTACTTCATTTTCTTTAAATAATATTCATGAACATCAAATAAAACATATGGAAAAAATTTTTAATCATGGTGGCATAACTTTTATTATCATTAGATTTAAAAAAATCGATAAAACATTTTTGCTACCTTTTAAACATTTTACATTCTTTTATAAACGTGCTCAAAATGGAGGAAGAAAGTCAATAAAACTAAGTGAATTCAAGGAAACTGCATTTGAATTATCATTTAACTATAAAATAAGATTAGACTATTTAACTATTATAAAAAATAATGAAAGTGAGTTTTAGCAACAGATGAAATCTTTATTTAAATACATTAGTTCCATCTTTTTCACAATCTGCTTAGTATTATTCTTTATTGTTTTAATGCTATTTGCTCGTGAATTAAAAGATGTACCAGATATTACTCAAGCTAATTTACAAGATCCATTATCATCAGAAATTTATGATAAAAATCTTAACTTAATAGCTACGGTTGGCGCTGAAAAAAGGGAATATGTATCTATAAATGACATTCCAAAAAATATCACAGATGCTGTTCTTACTACAGAAGATTCAAGATTCCAATCTCATATCGGCTTAGATCCTATTCGCCTTATCAAAGCAGTACTTGTAAACATTCGTTCTAATTCTGCACAGCAGGGGGCAAGTACAATTACACAACAAGTAGTAAAAAATTCATTACTTACATCTGATAAATCTTTACAACGTAAAATTCAAGAAGCATATCTATCTCTTAAATTAGAAAATAGATATAGTAAAGATGATATATTAGAAATGTACATGAATAAAATTTACTATTCTGATGGACAATACGGAGTTAAAACTGCTGCTAAATACTTTTATAATAAAGAATTAAATCAATTATCACTTCCACAAGTTGCGCTTTTAACCGGAATGCCTCAACAACCAATTTTGTATAATCCTTACGATTATCCAAAACAAGCAAAAGAGCGTCGAGATACAGTATTATACGCACTTCTTAATAATGATAAAATTACAGAAGCAGAGTATAATGATGCTATTAATACACCAATTACTGACGGGATAGTTGAAAAAACAAAAGAAGAACGTGCAAACCAACATACTTACAATCCTAAGTTCGCTGCTTACATAGATCAAATTACTAAAGAACTAAAAGAAAATCATAACTTTGAAAATATTAAAGATCCTCTTTCTATGGGGTTAAAAATATACACTAATTTAAATCCTGAATTACAAATATATGTTCAAAATATGTTAGATAATCAAAGTTCTCCAATGAAGCCTCACGCCTCTCAAGCTGCAATATCTGTTCTAGATACTAAAACAGGGCTTATTGAAGCAATCGGTGGTGGAAAAAATTATAAAGCAGGTGGCTATAACTTTGCTGTTGATGCCCGCGTCCAACCTGGTTCATCAATTAAACCTTTAATTGACTATGCTCCAGGGATTGAATACTATGGATGGGATTCTCAAACAACATTTTCAGATTCACCTTATCAAATTGCTGGAACTAATTTCTTTATCCAAAACTGGGATAGACTTTACCATGGAACAGTTTCTATGAGTAGAGCGTTATCTTGGTCTTATAATATTCCTGCTGTTCGTGCCTTTGAAACAGTTGGTTATGAAAGAGCAAAACATTTTGCAGAAAAACTTGATATACCTGTAACAAAAGACGAACCAACTACTGCCATTGGAGGTAACGTCGATGGCGTATCTACTCTACAAATGGCAGGTGCATTTGCATCTTTCGGTAATAAAGGATACTTCAATAAACCTTCAACAATAGTTAAAGTATTTAACGCAAATGGAAAAGAATTACCTAATATAAAAGAAGAACCTGTTAAGCAATGTCAGAAGAAACTGCATATTTAATGACAAACATACTAAAAGGTGTACTTACTAGCAATGGTACTTCTCCAAACGGTAAAGTGGCTAACTTCGACATGGCAGGTAAGTCTGGATCTAGTACCTTTGATGAATCAGCATTTTATAACTATGGAATAGATGTCGTAAACTCCACAAAAGATAGTTGGATGATTGGTTATACTACCGACTATACTGTTGCCGTATGGCAAGGGGCTGATATGGTAGATTCGGCTGCAAAAGCACTATCAACAGAACAAGCTCAAACCACTCAGGTAATCATGGCGGATGTTATGAAAAAAGTATCAGATAAGAAAGTACCTGCTGCATTCGAAAAACCAGCTGGTATTGAAACGAAAAATGGTGTTGAATATTCTAAAGAAAGAAATACAGAAACAGATCACATGTATGCTGGTAGCGATAAAGACGCTGTTTACCAAGCTGCGATTGCTCAAAAACAACGTGATAGCCGCTCTGCTCTTACAACTGTATTTAATTCATTAACAAACTCTACAACAAACACAACTAATCAAAACCAAACAGCTGGTAGAAACGGTACTAATAACACCACTAGTACTAATAGACTTACTAATCAAAATACACGGCGTTAAAAAAAATAAGGACCACCCTTGAAAAGGGGTGGTTTTCTCTTCGGGTATAACCCTTTGTTACTAACACGCACCTCAAGGCGCTGGCTTTCACATTCGTTCAAGCCCTATTGTATATTGACGCCCGCTACCCGTTAAACGGGGTTATTTATTTTTTCTTATTTCCAAATGGATTTGTATATTCTTTTGTTGTCAATTTATCTATTGAAATATCATGCGATTCTTGTTCTCTGATATATTTTCTTATTGTACTTTCATTTAATCCTACAGTACTTATATAATATCCTTCAGCCCAAAACTTTCTATTTCCATACTTATACTTCAAGTTTGAATGCATATCAAATATCATCAGTGAACTTTTTCCTTTCAAATATCCCATGAAACTTGAAACACTGTATTTTGGTGGTATTGATAATAGCAAATGTATATGGTCTGGCATTATATGCCCCTCTATTATTTCTACACCTTTATACTTGCATAACCTCTTTATTATACTTACTATATCTCGTTTATATTGATTAAATTCTATTTTTCGTCTATACTTAGGTGTAAATACCATATGGTATTTACACAGCCACTTTGTATGCGATAAACTATTATGTTTATTTGCCATTATAAAATCAGGCAGTGTCAAGATTTTTGTGTAAACACAATCTGATGTTTTAAATAAAGTTAACTATTTATAATTTTATTAGTTCTTATGGCTTTTATTCCTTAGAGTTTAATAAGATTTTTCGAGAGATTTTGTCAAGAATTCAAAGAAGGCTTGCCCTTGTTCTTGACAAAATCATAGAAAAATCTAAACTCTAGAAGGGAATAAAAGCTAGTTTATATATATTTCTTCTATCATATTCTCTAATTCTTCTTTCGCCATACTAAATCCATAGTGTGATATACCTACATATTTTACGTTATATTCACATGCTGATACACAAACATATCTGTTTAGAGATTGTTCATTAGGGAATTGTTCTTTTTTCTTTATTCCTTTTTTTAGATGTTTATTATAATTTTTCTATTATATTTGTTGTATAAATACTTCTTCTTATTGATTTTGGGAATAAATAATATGTAAATAGACAATCTCTAATATCTAATAGACTATTTGTTACTTTTGGGTATTTTCCTTTATATTTATCTATAAATAATGCCAGATTCTTTTCTGCCTCATCTTTTGTCGATGCTTGATACACCACTTTTAAATCTTCTGATATTTCCGCTTTATCTTTTGATCTTACTTTTAGTAAAATATTTCGTATTATATGCGTCCAACATGTTTGATACTTCGCTTTAGGAAATGCTTCTTCGAGTTTTTTTCTTTTTATTCCTTTTAATCCATCTGTGACAAACAATAATACTTTGTTTAAACCTCTTTTCTTAAGATCTTCTAACATATCTTTGTAGTTTTCTGGTGATTCTGTTGGAAATAATTCATATGATAGGATTTCTTTTTCTCCGCTTATTGTTATTCCTATTAATATATGTAGTGCTTCTTTTCCTACTGTTCCTCTTTTTACACTAATATATGTTGAGTCTGCATATACTACCGCATATTCTTTTGTTATTTTTCTTGAATGATATTCTTTAACTTTCTCATCTAATTGTTTAGTTATAACACTTATTGTTTGTGGTGAATAGTAGTGTCCATACAATTGTTCTACAATTTTACCTATTTCTCTTGTAGTCATGCCTCTTTTATACAGTAATATTATTGTCTCTTCTAAATTTTGTGTGTTTCTTTTATATGGTACTAGGGTTTGAGGTGTAAATTCACTATTTCGATCTCTTGGAACTTTTATTGATAGTTTCCCATACTCACTGTATATTGTTTTTGAGTAACTTCCATTTCTTGAATTTCCTGTATTATAACCTTCTACAGAGTATTTTTCATAATTTAGAAATCCTGTAAGCTCAGCTTCTAATACTGTATTTATAGCTTTTTCTACTTCAGCTCTAAATATTTCTGAAATATCTTCTCCTTTTAGTAGTGCATTTACTAATTTTGTGTTATTATTATTCATGAGAGATTCCTTTCGTAATGAGTTGTCGTTAACTTTATTTTACACCTAGGAGTCTCTTTTTTCTATGTCTTTTTTTTTCAACTTCTCTTGACTTTTCTGTTTACACAAAATATTATACACTATCAAAAATCATCCTTTCTTTATTTTAGAGCTTGAACTACTCTTATTTTATCAAGAAAGGATGATTTTTCAATTGTTTAACTTTTGTCTCACACCCGCATAGCGGGTGGTTTTTTGTTTCGGAGACTTCGTCTCCTTAACTGGCTAAAGCCTTTAATAAGAAAAAATCTAAGCAGCAAAATGCTGCCTAGATTTCTAGAGTGAATTTTTCTCGTGCCCCAAACTTGACAAAGAGCCAAAGTTCTACAATTTTTTTTAAATTTTAGAAGTTAAAACCTTCATAGAATATTCTATTTTTATTTATACGGTAAATGTCAATATCAAATTAGACAGAAAATTTTTCAGTAAAAATCTTAGGGGCACAACCAAAAATCTCCCCTCCCATTTTTTTGAAACAAATCAGCTTAATAGGCACGTAGAAAAAACAGACATCTTAGTCAAGGGTTTAAACAAAGTGTCCCTTGACTAATGGTGGAAGTTTTTTCTATACTTTGCCTATGCTGATTGTTTTATTATCGCTCTAACTTCCTTATTAAAGGCTTCATTTGCTGTTTGATAACCTAGTATTTTCCTAGGGGTATTATTTATTCTATCTACTATATTCTCGATGTATTGTCTATTATAATCATCTATAGACGTACCTTTTGGTATAAACTGTCTTATTAATTTATTAAAATTCTCATTCTCACCTCTTTCAAAGGCTGAATATGGGTGTGCAAAATACACATCTACTACATTCAAGAAGTATTCACCTAATGTTGAAAATTCAGCTCCATTATCTGCTGTTATAGTCTTTATAATACCTGGTGGATATTCTTCCATTATTTTATTTAATGCATATGTTACAGACTCACTGTCTTTGAAATCTATTAATACTACGATACCTTTCCTTGTTTTTCTTTCTGTTAGGGTTAGTAAACATGTACTTTCTCCTTTTTTTCCATGTACTGTATCTATTTCAAAATGACCAAATTCTTCTCGATTATTAATATGTGCTGGTCTTTCATCTATACTAATACCTAAGATCTTTTTATTCTCTTTTGGCTTTGTTTTACGTTTTTTTCGTCTTACTTTCTCTTTAAGATCTATATTTTTAACTTTAAGTCTACCTTCATCTATATAACGATAGAGCGTATTTACGCAAACTACTTCTTCTTTTGTAAATATTCCCATAGCTAATGCTCGTCCTATCACTACATCTGGTGATAGTTTATCTTCTAAAATTAGTTTTTCTGCGTATTCTAAGAACTCTTTAACCTTCTCAGACTTAGATTTATTATGACTTTTCATTCGATTTGTTTCGTATACATATTGACCATATATTGGACTATATTCATCTTTGTACTTAACTTTATTGTTAACCTTTTGTTTAGTTCTAACTGTACCTCTTTTGATTTCATTAAGCACTGTTTGAGGTGATACTCCTAGTATTTTCACCATAGTACGTTTTGACATGAAAGGTAATTTTTTCTTCTTGCATTTCTCAGCTTCTTTAATTAAGTTAGATAAAATTATTCGAATTGCGAGTGTTAGGTGTTTACTTTCTTTGTATTTTCTTGTAAAATTAGTTTTAGACATAGTAAAAATCTCCTTGGTATTTTGTGGTAAATTTATTATAGCAGATTTTTACTGTGTTTTTTTATTTTATTTTTTAGTGTCTAATTTGATTATACAATCTTCCTTTTTATTTATACCTTTTTCCTTCAGTATCTTTTCATATGCTATATTCATAACCATTGGACCAGCAATTATATAATTATATTCCTCTCCAATCGGCAAATAATTAGAAAGTTGCTCAGAAGTAAATCTTCCATTTTGTAAATAAGATTTAAAATTACTTCTTTCATTCCATAATTCAAATTTTTCTTGATATAGAAGTTTTTTATCTTTTTTCACAGTATATAGGAATGTTATATCTTTATTATCAAATTTATCGGCTAAGCCAAGTAAAGGAACAACACCAATTCCACCACCAATAAGAACAAACTTTTCGTTCTTACCAGATTTTTCAATCATTGAACTCAATACACCATATCCTCTAGTTAAATTAACTTTTTCGCCTATCTCTAAATTAGGAAGATTTTTTGTAAAATCTCCTACTGCTTCTATAGACATCTGGACATAGCCATCTCGTTCTGGTATATTTAAAATTGAAAATGGATGTGGCTCCTTCATCCCCTTTACATTAGGGAACGAAATAAATGCAAAATCACCCGCTTCTATTTTTCTTAAAACAGATTTACTAGTGGTAATTGTTAACTCTGTAATATTTGAATCTACTTTTCTGACATTTTTTAAAAGGCCTACTTGTACATTTAAATACTTATTATATGCATAGTGTCCATAAGTACCGAATGCAATTACAGTATATAAGATAACTAAAATAGTAAATGGAATTATACTTCTTATATATGGAATCAGAAGAACATGAAGGAAAGCTAATAGTGCAGCTACTAAATTAAGTCTATGTATCCACATAGATAACTCATGTTTAAAGATTTTTTCTAACATCTTTTTAATTTTCATTAAGATGCTTATTCTTGAAGTTAACCAACCAGCCATAAAAACAAGAGAATATGCAATAATTCCAATAAATATATTCATTGACCATTCTCCTGTTAATTTTATAAGTCCTGATGATTTCAACAGTTGATCATGAAGATACATAAAGATTACGGCAAAAATTGCTGTTACTCCATGAATTATATACATATCCGGTAATCCTATTATTCTATCTAACCATTTTGGCTGTGAAGATAGAAAAATTGCTGATAGCATCCATGAATAAGCAAATACTCCTAAATTAATAGCTAGTACTCTACTCCCAAAAACCTCTGGCAAACCATTTCCTATTGTTACTATTAATGGCAAAGGTATTGTTAACAATACTATTAACCAAATCATATTGAATATAAATCTATGTTCTCTCAACATCCGTTATTTTTCCTTCCTCAAAAACTCTTTTTATCCCCTCTTTTGTTAACAAAATCCCTGTTAACAATTTATTTTCTACTATTTCACTCCAAATTTTCTCGTTAGCAACTACTCCTGCAGTTGCTAATACATCAGCATCTGATAGATATGTTTTAACTACTGTGACTTGGACATGATTAATATCATTACCACTTTTATATGTTGTCCTTTTTTACTAATCCCCGAAGTTGCCACAGCTCCATTTTTTATACTATACTTAGCAATTATTTTCTCCTTGTCTTCAGGATTCTCTATCCCTATTTCCCAAGAAAAATCACTATCAAGTCTAGTACCAACCTATATATCTCCTGCACCATTAATTGCCCCCGCTTCTATAATATTACTATCAATAAGGGGCTTTATATATTTCATAAAGGCATTTTCTATTGCCCAACCCTTCACAAATCCTGTTGGATTATATTTTCCATCATAAAATGGATCAAATAAACCTTGAGTTTCTTTTTTAGCGATTATAGACCTACTGTAGACTTCTTGATATTCCAAATCAAAAAAAACATCTTGTAATTCTTCACCTAAATCAGTATGTCTACTAACTAAACTAGCAGGTAAAAACGGTGAAAATTTCTCTTCCACGTTTTGTAAATATTTATCAATCTCATAAACAATTTGATTCAACGCGTCTATTAAAATTTCATCAAAACTATCCCTAACAAAGGCTATTGTGAACGGCATGTTCATTCTTTTCAATACATAGGTCTTAAACTTAAACATTTTATTTTGCCTTATTTAATGCATCTTGTAAAGAACCTTTAAATCCTTCGAATGTTTCAGATGCTCCAGATACTAATGCAATATCACTACTTTGAGCAACTATTGCTTCTTCAATATATTTAGGAAGTGCTGTCTTATTAATACTTTGTGAAAATTCTTCATCTGGCTGAAGAAGTACATTAACATTGGCTATTTTCCCACCTTGAACGACTACACTTACTTGGAAATCTCCTTTGGTTGTTTTTGTAACCGCTCCCGTATAAGTACCATCTTTATAAGTTACTGCTTCTTTTGGCGAAGTAGAATTATTAGTGCTCGAACTTTTTGTTGTATTATTTTCTTTTTTTATATCTTGATTTATATTTTGTGATGTAGAGTTTTTCGTTAAACTTTGAGTACTAGGTTTTACAAAAGTATAATATCCTGTAGTTAACGCTGATGCTCCCACAACACCAATTAATGCTGTTTTCTCGATTTTACCCACGCTATCTCTCCTTTTTCTTTTACTTTTAAGGATAATATATCATATTTTTAATATACATCCTAGTAATTTGTATTAGTAGTATTGTATATATTTTTACTTAAAGTTTAACTAAAATATATAGAAATTAAAAATAATTTAACTTATTTCAATTTATGTAACCTAATTTTCAATTTTCAAAAAAATCTTTAGAGATATATGCTACCTCTAAAGATTTTTTTAATTATTTTTAGGTCTCGTCTCCGGGAATGTGAATACAAAAATAATATACATTACACTTCCTAATAAATAGAATATTATTGATGAATTATATCCCAAGTGATTTAAAACTAAACTCCAAGTAAAGTTAAATAATGTATAAATTGCATATCCAAAAGCCCAAAATATTCCAAACATTATTGTTAATCTTTGTGAATTCATATTTGGTAACTCATACGGAAGATTTAAGTATACTGGATATTGTGAGTACATGAAAAATCCTGATAAACTAAACATAGTATATGCTAAAACAACATTAGTAGACACAAAAGCTAGTCCTAATGCCATGAATCCAATCATTAATACTCCATGAACGATTAAAAAAGGTTTTCTTCTAAAGTTTAATTTTCTAGTAACCATTAAACTAAATAAAGTTCCAATTATTCCACCAAGTGTTACAGTTAATATCATGAACTCAGGTTTAAAACTAGCATTATGAGAATGCTCTGCTACTATCCTTGGTAATGATACTAACGGCATAACATATAGGAATAAAAATCCTCCAAAACCTAATGAAAATACATAAATAAATTTATCTTTAAATCCATCAGCATAAGTATATTTCTTAACTTCTTCTTCATGCAATGTTTCTTTTGATTCAATCAATAATTTATAAACAAAATAATTCGGATGTTTCCAAGTTATTGTTGGTTCAAAATCATGAGAGAAAATTAACCAACAGATAAATAGAATTATACTAAAGATACTAAACCCTATCATAGTATAACGCCAATCTTCTACAAAATGCTCTTTGAACAGTAAGAATAAGATAGCGACTAATGCAGCTCCAACATTGTATGCAGCAGTGATAATTGCACTAGTCATTATTTTCTTATCATTCGGTATAAATTTAGCTACAAACGAATTTATAAATACAATTATCATTGATCCCCCAAATGCCATAATCATTCTAGAGAATGTATATAACCAGTAATTATGGGTAAAAATAGCAAAGAATGAGAAACATAAACAAAATAATGCTAATATTGCAGCTTTCTTTGGATGTAACTTAATTAAAATAAACGCAGCAAGAAGGTTAGCAATAATTCTTGCTATAGTTATTGTATAATTAACTACTTCTGAAATTATAGGAGAAACCTTTTCTCCATTAAAATAGTGATCTGTGATTTGCTTTGATAAGTTTGATCCTGCTACCCAGTTAGTAGCAAATACTACATATGCAGCAATTAGAATAGCAAACATTATTATTCCTTGTTTTCTTGTAGGTGAATTTGCTGATAATTCCATATATATACCTCTTTTTTGTAATTTAGTAGTACAACATGAAACTGTTATAATACTGTTTTTTATATTCAACTATAGTTTAATATAAAACATATGAAAATGCAAGAAAAACCTAGTTATTGCATTACGTTTTCATGTAATTATTTTCAAAAAAAGAAAGATTAATATCAAAGTATTAATCTTTCTTCCTAAATAGATTTTTTAATGATAATATAGGTTTATTTCTAACTATCTTTTCATTTCCAATGAATTCTCTCATTTCTTTTAAGCATTTTCCAGAATTTTTTACAATAAAGTTAAAACTTCCAGCACTTTTTGTATCTATAAAAAATCCTCTGATATATTTATCTCTAAAAAACATTTGAGCTCTAACTTTATCTACCTCTGTCCAAGGTATCTGAATATAATCCTCAGGATTTCTAAAATTATAAAACTCAAATGCTTTATCCCCGACCATTACGTCTCCATGTTTATTACCAATTGATCCCGTAAGGCAATTAGCTTTCGTCGTGTAAATCACTTTTGTATTCATCGACATCACCATAACTTACACCTCCTATAGATTTCCACAATTAATTTAAAAAGAGGAAGTTGAGACCTTTCGACTCAACTTCCTAAACTTTATTACATTACACCTGCTACGTGAGCAATTACACCTAATGCAAATAATCCGAAGATTATTACAACTGGGCTTACTTTGCGTTTTAATAACCACATACATACGAATGTTAATAATAACGCTGCAAATCCAGGGATAAGTTGATTTAAGTTATCTTGTAATGTTGTAACTTTTTCTGGTGTTAATGAGAATTTTCCACTTGTTGCTTTTGTAACAATATCTTGTAATACTTCACCAGTAATGTGTGTACCTTTTTCTGGGAAGTGGATAAATGCTTTTTCATCTAATTGTACTTTAGAAACAACTAATGGGAAGCTGATGTTAGTCCAACGTTGAACTAAGATACCCATTACGAACATACCAAGGATTGAAGCTCCTTTTGTAATTGTTTGTAAAATACCACCTGAAAGGTCACTTGTAATTTCTGAACCTTTTTTATAACCAAATTCTTGTGTATACCATAAGAATCCGATACGAATTAAGTTCCATGCGACAAAGAAGAATAATGGTGCAATAATTGAACCACCAGTTGCTAATGAAGCTGCAATAGCTCCAAGGATAGGACGAACTGTAAACCAGAATACTGGATCCCCAATACCTGCTAATGGTCCCATCATACCAACTTTAACCCCTTGGATTGCTGCGTCATCAATATCAGCTCCATTTGCTTTATCTTCTTCTAAAGCAAGTGTAACCCCTAGGATAGGTGCTGCAATATATGGGTGAGTGTTAAAGAACTCTAAGTGACGTTTTAATGCTAGAGTTGCATCTTCTTTGTTTGGATATAATTTTTTAAGTGCTGGGATTAAAGCAAATGCCCAACCACCATTTTGCATACGTTCATAGTTCCATGAACCTTGAAGGAACTGAGAACGTAACATAACGCTACGACGATCTTTTTTACTTAATGTAATTTTTTTCTCTGACATTTGTAGTTCCTCCTTATTAATAATCGTTTAAGATATCGCCTAGTGGATCTCCAGATGAAGTATTTCCACCACCGCCACCTTTGTTTTTAGAAAGGTTTAGGTAAATAATAGCTAAACATAATCCAATGATACCAGTTGCGATTAATGTTAATTGGCTAATTGGTGCTAATGCAAATCCTAAGAAGAAGAACGGCCATACTTCTTTAGTTGCCATTAAGTTGATAACCATTGCGAAACCAACCGCAACTACCATTCCTCCACCGATTGCCATACCTTCTGTGAACCATTTTGGTAAAGATTCAAGGGCTTTTTGAACTACTGATGATGGAATGAACATTAATAACCCTGCTGGAATAGCAACACGTAATCCTTGAGCTGCAAGTGCTACGTAGTGCCAGAATTCAACTCCACGGAAGTTACCGTGTTCTGCTGCGCGGTCAGCTTGGTGAACAATAACTACTGATAGTGTACGAACAACCATTGTAAGTACAAGACCAACTGTAGCTAATGTAACAGCTGTTGCAATAGCAATAATACGTCCTTCAGCTGAAAAATCTCCAGCTTTAATGAAAATAATAGCAGATGCTACTGATGCTAAAGCAGCATCTGGAGCAACCGCAGCCCCAATATTAGCCCATCCAAGTGCTAATAATTGAAGAGCCCCACCTAAAAATAATACCTTCTGATAAATGTCCTGTTGCTAAACCGATTAATGAACAAGCAATAATTGGTTGATGGAATTGGAATTGGTCTAAGATACTTTCCATACCAGCTAATAACGCAACAATTAGGACTAATATAACTGTTAGAATACTAAATTCCATAGTGTCCTCCTAATTTCTATTAAATTATAATTTTTAAACCTTCACTTGATTTAGCTTCAATAAGTTTGAATAAATCTGATGGAGAATCGTTAGATACTTTACGAACATCAAATTTAACTCCTAAATCACGAAGTTTTTTTATACTTCTACGTCTTCTTGATCTAATGATAATACGTTATTAATTTGAACTTTACCAACTGAGTGAGCCATAGATCCGATGTTTAATTCTGGAATCTCTACTCCTTTTTTTCAATTACTGTAAGTGCATCTTGTGGTGTTTCAAATAATAATAACGCTTTTTGTATCACCAAATCTTGGATCATTATAAACTTGAACAAGTTTATCTAATGGAATTACGTGTGCGCGTACTCCTGGAGGAGCTGCTTGCTCAATAAGTTTTTTTACGTAATTCATCTTTCGATACTGAATCTGAAACTACAATAATTCTGTTTGGATGAGTTGCTTTTGTCCAGTTTGTAGCAACTTGTCCATGTAGTAGACGAGTATCGATACGGGCTAATACAAATTCTATTTTCCCATTTCCTAGTACTGTACCTTCAGGAATTTCTCCTTGAGGTGCAGCTGTTGTACTTTCAGCTACTTCTGCTTTTGGTTGTAGTTCTTCAGGGCGAACTTTAACTCCATCAATAGCTGTTGGTGTGATTGCTTTTGCAATCTCATGAGCTGTTGTCATAGTGAATCTACTAGCATATGCTTCAATAAGCATTGGTAAGTTTAATCCTGCTACGATTGCTCTCTTCTCTGGTGCTTCTTCAAATAACTTGTTAGCTTGGTTAAATGGACTTCCACCCCAAAGATCGACAAGGAAAAGAATTTCTTCAGAATCTACTTTAGCAATAGCTTCTTGAAGTTTTCTTTGCAAGTCTTCTGGTCCTTCACTTGGCATAAATACAACTGCTTCTACTTTTTCTTGTTCACCAAAAATCATAGAACCTGATTGTTTAATTCCTGCAGCAAATTCACCGTGACTCGCGATGATAATTCCTACCATCTTAGTACCTCCTTTTATTTAATTCTTATTTATTATGACGTGTATACCTTTGCATACAGATAGATTATATCATTTATTATTTTTTTTGTAAATGTTTTAGTTTTCTATTTTACAAACAATGCAATCGATTTCTATTTTTTTATTTTAAATAGCTTATATATTTTTTTTTACGACAAATACATAAAAACAGTTTTATTAACTTATATAAGGCGAATTTTATTATATTTCTTCTGTTCGTTATGTTAATTTTTAATTTAAAAAAATATATTATGAAAAATATTTTTTTCATACTTTCATAAAATTGTAATTGTTTTTTTATTTAATAGTACAGTAAAAAAATAATAACGCAACAGTCTATTGACACGTTACGTTATTATTTTATCATCTAAATAATTTTCATTATATTCTTTTCTGGGAATAGCATTTTTAATACATTCAATGATAATCTTCTAGACTTACCTGAATGTGGATAAATATGCATCATCATCATAGGATTAAAATTGGCTTCGATAACTCCATAATTAGTAGCACTAACTTCTTCTTTTATATCTGAAATTATTAAATCTACACCACAAACCTTAGCCATCATAGCATCCGATATTCGAACAGCTAGCTCTTTATAGCTATCATGAACCTCATCTGTCATATCCACAGAGTCTCCACCTGTACTGATATTTGAATTTTCTCTAAGATATGCTACTTCATTCATAGCTAATATAGAATCAAAATTTAATCCTTGTTCAGATAATTGAAGTTTTTCAATTTCACCTAACTCTATTTTTTTCAGAGGAGTTTTCTTTGCATCTCCTCTTAGTGAATCCGAATTTTTTTGTTCAACCAATTCTCTTATTGTATGTTTACCATCGCCAACAACATTTGCGGGCACTCTTAATAATACAGCTTCAGTTTTTCCTTCAATAACAAAGAATCTATATTCTGTTCCCTCAATAAACTCTTCAATAAGTATATCTTTGTCTTCTTTCAGGGCAAATTCTATAGCTTTAGAATAGTTCTCTACTGAACTTGTTCCTTTTTTAAAAATTGTTATTCCTAATCCAAAATTTGTACTCTTAGGCTTTATTACAATTGGTTTATTTTTTATATAATTAAATTTTTGTAATGCTTCTTCTAAACTAGAAACCTCATATCCTTTTGGAACTCTAAGACCTTTTTCAGCTAATACTTTTTTAGTAACAACTTTGTTTTCCATAATCAACGGAGAAATATAACTATCTTTGCTTGTCATATTTCCATTTTTTACATATTCTACTCTTCCATTGCTTTCTAAACGAATAAATTGATCATTTTCATCAATAACAGTAACTTTAATACCATTTTTAATTGCATCTTCAATTACAGCTTGAGTAGAAAGTTCCATATTAGAATACGCACTTAGTGAATAATACTCTCTCAATGCATCTTCTTTATACATTTTTGCTAGTTTCATCCCTACTTTGGCCATATCATTTTCTTTTTGATATTCTTTTAAAAGTCTAGCTCCTATTGTAAGTTCAGGATTTTTTAATTGCTCAATCTTTTCATTTATTAAATCGATATCACTATCTAGCAAACCTACTTCTCTTACTAAGTCTTTCATTTGATTTAATAGCCATAATCCCTCTTCTGCGTACTTAACTTTTTCCATTGGATGCGCAAGAGCTACATTCTCACTATATTCATACCCTAAAGATTCAGAAGTATTTTTATCCTCTTCTTCTAACCAAACTAGAGTTTTTATGAATAAATGGATAAATCTAATATCTTTTTCTAAAATTCCAAATGGTGCAAATGGGTTTAAATCAAATAATCTAAATTCAATATACTTAATTCCTTGATCTGGGAATTTTTTGATAGTATCTGCACCTCTAAAACGAACACTAGAGTAAAATTCTTTTTCGGCTATTAATTGTTTATTTTCTACATATCCTGTTATATCTTTAATATATCTTTCTAACGAACTATATGATACTTTAATATCCTCTTCATTTACATAACCATATCTACTAGTTCTTAAACTTCTTACAAAATCAGTTGGTTTTATACCATCTGTAAAATATTTATCCTCTGCTAATGGAGAAGCACCTAAAAGATAAATTAAAAGCCATTGATATCTTAAAAACTGTCTAGCAAGTTTTAAATAAACATCGTTTTTTACAGTTACTATATCCTCTCCAGTAATTTCAGCAATTTTCTCCATCAACATATCATCTAGTTGGAAATTATAATGTATACCTGATACCATTTGTTTATATTTACCATATTTTTTTACTAAGTATTCTCTGTATTCTATATCAAACTGCTTTTCAAATTGTGCAACTCTTATATCTTCTTCATTAGGTAGTATAGCTGGTATACTTAAAGGCCAAATATATTCATCTTTTGGTAAGTTTTTTAAAGTCACTTCATGTATAGCATTTAAAATCCTTAAAACATCTTTTTCATTATTTTCTGGTGTTGTTATCAACTCAACCTGTGATTCAGCAAAATCAGTCTGAATGTACGTATGCTCGTGTCTTACTCCAAATATTTTTGGATGATCAGTTTTAGTTATCTCCCCATTTTCTAAAACACGTTGTCCTTCTTTTTCTATACCAATTTTTACATTAGCAAATAATTCTTCTAAATTATTATTTTTTATTATATCTTTAATTATCATATTACATCACTCTCTACAAACAGTATAGTTATCTTCTATCTTATCATAAATATACAATTAATAATAGAAATTGAACTCAATTCACAGTGAAATTCTGTTACTCTCTTACAATATTCTTATATATATGTTATAATCAAATTACACTTAAGAAAGGGGATAAATACGATTTACTATCGTATTTCTAAATTTTTTATGATTAAATTAATAGCTAGTGATATGGATGGAACTTTATTAAATCATAACCATAAAATTCCTAAAGAAAATGTAAAACTTATTAATTTTGCTAAAAAGCAAGGAATAGAATTTGTAGTAGCAACGGGGAGAGCTTATTATGAAGCATTACCAGCATTAAATGAAGAAAATATTAATTGTGATGTGATTAGTTTCAATGGTGGTATTGTCTATGATAAACATGCTAATATCGTCAGTATTACTCCAATGATACCTAAAGATTTATACTATACAATTGAAATATTAAAAAGTTTTGATATAAGTTATCAACTTTATACAAAAAATACTATATATACTAAAAGTATAGAAACTGATATAAACGCGTATATAGATTTAATTAGGTCTAATGGCTATGACCCGGATATTGAGCATTTACGTGCAGAAGCACAAGAAAAACTAGATATGGGATATATTACTGAGGTTGAGAATATAGAATTATACCTTAATGAAAAAGAAAACCCCCCAATCAAAATAATAGCAATATCTAATGATATAACAAAACTAGAGAATGCTACCAAACTATTATCTGCAAATAAAAATATAAGTGTGACATCATCTGGTGCAAATAATATAGAAATAATGCATAAAAATGCGACTAAAGGAGAAGCCTTAAAAGGAATAGCTAAAATTTATGGCATCAACTTAAAAAACACAGTAGCAATTGGAGATAATCTGAATGATCAAGCAATGCTAGATATTGTTGGATACAGCGTTGCAATGAAAAATGGTAATAAAATATTAAAAGAACAAGCTAAATACGTAACAGAAAAAACAAATTCTGAAGGCGGTGTTGCGGATACTATATTCAAATTAATAGAACAAAACAACGAAATTAAAGAAGATATCAATGAAGTATTAGTAAAAGCAGCAATCGATGCAACAAAATATGCTTACGTTCCCTACTCTAATTTTAAAGTAGGTGCTGCAATACTAGCTGAAAATGGAAAAATATATACTGGTTGCAATATTGAAAATGCTAGTTATTCTCCAACAAACTGTGCAGAAAGAACTGCAATATTTAAAGCAGTGAGTGAGGGAGTTACAAATTCAAAAAAATTGCAGTAGTAGGTGGTCCAAATGGAAACCTAAAGAATTACTGTCCACCTTGTGGAGTATGTCGACAAGTAATTTCCGAATTTGCAGATGAAAATTTTGAATTAATCTTAGGTAATTCAGAAAATACCTACGCTGTGTATAACTTCTTTGAAGAAGTGTTACCTCTAAGTTTTACAGCAAAAGAACTAAAAAAATAAAGTTAAATGGGAGTGACTCAAAAATCGTGATTTCGTAGAAATCGATTTTGTCGAGTCACCCCCGCACAGTTTATTAGATATCTAAAAAGCTTTTATAAAGCGCATTTAGATATCAATAAACCACTGCGTCTATGAGTTCTCACAGACACTTTGTTAGATTTTATGACTTTTAGGTCAGTCCCATCCTTTATATAGTAAACTATTTACAATTAAATTATCTAGATAAAAAAAAGTCGTAACAAAAAGTTACGACTAGGTTAAGATGACCCGTACGGGATTCGAACCCGTGTTACCGCCGTGAAAGGGCGGTGTCTTAACCACTTGACCAACGGGCCAAAAATATAAAAGGCTAAATAATTAGCCTTTTATTCAATTAATGAGCCATGAAGGACTCGAACCTTCGACCCTTTGATTAAAAGTCAAATGCTCTACCAACTGAGCTAATGGCTCATGGCTGGGATACCTGGATTCGAACCAGGGGAATGACGGAGTCAAAGTCCGTTGCCTTACCGCTTGGCTATATCCCAATAATATTAAGAATGGTGGGAAGAAGTGGATTCGAACCACTGAACCCGAAGGAGCGGATTTACAGTCCGCCGCGTTTAGCCTCTTCGCTATCTTCCCGACTTATTAAAAATGGTGGAGGTTAACGGGATCGAACCGCTGACCCCTTGCTTGTAAGGCAAGTGCTCTCCCAGCTGAGCTAAACCTCCGTTCAAATGGTGACCCGTACGGGATTCGAACCCGTGTTACCGCCGTGAAAGGGCGGTGTCTTAACCACTTGACCAACGGGCCAAAAAAATGGCTCCACAGGCAGGACTCGAACCTGCGACCCTCTGATTAACAGTCAGATGCTACTACCAACTGAGCTACTGTGGAATAATAAGTCTAATGCTTTAGCACTAGACCTCAAAAGTCTGGCAACGTTCTAGTCTCACAGGGCGTAAGCCCAACTACATTCGACGCTAAAGAGCTTAACTTCTGTGTTCGGTATGGGTACAGGTGTGTCCTCTTCGCTATCGCCACCAGACGAAAACTTCATATACATATTATATCATCTTTTTTCTTTTTGTCAACAGTTACTTTCTAAAGAACTTTCACTTGATTAAGTCCTCGACCTATTAGTATTAATCAGCTGAACACGTTACCGTGCTTACACTCCTAACCTATTCTCCTTGTCGTCTTCAAGGGGTCTTAATATCCGTGGGAAATCTCATCTCGAGGGGGGCTTCATGCTTAGATGCTTTCAGCTCTTATCCCTTCCGTATTTAGCTACCCAGCTATGCCACTGGCGTGACAACTGGTACACCATTGATACGTCCATCCCGGTCCTCTCGTACTAAGGACAGCTCCTCTCAAATTTCCTACGCCCACGACGGATAGGGACCGAACTGTCTCACGACGTTCTGAACCCAGCTCGCGTACCGCTTTAATGGGCGAACAGCCCAACCCTTGGGACCGACTACAGCCCCAGGATGCGATGAGCCGACATCGAGGTGCCAAACCTCCCCGTCGATGTGGACTCTTGGGGAGATAAGCCTGTTATCCCCAGGGTAGCTTTTTATCCGTTGAGCGATGGCCCTTCCATGCGGAACCACCGGATCACTAAGTCCTGCTTTTCGCACCTGCTCGACTTGTAAGTCTCACAGTCAAGCTCCCTTGTGCCTTTACACTCTGCAAATGATTTCCAACCATTCTGAGGGAACCTTTGAACGCCTCCGTTACTCTTTTGGGAGGCGACCGCCCCAGTCAAACTGCCCACCTGACACTGTCTCCCGGTCTTCTACGCCGAGGGTTAGAATTTCAATACAGCAAGGGTAGTATCCCAACAGCGCCTCCTCATACACTGGCGTGCATGATTCTTCGGCTCCTACCTATCCTGTACATACTGCATCAAAATTCAATATCAAGCTACAGTAAAGCTCCATGGGGTCTTTCCGTCCTGTCGCGGGTAACCTGCATCTTCACAGGTACTATGATTTCACCGAGTCCATCGTTGAGACAGTGCCCAAATCGTTACGCCTTTCGTGCGGGTCGGAACTTACCCGACAAGGAATTTCGCTACCTTAGGACCGTTATAGTTACGGCCGCCGTTTACTGGGGCTTCAATTCATACCTTCGCTTTCGCTAAGCACTCCTCTTAACCTTCCAGCACCGGGCAGGCGTCAGCCCCTATACTTCACCTTACGGTTTTGCAGAGACCTGTGTTTTTGTTAAACAGTCGCTTGGGCCTATTCACTGCGGCCTACTCTCGTAGGCACCCCTTCTCCCGAAGTTACGGGGTCATTTTGCCGAGTTCCTTAACGATGGTTCTCTCGCTCACCTTAGAATTCTCTTCCCAACTACCTGTGTCGGTTTGCGGTACGGGCACCTCTTATCTCGATAGCGGCTTTTCTTGAGAGTTTGGCTTCATTGACTTCGCTACTTTATTTCGCTCCCCATCACACTTCAGTCTTATCAAGCAGCGGATTTGCCTACTACTCAACCTTTGTGCTTAGACGTCCTATTCCATCAGGACGATCAATTAGCCTCCTCTGTCCCCACTTCTCTCAATCGATATTTGGTGGTACAGGAATTTCTACCTGTTGTCCATCGGCTTCACCATTCGGCTTCACCTTAGGTCCCGACTTACCCAGAGCGGACGAGCCTTCCTCTGGAAACCTTAGTCTTTCGGTGGATAGGATTCTCACCCTATCTTTCGCTACTCACACCGGCATTCTCACTTCTAACCTCTCCACCTCGCCTTACAGCTCGGCTTCTACGATGTTAGAACGCTCTCCCTACCATATAACATTAGTTATATCCGCAGCTTCGGTTGTATGTTTAGCCCCGGTACATTTTTCGGCGCGATGTCACTCGACCAGTGAGCTATTACGCACTCTTTAAATGGTGGCTGCTTCTAAGCCAACATCCTGGTTGTCTGTGCATCATCACATCCTTTTCCACTTAACATACAATTTGGGACCTTAGCTGGCGGTCTGGGCTGTTTCCCTTTCGACTACGAACCTTATCACCCGCAGTCTGACTCCCGTTGATATTTATCTGGCATTCGGAGTTTGTCTGAATTCGGTAACCCGGGATGGGCCCCTAGTCCAAACAGTGCTCTACCTCCAGTAAACTCACAACGAGGCTAGCCCTAAAGCTATTTCGGAGAGAACCAGCTATTTCCAAGTTCGATTGGAATTTCTCCGCTACCCACAGCTCATCCAAACACTTTTCAACGTGTCCTGGTTCGGTCCTCCATTCAGTGTTACCTAAACTTCAACCTGGCCATGGGTAGATCACTTGGTTTCGGGTCTACTCCATCATACTATTTCGCCCTATTAAGACTCGCTTTCGCTTCGGCTCCATGTCTTCCACTTAACCTCGCATGATAAAGTAACTCGCCGGTTCATTCTACAAAAGGCACGCCATCACCCCCTAAAGGGCTCTGACTACTTGTAAGCACACGGTTTCAGGTTCTCTTTCACTCCCCCTCCCGGGGTTCTTTTCACCTTTCCCTCACGGTACTGGTTCACTATCGGTCACTAGGTAGTATTTAGCCTTACCAGATGGTCCTGGTAGATTCCGACGGAATTCCTCGTGTTCCGCCGTACTCAGGTGCTCTCTCGCGCCAACTTAGCATTTCGTATACAGGACTTTTACCTTCTACGGTCTAACTTTCCAGCTAGTTCTACTATACTTCGTCATACACTTTGTTGAGAGTCCTACAACCCCAATATGCAAGCACATTGGTTTGGGCTCCTTCCTTTTCGCTCGCCGCTACTAAGGAAATCGATTTTTCTTTCTCTTCCTACAGGTACTTAGATGTTTCAGTTCCCTGCGTTACCTCGCTTTCGCGTACCGCCCTTTTAAAAGCGGTGGGTTCCCCCATTCGGATATCTACGGCTCTTTGCTTACTTACAGCTCCCCGTAGCATTTCGTCGTTTGTCACGTCCTTCTTCGGCTCCTAGTGCCAAGGCATCCTCCGTGCGCCCTTTACTACTTAATCGTGTGTAGCTTTTACGCTTCGTTCTTTTCCTTGAACTCTTTGTGAATAAGTTTTTACAACTTACTTACTTTTTTCTCGGTTTTTGTAAATCTGTTTCTTTTACTTTATAGAAAATTATTTTTGATCTAATATATATATTCAGTTTTCATTGTGCTTGAGTGTTTTGAACACTCAAAACTAAACGAATTGTCAACGTATTCCTTATCCTTAGAAAGGAGGTGATCCAGCCGCACCTTCCGATACGGCTACCTTGTTACGACTTCACCCCAATCATCTGTCCCACCGTGACCGGCTCCCTCCTAAAAGGTTAGGCCACCGTCTTCGGGTGTTACAAACTCTCGTGGTGTGACGGGCGGTGTGTACAAGACCCGGGAACGTATTCACCGCGACATTCTGATTCGCGATTACTAGCGATTCCAGCTTCATGTAGTCGAGTTGCAGACTACAATCCGAACTGAGAATAGTTTTGTGAGGTTTGCTTACTCTCGCGAGCTCGCTTCTCTTTGTTCCTATCCATTGTAGCACGTGTGTAGCCCAAGTCATAAGGGGCATGATGATTTGACGTCATCCCCACCTTCCTCCAGTTTATCACTGGCAGTCTATCTAGAGTCCCCATCTTACTGCTGGCAACTAGATATAAGGGTTGCGCTCGTTGCGGGACTTAACCCAACATCTCACGACACGAGCTGACGACAACCATGCACCACCTGTATCTGTGTCTAACCAAAGGTCAGAACAACACAATCTCTTGTGTCCTCACAGTATGTCAAGACTTGGTAAGGTTCTTCGCGTTGCTTCGAATTAAACCACATGCTCCACCGCTTGTGCGGGTCCCCGTCAATTCCTTTGAGTTTCAACCTTGCGGTCGTACTCCCCAGGCGGAGTGCTTAATGCGTTAGCTGCAGCACTCGATCTCTTATGAGACCAACACTTAGCACTCATCGTTTACGGCGTGGACTACCAGGGTATCTAATCCTGTTTGCTCCCCACGCTTTCGCGCCTCAGTGTCAGTTACAGGCCAAAAAAAGCCGCCTTCGCCACTGGTGTTCCTCCTAATCTCTACGCATTTCACCGCTACACTAGGAATTCCACTTTTCTCTCCTGCACTCAAGTTTAACAGTTTCCAATGACCCTCCACGGTTGAGCCGTGGGCTTTCACATCAGACTTATTAAACCACCTGCGCGCGCTTTACGCCCAATAATTCCGGACAACGCTTGCCACCTACGTATTACCGCGGCTGCTGGCACGTAGTTAGCCGTGGCTTTCTGGTTAGGTACCGTCTCTACTGTGTATAGTTACTACACAATCATTCTTCCCTAACAACAGAGCTTTACGAACCGAAATCCTTCTTCACTCACGCGGCGTTGCTCCGTCAGGCTTTCGCCCATTGCGGAAGATTCCCTACTGCTGCCTCCCGTAGGAGTCTGGGCCGTGTCTCAGTCCCAGTGTGGCCGATCACCCTCTCAGGTCGGCTATGCATCGTCGCCTTGGTAGGCCTTTACCCCACCAACTAGCTAATGCACCGCAAAAGCCATCTCATAGTGTTAGCAAAACCAACTTTTTAAACATCAACCATGCAGTTAATGCTGTTATCCGGTATTAGCTATCGTTTCCAATAGTTGTCCCAGTCTATGAGGCAGGTTCTTTACGTGTTACTCACCCTGTTCGCCGCTAAGTTTTTTTCTAGTGCAAGCACCAGAAAAAAACTTCGCTCGACTTGCATGTATTAGGCACGCCGCCAGCGTTCGTCCTGAGCCAGGATCAAACTCTCCAAATAAATTTGTTAGCTTGATTAGCTCATTAAAAAAAGTTTTTATAGTTTCTTTTTAAAAACTGTCCTTTTTTTGGAATTAACGTTGACTTAATTCGTTTTAGTTTTTCAATGTTCAAATCGTTGTGATTAACAACTTTTATATTTTTAACATTTTTTTAAATTTTTCTTTGTCAAGCTTTTTTAAAAAAACTTTTTTTAAAAAATGTTTTTTTGTCTTCTTCTAAAGACTTTTTATTAGTCTATCATTTCTTCGAATATTTGTCAAGAAGTTTCTTTATATTTTTTTCAAAACCTTTTTAAACTGTTTACTTCGTTGAAATAATTGAGTTTGTCTTTCTTCAAGACTTTTATAAGTTTATCATTCCTTTTATATTTTGTCAAGAGATTTTTTATAATTTCTTAACATTTAATATTTCAAAATGTTTGATTGTTCGTCTTCTTCTTGAGAAGACTTTTATTATTCTATCATCTGTTTTACTTTATGTCAATACATTTTTTTAAAAAATCCGAGGAAAAGATTAACTCTTCCTCGGATATACATTATATTACTATTTGGTTTATTTTCTTAGTAATGAGATATTTAATTCTAATAGTTGCTCTAAATCTACTGGTGATGGAGCTTGAGTCATTGGATCTGCTGCATTCGCAGTTTTAGGGAATGCAATTGTATCACGTAAGTTATCGCGTCCAGCTAATAACATAACGAATCTATCTAATCCTAGGGCACATCCTCCGTGAGGTGGTACACCGTATTCAAATGCATCTAATAAGAATCCAAATTGTTCTTGAGCTTGTTCTTGTGTGAATCCTAATGCTTTAAACATAGAAGATTGAACTTCTTTATCGTAAATACGGATACTTCCTCCACCTAGCTCATATCCATTAAGTACTATATCATAAGCCTGAGCGTATGCTTTTTCTGGTGCTGTCTCTAATAGTTCAACATCTTCTACTTTTGGCATAGTGAATGGGTGGTGTGCTGCACTGTAACGACCTTTTTCTTCATCATACTCTAATAAAGGCCAGTTTACTACCCATAGATAGTTGTATTTATCTTTATCGATTAGGTCTAAGTCAGCTGCTAATTTTTGACGTAATGCACCTAATGATGCATAACACACTTTCTTACTGTCTGCAGCAAATAAGATAATATCTCCAACTTCTGCATCCACACGAGCTACTAATTCTTGAGCTACTTCATCTGTAAAGAATTTAGAAATTGCTCCATTTAATCCTTCTTCTGTAACTTTAACCCACGCTAATCCTTTAGCTCCGTAGTTTGCAACATATTTACCTAACGCGTCGATATCTTTACGAGAATATTGCTCTGCACATCCTTTGGCTACGATACATTTTACTGCTCCACCTTGTTCTACTGCATTTGAGAACACTTTGAAGTCTAAGTTTTTAACAAGATCACTAACATCTTTTAATTCCATTCCAAAACGAGTATCTGGTTTATCGCTACCAAATCTTTCCATTGCTTCTTCGTAATCAAGGCGTGGGAATGGTAATACTACATCAATTCCTTTTACTTCTTTCATTACGTGTGCAATTAAACCTTCTATCATAGTAAGAATTTCTTCTTGTGACATAAAGCTCATTTCCATGTCGATTTGTGTAAAGTCTGGTTGTCTGTCAGCACGTAAGTCTTCGTCACGGAAACAACGAGCTACTTGATAGTATCTGTCAAATCCAGCAACCATTAATAATTGTTTAAATAATTGTGGTGACTGTGGTAATGCATAGAATTCACCTGGATGAACCCTACTTGGTACTAAGTAGTCACGTGCTCCTTCTGGAGTAGACTTAGTTAAAATTGGCGTTTCAACATCAACAAACATGTTGTTATCTAAATAATCTCTAGTTGCTTTAGTGATTTTTGAACGTAAGTGTAACACTTCTGCAAGTTCTATTCTTCTTAAGTCAAGGTAACGATATTTTAGACGTAATTCTTCACTCGATAAACTTGCATCGTCTAAAACGAATGGTAATGTTTTTGCTTTTGATAAAATTTCTAATTTATCAGCGATAACTTCTACTTTACCTGATGCGATTTTCTCGTTTACAGTAGATTCATTTCTTAATACTACTTCTCCTTCAATAGAAACTACAAATTCGTTTCTTAAAGTTCCTGCTAGTTCATGTAATTCTGCATTTTTTTCTCCTGAGAATACACATTGAACTACACCCATTCTATCTCTAACATCGATAAAGATTAAATTACCAAGGTCACGACGTTTACTAACCCATCCTTTTAGTGTTACTTTCTTTCCAACATATTTTTCATCTATACGACCAGCGTATTCCGTTCTTCCGTATGCGCTCATTATTTTTCTCCTCTCAATTTCTCTTGTAAATAATTAACTATGTTTTCTAAGTTAATTGTTTCTTGTTCAAATGATTTCATATCTTTTACGACGAGTGTCCCACTCTCAAGTTCACTTTGTCCAATTATTATAGAATATTTTGCATTATATCTATCTGCAATCTTCATTTGAACTTTCATTTTTTTATCAAAATAATCATTTTGTACGCTATATCCAGCTAATCTTAAATCATTAGTAAGTTTTACTCCAGCATTTGAAGCTTCTTCTCCCATAGCAACTACAAAAACATCAATTGTATCATCTATAGGCAATTCAATATTTTCACTTTCAAGAGCTAATAATAATCTTTCAATACTTAAAGCGAAACCAATACCTTTTTTATCTTCCGGCCCATCTAACAATTTAATTAAACCATTATAACGTCCACCTCCACAAAGTGTTTTTAATTCTACTTCAGGATTATCTATCATAATTTCAAATGCAGTATGAGTATAATAATCTAATCCACGAACTAAATTATGATCAATTTCATATTTTACACCTAGCGCATCTAAGTGTTTAAGCACTTCTGCAAAGTATTGTTTAGATTCTTCACCTAAATAATCTAATAATTTTGGTGCTGATTTAATAAGTTCGTGTCCCGCATCAACTTTACAATCTAAAATTCTCATAGGGTTTTTGTAAAGACGATTATTACAATCCTCACAAAACTCATTTATTCTTGGTTCGAAATGTTTTACTAACGCTTCATTATAAGCTTGTCTTTCTTCTGGATTTCCTAAAGAGTTAATACTCACCTTGATATTCTCTATACCAAACATTCTATAAATATTGTACGCTAAGCTTATTACCTCTGCATCAATCTTTGGACTTTCTTCCCCAATAACCTCAACTCCATATTGAACGAATTGACGATAACGTCCTTTTTGCTTTCTTTCATATCTAAACATCGGACCTACATAGTATAGTTTTTGCGGTTGAATTGTCTTAGCGAATAATTTATTTTCTATATATGAACGAACTGTTCCGGCAGTTCCCTCAGGTCTTAGCGTTAAAGATCTATTCCCTTTATCTTGGAAAGTATACATCTCTTTTTGAACTATGTCAGTAGTATCCCCAACACCTCTACTGAATAATTCTGTTGATTCAAACATAGGTGTTCTAATTTCCTCATAACAAAAATTTTTACTAATTTCTCTTAGTTTTCCTTCAATATACTGCCACTTTACACTTTCTTCAGGTAGTATATCTTGGGTTCCTCTCGGCATAGTTATTACCATAGTTTTCTCCTTTCAATGATTTATTTACAAATCATACTTCCATACTTCAATATAAATTAAAATCGCCCCATATAGCCTATACTATATGGGACGATAACTAAATTCGTGGTGCCACCCTAATTCATATCGAAATATCGATACCTTATTTTTTAATTATTAAGTTTTACAAAAAGTGTTACTTATTTTAATCATTAATATTTAATCTTTCAGCCTTGGGATTAAATTCTCTTTTTATTAAAAACATAAAAATAAAAATTCTTTTTTTACTTTTTTTGTCACGTTTCTTTTTAAATATATTATACCAAACTACTGTCATTGTCAAGAAATTATTATATTTTTTTAAATTTAATTTTTTTATTAATTCGATTATATTTAAAAACTAATTTACAAGATTATTTTTTTTCTAGACAATTCAATATTAATAAGCACTATTTTTTTCACTATAATAAATAATATTTTACCGGTATAGTAGCTAACTTACGTATTTTATTTAATTACTTATCACTTAATTTACTTGATTTTTTTTCTTAACATTATACAATAAATTATAGTTAAAGACATTAAAGAAAGGAGTATAACCCTTTATGAAAAAAATAATCTCTGTTTTAATGCCTATATTAGCAATATTTTTTTCTTAGTAGGTGGTACTTACTACTACCTAAATGCAGGAAATAAAAATTTTAAAGAAGAACATTCAAAAATATATATCATTAATTAATGATTCATATGATTTTAAAAATGGCTTAAACGGCCTTGAAACATTAACTACAGAAAAAAAGCTAAAAGAAACGTTAAGAAATATAGATAATGAAATCAATACCGCTAGTGAATTAGTAAGAATTGATACTGCACTAAACAATGCAGATATCGAAAAAGCACACGATCACTTAAAACAAGCTAAAAAATTAGATACAAACCATACTTTCTCTAAAGCAATTTCATATTTAGATGAACAATTAGATCATTACGACAATGCTCTTACCGAGATTTTAGAATTAGATATTAGCTCCGCAACTTATGCAGATCAAATTCAAACTATTTTAGCTAAGTACAACTTCAGATATGAAGCTTTAAAAGAAAAACTGTTAAATTCTGAAACCTCAGAATTAGAACAAGATCATAAAACTAACGTAACTAAAAAAGAGGAAACAAAAAAAGAACTAGGCAATAGAGAAAGTTCTAAAAAAGATACTACTTCTTCAAGTAAAAATTCTAGTAGTACTAAAAATAATTCTTCGGATACTAAAAAAGTTTCATCTATTCCCAATACACAAAATCACCCACAAATTGTAGGGCAACAAGTCCCTGAAACATATAATACTATACGTTACACTCAAGAGGGTAGCACTAGTAGAAACATTATTGAAAATGAACTGAAAGGCGATATCTCTAACTTCACGAACGAAGAAATAAATGCTGCAATTGCAAATTATAACGCAAAAAATCAAGGATAGCTAACTTGCCACCCTTGATTTTTTATTTTTCTACAGCTATCACTTCTATTTCTATATTCCCACCTAATGGTAATGCAGCCACTTGAAAAGCTGATCTAGCAGGAAGCACATCATTAAATTGTTCTGCATATACTTTATTCACTTCAGCAAAGTCTGCTATATCTTTTAAAAGCACTAATGATTTTATAACATGATTCATAGAACTTCCAGCTTCTTCTAAAACTGCTTCAATATTTCTAAAAACTTGTTTTGCTTCTTCGATAACTCCACCTTCAACAATTTTTCCAGTTTCTGGATTAATCCCCAATTGACCCGAGCAAAAAATCAGATTTCCTACTTTATTTGCTTGTACATACGGTCCTACTGCTTTTGGTGCTTTTGGTGTATTTACTTCTATAATTTTCATTTTTATAAATCTCCTTTTTCTAGATAAAATACCATATTTCAATACTAAAGAATAAAAAGAAGCTACTGCCTTTCTCTATGAATAGAGTTCTATAACCTTAAATTCATCATTTTTCTTTATATACGATTCCAATATTGATATTTTTCGACTGTTGATATAATTATAATTTATATACAATTATTTTTTTCAATGAAATCGCATCCGTTTTTTTAGTTGTATATTTCATTTATATAATAAAAAGGCGCTGATCCAAAAGTCCTAAATTTTAAAAAAGTGTATACGATAACTCATAAACGCAGTAGTTTATTGATATCTAAATTCACTTTATAAAAACTTTTTAGATATCTAATAAATTTTGAGGGGGGTGACTCGACAAAATCTTGTTTCTCCGAAATCACGACTTTTGAGTCACTCCCTAAGATTATGCATACTTATAAAAAAAGCTATAACTAGACATAAAAGTCTAATTATAGCTTTCTTACTTTTCTAATTAAAGAACAACTACGTTAGCTGCTTGTGGTCCACGAGCACCGTCTTCAACTTCAAATTCAACTTTATCGCCTTCTTTTAAAGTTTTGAATCCGTCTTTTTTAATACTTGAGAAGTGAACAAAAATATCTTTTTCTCCTGCCACTTCGATAAATCCGAATCCTTTTTCCTCGTTAAACCATTTTACTGTACCTTGTTTCATAAGTTACAATCTCCTTTATATTTTTTATTATCAATAATCAATCGTATTCTTGCTGTTAAAGATAATAAATAAAATAAATGTGTATTGTGTTATTCACTTAAAAAACTTAGAACCTGTATTACAATTTTTACTATATGTTTTATTGACTTTCTCCATTATACTTCATATGGAAAGTATATGCAACTAAAAAGACTCACAAAATAAAAAAGCCTTACGGCTCTTTTATTAAAACTCTTCTTCTTCAGTTGCAATGTTGAATTTTGATACAATACCATCATTATCAAAATCGAAGACATCTTCACTCTCTTCCATATCTTCTTCTTCGATTAGAGCATCAACTTCATCATGGATATCTTCTTGTTCTTCTTCTCCAAGCTCTTCAATTTCATCTTCATCATCGATTTCAAATTTTTGAACACTTGGCTCAACGAAGTTTTTAATATCTTCTACGAATAAACTATCTCTTAATTTCCAACTACCATCTTCAACGCATACAAAACGTCCGTCTAAGTTTAGATCTGTGTAGAAATATGCTGCTTGTGCAGTAAATTCTTCCTCATCAACATTTCTTAATGGTTTAATATAATCTAGGAAATCATAAATATTTAATTTTTCAATTCCTTCTTCTACCATATATGCATAACATAAGTCTATTAGTGACATTTCCTTAATTTTTTCTGCGCTTAAATCTTTTAATTTTACCATTTATATTAGATTCCCTTCTTTTATATTTATTACATTTTTTCTGGAGCCGATACTCCGATTAAGTCTAAAGCGTTTCTTAAAGTTATCTTAACAGCAGTGATTAATGCTAGGTAACTTTGAGTTTGCTCTTTATTTTCAGTTATTACTTTATTATTATTATAGAATTTGTGGAAAGAACTTGCAAGACTTTGTAAATAATTACAAATTCTGTGTGGTTCATAGTTTTTAGCTGCTTGTGCAACTATTTCTGGATAATATGCCAAGTTTTTCAGTAAATCTACTGAGTACTCATCTGTTAGCAATTCATAATCACAATTTCTCACATCGTATTCAGCTTGTTCTGCTGCTTGACGTAAGATTGAACAAATTCTAGCGTGGGCATATTGAACATAATATAGTGGATTATCACTTGATTGTTCTTTTGCTACTGCAAAGTCAAAGTCTAAGTGACTATCTGCACTTCTCATTACTAAAAAGTAACGAGCAGCATCAGCTCCTACTTCATCGATTAAATCACGAAGTGTAATTGCCTTACCTGTTCTCTTACTCATTTTCACAACTTCCCCATTATTTAGAAGTTGTACCATTTGCATTATTAACGCTTCTAATTGATCTGCTTTATACCCCATAGCTACTACACTAGCTTTAAGTCTAGCTACATAACCATGGTGATCCGCACCAAGAACGTCTAATAATAAATCAAATCCACGATCTAATTTATTTTTGTGATACGCTATATCACTAGTTAAATATGTTAATGAACCATCTGCTTTTATTAATACACGGTCTTTATCATCCCCTGTACCTAAAGCAGTTGTTTCTAACCATAAAGCTCCATCTTTTTCATAAACAAAGCCTTGTTCTCTAAGAGATTCTAAAGCTTTATCTACAAGACCATTCTCATATAATGATTTTTCACTAAAGAATACATCATATTCTAAACCAAAATCACCAAGGTCTTTTTTAATATTTTCCATTTCATACGCTACTGCATACTCACGAATAAACTCATTTAAGTCTTCTCTTTCTAATAATGATTCACCGAATTCATCTTTTAGTTTTTGACCTAAAACTTTAATATCTTCACCATGATATGCATCCTCTGGCATCTCAGCATCCATACCTAGAGCTTGTTTATATCTAGTAATCGCTGAAATTACAAGATTATTAATTTGATTACCTGCATCATTGATGTAGTATTCACGAGATAAATCATATCCTGATTTTTCATAATTCTTGCTAATGAATCAGAATATGCAGCATTTCTAGCGTGCCCTACGTGCAATGTTCCAGTCGGATTAGCTGACACATACTCTAAAAGAACTTTTTTACCTTGTCCTATGTTGTTCTCACCATATTTAAAATCATCTTCTAAGATTTTTCCAACAACACTACCAAGACTTGATTTTTTAACGAAAAAGTTAATAAACCCTGGTCCAGCAATTTCAATTTTTTCTACCGCTTCATCTTCTTCTATATTACTGATTATTTCCTCGGCAATAACTCTAGGGTTTTTACGTAAAACTCTTGTTAATTGCATCGCTACGTTTGAAGAAAAATCTCCATTTTCTGTATTTTTCGGAGTCTCTACATGAATATCTACTCCATCAATTTCTAATTTGGCTAAAGAATTTTGAATTAATTCTACTATTTTATTTTTCACCAAAAATCCCTCCTAATTACCTACTATATATTTTTCACTAATATTTTCAATTTATTTTGCTGTTTATCATTACTTCCGAAATGTATATTGTACACTATCTCGTACAAAGTAAGGTTATTTTTTATTTTTTTACTTATATTTACAAGCTGTGTTTCTAATTTCATCTGACCATATTGTGTACTGTAGTCATTGCTTGTTCTCGTATATGCTAAGTACATTTTTGAATCGTCTTTTTCTATACTAACACTTTCTTTAATTTTGTCAATAAAAATCTCTATTTTTTTGTTATTTTTATCACTATATCTTATTTTTTTCACTACTTGTCTGTTCCGAAAAACTTCCTACACAAGATTCCTCATGTATTTTTTCAGAATCAACATAAGTCGTTATTTTAATTTTACTATCCATTAATACTCTCTAATTCCTCTTCAATTTCTAACCAAGTATCATTTAGCTCTTCTAGTTCAACCGTTAATTGTTTTAGCATTTCATTAAATTCTTGAGTTTTTATCATATCAGTATAAACTTCCTCTCTGGCAAGTTCATTGTTTACATCTTGTATTTTTTCTTCTAAAGTTTCAATTTTATTCATCAATTCATCACGAGTTCGTTCTAATTTTCGAACACGTCTTTTTGCTTCCTTGTCTAGAATATAATTGTTTATTTCTTTTTCTACAACTACTTCTTCACTCTGCTTAGTTAGCTGCTGAGCTATTCTCTCTTGTTCTCGTTTTTCTAAATAATAATCATAATTTCCTAAGTACATATTATGACCATTATCAGTAATATCTAGTACTTTATTTGCTATCTTGTTAATAAAATACCTATCGTGACTAACAAAAAGGATAGTTCCCTCGTAATTCTTCAACGCTTCTTCTAATACCTGCTTACTCGTAATATCAAGGTGGTTAGTCGGCTCGTCTAGTATAAGTAGATTATTTTTCTCTAACATCAGTTTAGCAAGTTGAAGTCTCGCCTTTTCTCCACCTGAAAGATCTCTTACTATCTTAAGAACATCATCACCTCTAAATAAGAATCTGCCAAGTACTGTTCTTACTTTCGCCTCTTTCATTAAAGGATATTCGTCCCATAATTCATTTAATATTGTTTTTGAAGATTCAAATTCCGCTTGTTTTTGATCATAGTATCCTAATGACACTTTACTTCCATATTGAACAGAACCACCAAGTTCTTTTTGTCTCTTCGCTATTGTTTTTATTAAGGTAGATTTTCCTATACCATTTCTTCCGACAACAGCTATTCTATCACCTTTATACACAGCAAGATTATAGTTTTGACCTACTTTAGTTCCATTATAACCAACTTGTAAATCACTAATCGTTAGAACATCACGACCACTTTGCTCCTTAATTAAAAACTCTATATCAGCTGCTTTATCATCTTTTTTCGGATTATCAATTAGATCCATCTTATCTAATACTTTTTGGCGGCTTTTAGCCATTTTACTAGTAGATGCTCTAGCTATATTTTTCTGAACAAATTCTTCTAATTTTTTTATATCCTTTTGTTGACTTGTATATTCTTTTAATTGTTTTTCATAATCTTCTTCATATTGTACTAAGAATTTCGAATAGTTACCTACATACTTTTTAAGTTTACCGAATTCTAAGTTATATACAACATTTACCACTTTATCTAAAAAATATCTATCGTGGCTGACTATAACTATTGCACCATTGTATGATGAAAGGTAATTTTCTAACCATGCTACATTTTCCATATCAAGGTGATTGGTAGGCTCATCTAAAACCAATAAATCTGGCTCACTTAACAATAGTTTAGCCATCGATAATCTTGTCTTCTCTCCTCCGGAGAAAGTACTTATCTTTTTATCAAACACTTCTTTTGTAAAATCTAACCCATAAAGAACACTTTCTATCTTACTTTTATAATGGTAGTCTTTGTGAGTCAATACTTCATTTTGTAGTCTATCGAATTTATTAAGTAACGCTGGATTATTTTCGATATTCTCTGGCGTTAACTCAAACGAAAGTTTTTCTAAATCCGCTTCTAATGTAATAATTTCTTCAAAGCATGTAATCATCTCTTCATATATTGACAAATCTTCTCGTACTATAAATTCTTGTGAAAGATACCCTACAGTCGTATTCTTAGATATAGTTCTTTCCCCACTATCAAAATTGATAGCACCAGAAATAATTTTTAATAATGTACTCTTCCCTGCACCATTTCTACCTACTATTGCAACACGGTCTTTATCGTTAATTTCTAATTTAACATTTGAAAATATTTCATTTACCACAAAATTCTTTTGTTACATTATTTAATTGAATTAACATTTTTTTCTCCTTTCTCTGATTTCTTACTTATTTTCATAAAAACCCCATTGATTTCATATATAACTGGAATATTATATCACATTTCTTGTTTTTTCGCTAATAATTACAGTCTTCATAATTTATAATTTTGATTATTATTTCAATCGAGAGCAACTATCAATTAATTGTTCTCCTTAAACACATTATCTTATACTTTGGATTATAGAAATAATCATAATTTATTTATTTTAATATGTAAATTTCTATATTGTATTTCTCCCTATTTAGTATTCAAAATAAAAGAATATTTTTTTTCACATACTAAAACTATATTTTTTTATAATACCAATTAAATTCACAAGATATTTAATATAGATTATTGTTACCTTTTTATATAAATGTTATAATACAATTATATAAAAAATTTATTAATATAGGGAGGGTTCGTTCATGAAACCAAAAAAAATACTATCAGTCCTTATGGCTGCTGGATTAGCATTTACTGCAGTAGGATGTAGTAGCTCATCTAATTCAACTTCACAAAATTCAAATCAACCTGCGGACTTCGTAGCAGGTGTATCATTAGACAAACCACTAAAAGTAGATAAAGAAGCAGGTACTGTAACAGTACTTACAAAAATCAATGGTAAATACTTCGATGAAGCTACAAGACATAATTCTGTGGAACAAAGTGGTACAAATGGTGCTAAATCGATATTTACTGCATTTGCTAAACCAGAAGAATTCTACAATGCTCTAATCGAGATTGGTGCAAAACCAGGAGAAAATATGAATCCAAATAATGCAACTACTACACATGTTGAAGGAACTCCAATTAAAGCTGAAATCACTTGGAATGGAGCTGACAAAAAATATGACATCAACGAAGTAGTAAAAGATAGTAATGGTAAACAAATTGATTTCCGCTTCGGTGGTAACTTAAAACGTGCTATCGATAAAAATACAGGATGCTTATCTTGTTTAGATAGTTGCCCAGTAGGTATCATCTCTAATACTACTTATACTTATGGTGCTGTTGAAACTCGTAAAGAGGTTAAATTCACTGGTAACGAAGATATTCTTCCAGAGGATGGAACATATGCAGCTGTTATTTATAGTATTAAAAAATAATAGCTAATCACAAGGAGAGATTAAATGAATCGATTAAGACTTTTATTTTATTTTACTAGTGTTGGTATAGCAGTTGGTTACTTCTTCGCTTTCCTTCTGTTCTTCTTTACACAATTTGAAATGCTAGCTGACCAAAGTCTTGTAATCTTTGTTTGGACTGTTTACGGGATAATGACAGGTTTGTATTTCAAACGTATTAATCGTAAGTATACATTCTTTATAATTGAAGCGATAATACTTTTAATGGCTATTTTTTCAGGTAAAACAAAAACACTGTTATACATAGCACGTGAAGTATTACACGCAGGATCTCTTAACCAAGTTAAAATTCCATTTATCATTGCTGTGGTAGTTGTTAACTTAATAAACCTTTATATTATTTTAACACTTTCTAAATACCAAAAAGTTTATACTAAAGATGAACTTAAAGCATTAAAAGAAAAAGAAGTAAAACTTAGTGATTTAAGAGAAGTTGATCCTGAAGAGGAGAAAAAATTAAAAGCACAGCGCAAAAAAGTAAGATATATTACACTTGCATGTTTTGCAATCTTCTTTGCAATATACTTTACAGTACCTAGTTTTAAAAACGGAATTAATACGGCATTCGCAACTTTATCTCAATTTGATACAAATGCAGTAATCGAATATTTACGAGGATGGGGTGCTTGGGCTGCGGTTGTTTCTGGAGTGCTAATGGTACTTCAATCAATAGCTGCACCTATTCCAGCATTTTTAATCACGCTATCAAACGCTGCTATCTTCGGTTGGGTACTAGGAGCTGTATTATCTTGGTCAACAGCAATGATAGGGGCTGCAGTATGTTTCTATATCGCTCGTGGATTAGGACGTGATGTTGTAGAAAAACTTACAAGTAAGGGTGCAATGGCAAGTATCGATGTATTCTTCGAACGATACGGAGATAAAGCTATTCTTATTTGTAGATTATTACCATTCGTATCTTTCGACTTCGTTAGTTACGCTGCTGGTCTTACTAATATGAGTTTCTGGCGATTCTTCATAGCAACTGGAGTCGGGCAATTACCAGCAACAATTGTTTATTCATATGTAGGTGGTACACTATCAGGTGGTGCTAGAAACCTATTCATCGGATTAATGTGCCTATTTGCACTATCAATCGTTATAGGTATAATGAAGAAAATTTACAACGATAAACATAAAAAAGAAGAAGAACTTATCGCATCTTCTAACTAAAACATAGAAACAACTAGAAATGATATTTTTCATCTCTAGTTGTTTTTTTATTTATAAAGCAGTAATCCCTACTTGATTAAAATATTTCATAAACAGAAATTTTTCTACTCCTATTTCTACATTTTCTCCTATATTTAGTCTATAGTCAATATAAACATCTATTCCATCAACTACATATTTTGAATATAATTCCTTATCAAATTTGCTTGCTATCGAAACCCCGATAACTTTATTTACTCTGCCACCTCAACAAGCTTGTTGAAATAGTGATACTAATATATAGTTTTTATTTTTATCTTTTAATAATTTTTTCGCTTCGTCATTTATTATAATTGCCATTTCTTTTCTCCTATTCTACTCTATTGCCTTAAGGGCTTCTACCATGTTTACTTTTTTCAATTTTTATGCATTACTATCATTACGACTATAGTAATCAATATTGTTATACCCGATGCTAATAAATAAACTACTAAAGGTACTTTACTACTAAACATCATATCTCTACCCGCGAGTTCTAGTATTATTTTCAAATACATTTTATAGCCTAGATAATTACCTAAAATAATACCTACTCCACTTAAGTAAAAGATTTCTCTAAATACATAAATAGTTACCTCGCTTGGATAAAAACCAAGAACTTTTATCGTTGATAATTCTCTAATACGCTCAGATACATTAACATTTATTAAATTATATAATACTACAAGCGCTAATGTAACTGAACAAATCACCATAACTGCCACTATAATATCTATCCCTTTAATAAAATTATCTAGTATCTCTTGTATTTTAGAATTATCACTTATATTTACTATATCGCTATTATTATTTAAATTACTTACTACACTTTCAACAGTTTCCTTACCACCTGTAGTTTGTATTAAAAACGTATTGTCCTTATATTGTTTTTTAAATATTGATTCATAATAATCTTTATTTATATAGATTGTATGTCCAAAGTAGTTTTTATTAATTTCACCAATAGTCAAGGTATATTCTTTATTGTTTACAATTACATTAAAACTATCTCCGACCTCTAACTTGTGAAGATATGCGAGTTTTTCACTAATAACAGCCGAACCATTTGACAAGTTAATACTTTTGGCATTATTATCCACTAATGTAATATAGTCCTTATAATTTTCTTTATCCACCGTTATTAATTGTACAGAATCTATAATTTCATTATTACTCTCGAAAGTAGCAAGTTGAATATTTATTTTGGTGCTAGCTTTGACATTCTTATTATTATCAATCTCTTTTTGAAGTTTTTCTACACTTTCATTATCTATATAAGGATTATAAGTAGCTGCGATATCAACCTTATTAATAACTTTGAATTGTTCATTAGAAATATTTATTACTCCATAACGAATACCAAAACCTATAAACATAAGAGTCAGACATCCTGCAACTCCAAATATCGTCATTAACATTCTAATTTTATAACGGAAAATATTTCTAAAGGTTACCTTTCTTAAAAAGCTAAGCCTTGACCAAATAAATGGTATTTTTTCTAAAAATATTCTACTTCCTCTACTAGGAGCCTTAGGACGCAACAAGTACGCGCTCTTTTCTCTTAAGTTTTTTCTAAGCGGTATATAAATCGCTAAACTTATACATCCTAATGAAATAACAAAAGCTGCGATAAGTATACTTGGAGTGTATACAATCTCCGGTGTGTTAAAAGTAAAGAACCTTGCATAAGAATTATATATTATCGGTACAATCACCAAATATGCTCCAATAATACCTAATATCGTACCTATCAAGGTAGATAATCCACCATATACAAAATATTTTTTAGAAATTTGATAATTACTGTATCCCAACGATTTAAGAGTACCGATGTTTATCCTATTTTCATCTATCATTCTAGTTAAAGTTGTTAATGAAACTAAAATCGATACAACGAATAAGAATATTGAAAAAACATTAGCTACAAAGGTTAAACTACTCGCAGAATCTATAAATTGAGCATAGTTTTTTAAACCTCTAATATTTTCTACCGAGAATCTAGGATAACTTTCTTCTGAAAGGCTAGCTTTCCCAATATTTAGTTGCTTTTTATTGTCTTCAATCTCTTTTTGAGCTTTGTTCAATTTTTCTACTTGTTCATTGTAACTCTTTCTATCAACATTTTTTAACAATTCAAGTTTTTTTCTTTAAAAACTATTAAGTTGTTCTTGAGCTTGATTTATTACTTTTTTTCATTTTCATTTAATTTTTTTATTATTTTTTTCTAAATAATTTTTTTCATCGATTTTTTTGCTGAGTTTTTTTAATTTTTTTCTATTAGGCTATCTCTAGTCTTATTAACTTCCGTAATATAATCTTTATCACTATACTTATAGTTAATATCTTTAAGTTTTATATTTACTCCACTAACATTTTCAAATTTAAAAACATCTCTTTTTACATACCCAAAATAGTCTTTATTAGCCAGATTATTATTAGATACCTCTATATGATCTGCTCCTTGAACAAAACCAACTACTTTAAACTTATATTGTTTTAAAGTATTACTTTCACTCTTATCTGAAATAAAAGAAATCTCGTCTCCAATTTTATAAATACCTTGCAGTGATTCAACTAAAGCTATTTCTCGATCATTATTAGGTAAAGTACCTTCAGTTAACTTAGGTAAAACTAATTTTTCAGGTAAAGATTCAATATTTACAAACTCATCACTATTAGTTATCTGAAGTTTTTTTATAAAATAACTTTCACTTAAATCAATATTATCTAGAGCATTTATAATTTTCATATCTTCTTCATTGATACCAAAATTATGGCTTACTCTTAGATCATACAGCTTATGGCTTTCTATATACTTATTATAGGTATTCACCATTGCAGGTGATGTTTCTTTTAAACCTACAAAGATAAAAACTCCCAGAAACATTATTATCATTATCGATATAAACTTCGACTTTGTTTTTGATATTTCTCTTAATATATCTCTATTTATTACTTTCATAACACTACCACTCTATTTCATCAATACTTTTGGGATTAGTATTTTGTGTTACTTTTTTCACCTTAGCATCATAAATTTCTATTACCTTATCTGCAGCTTCAGCGATAGAACTATTGTGAGTGATAATAACTACAGTTTTTTTCTCATCCACACTATAGTCTTTTAGGATATTTAAGATATTTTTTCCCGTCTTATAATCTAATGCCCCAGTTGGTTCATCACAAAGTAATAGTTTTGGGTTTTTAGCTATTGCTCTCGCTATAGCAACACGCTGTTGTTCTCCACCAGAGATTTGCGAAGGAAAATTATTCATTCTATGTTCTAATCCTACTAACTTTAAGATATCTGTTGCTTTTTTCGGTTGTTTTACAATTTGTCCAGCTAATTCTACATTTTCTAAAACTGTTAGGTTTGGAATCAAATTATAGAATTGAAAAACGAAACCTATATCTTCTCTTCTATATCTAGTTAGTTCCGCTTCACTTAAGCCAACAATCTCTTTTCCAAAAATATTAATAGACCCCTTACTCGCATTATCCATTCCACCTATAATATTAAGTAATGTACTCTTCCCAGCTCCACTTGGACCTAAAATTACAACAAATTCCCCTTCATTAATATCAAAACTAATAGCATCATTCGCTATAACTTTATTACTATTTTCTCCATATATTTTAGAAACATCTTTTACAATTATTTTTTGCATAGTATTTCTCCTTTATTTCTATAACTTAATTATATCACATCTTATTTATTGAATTAATCTAAACGCTTATCATCTATATTAAATCCTAAACAGATTTCTTTACACTAATAAAAAAATAAATATTATAATATCAATTAATTATTTAGAATTCACAAAAAAATTATTGAGGAGATTATATGCTAACTATTTACGAATACCCAACATGCTCGACATGTAGAAAAGCAAAAAAACTTTTAACAGAAAACAATATTGAAGCAACATATTTCAATGTTAAAGAAAAAACACCAACAGTAGCAGAATTTAAGAAGATTATTAAGACATTCGATCTACCATTAAAGAAATTATTCAACACTAGCGGTCTTGTTTATAAAGAACTTGGATTAAAAGACAAATTAGAAACATTATCTCTAGATGAGGCTTTAACATTACTTCATGAAAATGGTATGTTAATTAAGCGCCCTTTAGCTTTCGATTTAAAAAATGATATTCTTCTTCTAGGATTTAAAGAAGAAACTTGGGAAAAAGCTCTTTTATAATAAATTTTATTAAGTTTTCTATTGATATTTACTTTAAATAATGTTATAATAGTCGAGATGTGAAAACATTAAATTACGATGTTCCTCTGTTAATCAAGCATTAGTAATGAACATTTTGTAAAAAAAGGAGAAAGAATAATGAGCAAAATCATTGAAGCGATCACTAAATCGCAATTAAGATCAGACATTCCTGAATTTAAAGCTGGGGATACAGTAAGAGTACACGTTCGTATCGTTGAAGGTGGACGTGAGCGTATCCAACAATTCGAAGGAGTAGTTATAAAACGTCGTGGTGGAGGAATCTCTGCTACTTATACTGTACGTAAAATTTCAAACGGTGTTGGTGTTGAAAGAACATTCCCTGTTCACACTCCAAAAGTTGAAAAAATTGAAGTTGTACGTAAAGGTAAAGTTAGACGTGCTAAATTATACTACCTACGTAACTTACGTGGTAAAGCTGCTCGTATTAAAGAAGTACGTTAATAAGAAGAAGCTTAAAAGCCCTATTACATCAGTAACGGGGCTTCTTTTTTTTTCGCTTTAACCATATTTTGACCATGTTTATTAGAAATTTACATACTTAGTTTTTATTCTAGTTTCATATATACTCCCCTTTCTTTATCATTACAAAAATTATAAATACAAAAAACAAAAGAACTAACTATATTTTTCTATAGCTAGTTCTTTTGTTTTTATAGATCTAATTTGTAATCTTCAGCTTTCACAAAGCCTTTTTTCTCCATGTAGTAATATACTCCATATGAAATAATCGCAGGTAATATAAAGTGTAATAACAAGATCTCTATTAACAACACTGAATGGGCTGTATGAGATGACATTGTTTGCCATGTCATAAGTTGCCCCACTAGTCCTGATGTTCCCATACCTCCTCCAGCGGGATTATTTTCCATTCTAAAAATAATGGTTGCTATAGGCCCCAGTATAGCACTTGCAATAATAGGAGGGATCCAAATTACTGGTTTTCTCATAATATTAGGAACTTGCAACATAGACGTTCCTAACCCTTGAGCAAGTAATCCATTCCAACGATTAGCTTTAAAACTTATTACTGCAAAGCCAACCATTTGAGCTGCACATCCAACAGTAGATGCACCTGCAGCGATGCCCGATAATCCAAGTATAATAGATAATGCCGCTGAACTTATAGGTAATGTTAAAATTATCCCCATAACAACAGAAACAACTACCCCCATAATAAACGGCTGTAATTCAGTTGCATCTCTTATAAATGTACCAAGAATTTTCATCCCTTTTATTAAATATGGTCCTGTTAAATAAGAAACTATTCCTCCAATGATTATTGTGACAAATGGAGTGATAATAATATCTATTTTAGTTTTTCCGAAAATAAGTCTACCTATTTCCGCAGCTATAACTACCGCTATAAAAGCTCCTAACGGATCACCAGAACCACTAATTATCAATTTACCATGATCTAGCAAATTATTAGTACCTAAACTTGATCCAAACGCACCTAAAAATCCTACTACACCCGATGCTAAGATTACTAATTTAGGAGCTTTAAGCGCATGCGCAACACCAATACCAATAACTGGACCTGTTAATACCATTGCGATACTCGCTATAACAAGTAAGAAACTCGATAAACTTCCACTCAAGCTTATAGCAATCTGCTTAATAATCAATCCAATAATTAGAGTACAGAACAACCCTAAGGCCATTCCATTCAAAGCAACAATAAAATACCTATGAAATAATTTAGATAAAACATTATTTTTATTCATACAATACTCTCCGTATTTAGTAAATATTATTTTACACTAATGTATATTTATTTTATATTATAACTTAATATTTTCTAATATTCTCTAGATATGCTCTAGAAATAAAAAAAGACTTAAGAATAACACTTAAGCCTTTTTATCATTTTTTCTAACTTATTATGCTGAAGCTCCGCTTGTTGCATCCGCTGCTGCCGCTGCTGGTGCTGGTGCTGCTCCACCATGACCAGCGTCAGAAGCTCCACTTGTTGCATCTGCCGCTGCAGGAGCTGGTGCTGCTGCATATCCGTGACCTACAGGTACTCCATTTTTAACTAATGATTGACCTGTTTGTTTTAAGTACCAATCTACGATTGGTTTGAAGTCTAAGATGTACTCGTTGATACCTGCGTATTTACCATTTTTGTCGTACATAGCTTGGTAGTTGTGCACAACATATTTATCTGGTCCGTGAGTTGGTACGTGTGTACGGAATACATCAATTTGTCCTGAACGTAGTAATCCTACTAACCAGTTTACACTCTTATGTATTCTCTCTGGGTGCTCTGGGTGAACATTTGCTAATGAACATCCAACTTGTTCTGGACGACGTTTTGCAAGCATTTCGTAATCTTCTTTGTGGTAGTTGTAGTATAAGAATTGGTTATTGCTGTCTGCATAAGTTAATTCCATTGGCATAGAGTTTAAGAAGTAGTTAAGTTGGTCTACTGTTAAGATACCACGATCAAGTTTAACATATGTATCTCCAGATACAGCGTTAACTTTTTCAGCTGCTTTTTCATACCAGTCATCAGCATTTCCATCAACACCTTCGATTGTTGTATCACATTTTCCACTAGCTGTTAAGTCTTCTGGCGGTGTTGGTTTTCTTTCTGCTAATGATTGAGCTACTGTAGCAAATTTAACGAATTTAGTTAAGCACATACGTAAGTATCCTACTGTACGATCATCAACTAAGTTACCTTCAGCATCAAAAGCTTCTTTAGCTTTACCTAAAAGGAACTCATGACCTGGGAATACAATCGCGTTTACACCTGGAGCATCTAAGATTTGACGTAAGTGTAATTGAGCACGAGATGATCCTTGATCATAGTATGAAGCTCCAAGTACCATTACTGGTTTGTTTTCAAGTGGGTGTAATTCGAATGATAACCACTCTAATGCACTCTTAAGTGATGCAGTAATTGTGTGGTTGTGCTCAGGTGTAGCGATGATAACACCATCAGCTTGTAAAATTTTACGGTTCATTACTAATAAATCTTTGTTTTCTCTTGAATGATCTTCATCTTGGTTAAACATTGGTAAGTTAGTAATGTCTAATAATTCTAAAGTGAATAAATCTTTATATTCTTTTGCTATAAATTCCATTAATTTGCGGTTATAAGAAACTTCCGCGTTTGAACCTACGATTCCTACTAATTTCATGTGTCTACACTCCTATCCTATTTTAAATCTTCCCAAGAGAAGTTTTCAATTTCTTTTTCAGCTAATTTATGAGCATTAATTAATTTCTCAGTAATTTTGATGAATAATAAGAAATCAGCAAATAAACTTTCTAATTTTGCTACTGTTTCTGGATTAGAAATATCTCCAGCTTCGTCAAAAGCTTGTAATGAATGTCCTAATAAGAACTCAGAACTTGGCATTACACGAGCTTTAACTTCTGGTGAGTCCATCATTTGACGTAAGTGAGCTTGTGCACGAGATGATCCAAGAGTTCCGTATGAAGCTCCTGTTAACATTACTGGTTTATCAAGTAATGGGTGAATTCCATAAGACAACCAAGCGATTGCACTCATTAATGATGCAGGAACAGCGTGATCATACTCAGGTGAACTGATGATAACCCCATCTGCTGCTTCAATTTTAGCTGCTATTTCTTTAACTCCTTCAGGTAATTCTTTATTAGCTGGTTTGTTGAATAAAGGAAGATCTTTAATTTCAACTAATTCGATGTCAGCTTTACCTGCAAAATGTTTTTGAATATATTGTAAAAGTTGGCGGTTTGTAGATTTTTTAGAGTTTGTACCAACTAGACCAATTAATTTTACCATGTTTTTGTTTCCTCTCTCTTTTTTTGTACTATCTACTTTATTTGTATTTAGATTTTCTTGTCTTGTTTTTTTAACATTTTTTTTGTTTTTTGCTTCAGCCACTTTAATAGAGCCTCCTTAAATTAAAAGTATTTTCAGTATTTTTCAAGATAGTTTTATCTAACATATTATTTTATCTAGCACTCCGCTTGTATAATAGACTTTACCTTCAGTTGTAACTACAACACCCTCTATATCAGGTAAGCTATTTATTTCATCCATAATATCTTCAACATGTTTTCCAAATAACCTTGTAGTCCAAATCTCTCCATCAACAGATTTTTTTGAGATTATGGACAAACCAGCTACATTGGTTTCGACAGGATAACCTGTTTTAGGATTTAGTATATGGTGATATGTTTTGCCATTCTCTGTATAATTACGTTCATAAATACCAGAAGTCACCACAGACTGATTTTTTATTCCTATAGTAAACAAGTGATTCCCTCTTATTTGGGCTGGATTTTGAATACCTATATGCCATAATAAATCTTGGTTATGCTTTGCATCTCCAAAGGTCAACACATTACCACCTAAATTAATAAGTCCAGAATCTACATCTCTTTTTTTCAAATACTCTATCATAAGATCAGCAATATATCCTTTCGCTAAGGCACCTAAATTAATTGCCATACCTTTTTTCTTAAGAAAGACAGACTGATCTTTTTCATCTAAAATTATCTGATTAGGATCTGTAATTTCTAACAGATTATTAATTTCTTGTTTAGTCGGAACTTTTACATCTTTAAATCCTATTCTCCAAGTCTGTACAATAGGCCCAATAGCAATATTCAGAAAACTATTTTGCGCACAACTATGAACTTTCCCTATCTTTATCAAATCAAATAAATCTGGATGAACTTTGACTGCTTTGATACCTGCATTATGATTAACTTCCATTAATTCAGAACTGTCATCATTCGCGCTAAATCTGTGTTCATACATTTTTAGCATTTCTACAGCATCATCTAAAATATTTTCAGCATCAACGCTATCAAAAATAAGAATATCTATATGAGAACCCATTAATTTTAAGGTCTTTCTTCTTAATTCCATTTTTTTACACCTTACAATAAAAAATTTATTTGCTTAAGATAACTAAATATGTTGTATACATCTACAAGAAACCTGTTATTTAAAGACAAAGTAATAATAGATAATTAATACTTTAACTACATTATATAACAGAATTCTCCTCAAATCAATAAAATATTTAACTCATAAAGGCATACCCTCTTACATTTTCATTAAAAAAACATAATAATAAGTAATATACTAATTTTTAATTATGCATAAAAACAAAAAAATATCTTACATTTAACTTCACTATCAAAAAAATATTATTCTATCAACACTTTATATATTTTTAAGTTTTTTTAAAAAATTTATTAAAAATATATTTATTCTAAAAATTCTAAAAAAATACAAATATAAACTAAAAAAACAAAAAAACGTAATGATGTTACACTGGTTTTCATTGATATTCATTTTCATTTGCTAATCTATAACATAATAAATAAGTATATTCTGTTACAAAATAAAACTATTAACCAGTCTAAAAATGAAAAAATATCTTTCGTTTTCGACTAATTAATAGTTTCTTTTTAATTTTTAATTTTTAATTTAATTTTCCTAATAGTAAATACCAGCAAATTCATGATAATGCTCGAAAAAACTATCGGCATATATACGTTAAGCACTGAGACTCCTACTTCTTGACCTTCTATTAATTTATAATATATCCCTACGAATAACACTACTAATGCAAGTGCATTTATTAGTAATGGTGAAAGCCATAATCTCTTGAATGCTATATTTAAAATATGTGTGATAAACCACGATCCTAATATATACCACTTACTATAGGTATACCAATATGCCAATAAAACTATTAAACTCATTATCTCAACTCACTTAAAAACCTTATTGTAATTTCTTGAGGTCTTGTAATCGCTCCTCCAACAACTATACAATGTGCACCGGCTTCTAAAGCTTGTTTCGCTTGTTGTGGTGTATGAATTTTGCCTTCCGCTATAACCGGAACTTTTACATTTTCTACGATTTCTTTTACTAAACCTGGATTGAATTGTTTTGAATCTGCTGTGTATGGCGTATAACCATTCATAGTAGTTCCTACAAAATCAACTCCTGCTTTTTCAACTTCAATCGCTTCTTCTAAATTAGAAATATCTGCCATCAATAATACATTTGGATATTTTTCTTTAATTTCTCTTACGAATTCACTTGGAGTTTTACCATCTCCACGCTCTCTATTCGTACAATCCAATGCTATTATATCAGATCCAGCTTCAACTAATTTATCCACCTCATCCATTGTAGCTGTTATGTATGTAGCATAACCTTCATATGATTTTTTTATTATACCAATTACTGGTAAATTTGTCTGTTCTTTTATTTGTTTAATATCTATAATACCTTGAGCTCTAATAGCTTTTATACCTGCATTTTTTGCAGCTTGTGCCATCAAACACATTACTCCACCTTCTTCTTTATATAAAGCTTCGCCTGGTAATGCCTGACAAGAAACTATCATTTCTCCTTTTAGATATTCTATTAATTGTTGTTTATTCATAAACTTATCCTTTCACGGCACCTAAAGTAACACCTTGAGTAAAGTAATTTTGGAAACAAATGAACACAATTATCATTGGTAATGATGCTAATGATGCCCCTGCCATTAGTAATCCATAGTCATTAGAGAACTCTTGACCTTGTGCTAATGCTGCTAAACCTAAAGGTAAAGTAGACATGTCTGGTGTATTAGAGAAGATTAATTGTGAGAAATAATCGTTCCAGCTAGCGATAAATGTAAAGATCGCTAACGCACCAATACCAGGTTTAATGATTGGTAACGCAATATTCATAAATGTTCTTACTTCACCACAACCATCAATTCTTGCTGATTCAAGTAATTCTGTTGGAATAGCTTGAGAGAATTGTCTCATTAAGAATACACCAAATGGCCATCCTACTGCTGGTAGAATTAACGCATAGTATGTATTCATTAAGTTAAATTCAGTGATTAAGTTTAATAAAGGTATTAAAATTACTTGTTTTGGTAATGCCATTGCTGCCACAAACACCATGAATATTATCTTAACACCTGGGAAATTTTTCTTAGCTAATGCATACCCTGCTAATGCTGATGTTGCACAAACTAAAAATGTTGTCATTACCGAAATAAATACTGAGTTAAAGAACCATCTTAAAGTATTTGATGTGAATAACTTCTCGTAGTTTTCCAATGTTGGCGTTGATGACCACCACTCTGGTGGAATTGTTATCGCTACATCTTGTAATTTAAATGATCCTGATGCAATCCAATAAAATGGAAAAATAAAGAATATAGTTAACCCAAGTAATATTATCATTGATACTATTTTAAAAATACTTATACTTTTCATTCTAAATCCTCCTAATCATTGTCTGTAGATAGGAACTTGAATTGTAATATTGAAATTATTCCAATAATTACAGCAAGGATAATACCCATCGCACTAGCTACACCATGATTTCCGTTTTTAATTGCCGCTTCATATACTAGGTACATGATTGTACTTGTTCCGTAGTTCGGTCCCCCAGCAGTCAATAACTGGATAAGTGCGAAAATTTGAAACGAGTTGATTGTTGTCACAACCACAATATATAATGTTGTTGGTTTAATCAGCGGCCAAGTTATTTTTGTAAATACTTGCCATTTTGTTGCACCATCAATCTCTGAAGCTTCTAATAATTCTTTCGGAACGTTACCTAAAGCGGCAACATAAAGAATTATCGGTTGACCCAATGAAGTAGTAATCAAAATAGTGATAATCGCATATAATGCTGTACTTGGATTTCCTAACCAGTCAACATTATCATTAATTAAGTGCATTGATTTAAATACGTAGTTTAAGATTCCGTATTCTGGATGATAAATCCAAGCCCAAACCACAGTAATAGAAACTACAGAAGAAATCGCTGGAATATAGAATACACCACGGAAGAATGATCTTACTACTGCACTCTTATTATAAATCGTTACTGCAACGAATATCGATACAAATACTACTATAGGTACTGCAACAACTGTTACAACAATTGTATTAACAAGCGATTTTATAAATGGTTCGTGAATCGTTGCTCCACTTCCACTCAACATTAAGTCTGAATAGTGTTTTAGTCCAACAAATACTGGATTCTTTTTAGCAAAACTATATAATGATAACTGGAGTCCGCGTAACATCGGGACTAGTACAAATGTTATGAAAAATAAACTAACTGGCAAAATAAATAGATATGCACTAAAGTCTATTTTTTTTCTTTTCTTAGTAGTTTTCATAGAACCTCCTAAAAAGTTTATTTTTTATCTAAAAAAGGGAGTGACTCAAAAATCGTGATTTCGGAGAAACAAGATTTTGTCGAGTCACCCCCGCACAGTTTATTAGATAGCTAAAAAGCTTTTATAAAGCGAATTTAGCTATCGATAAACCACTGCGTCTATGAGTTCTCATATGAACTTTGTTAAATTTCAGGACTTTTGGGTCAGTCCCTTTATACGTCAAATTACAATGCTTCTTTTATTGTTTTATTTGCATCTTCTACAAATTTATCTAATCCTTCTTTAGGTGAAGTTTTTCCATTTAATACACCTTGAACCATGTTGAACCATAGCGGTCTCATTTTTGCAAATCCTGGAATTGTGTTATAGTATGGAGCGTATTGTCCAGTTAATCCTTCAGCAAATTTAAGTTCTTCTGAATCATATAATCCTGTTTCACCTTTTTTAGCTGAGAAGTTTCCAGATGCTAATAGAGTACGTTTACCCCAGTCTTTATCATTAACCATGAAGTCAACAAATTTTTTAGCTGCTGCTTTATCTGCATCTCCGTTATCAAAGATAGCTGGTCCTGCAACTAGATAATCATATTTAGCTTTTCCGCCATTATTAGGGAATGGTAGGAATTTGTAGTTAAATCCAGATGCGTGTGAAGCTGCGATACCAGGAGAGAATAAGATTGTAGTTGCTGCACGTCCTGATTTGAATGCTTCAAGAGCATCTTTAGCTTCTAAAGCTACACCTTGTCCTAATAAACCATCATCGTATGCTTTTTTAACCCACTCTAACCCTTTAACACCATTTGCGTCGTTAATAGTGTATTTGCTGATTGCATCATCTGTAATCCAAGAATTGTATAAGTTAGCTACAAATGCTCTTGGTCCTTGGTCTCCTGCTTGTGATTTAGTGTAGAATAATGCTGGAGTAATACTTGAATCTTTTTGTTTAACTGCTTTTAAGAATTTTTCATATTCTTCAACAGTCCAACTTCTATCTTGCTTGTTAAGAGGTAGAAGGTCTGTTACACCTAATTTATCTGTTAAGTCTTTGTTAACTCCCATTAAGAATGGTGCTACCCCTTGAGGATACATATAAAGTTTATCTTTATAGCTAGATGCTTTAACTGCTGCTTCATTTAATTTAGATTTATCAACATCATCTAATGAAACTAATAAATCTTTAGCTGCCCATGCAATTACACGTCCTGGTGCATCATAAATTACATCTGGAGCTGTTTTTGACTGAATAGCTGTTTCAATTTTAGCTGGTCCATCTGTGAATTCTATTTTTTGATAGTTAACTTTGATATTTGGATTTTTTGCTTCGAAAGCTTTAATTAAAGCTGCATCAAAATCTTCAGTTTTCTTAAATTCTTTGTCTTTTGTAAATTGTGGGAAATCCCAATATGTAATTTCTACTTTTTTATTAGGATCCGCTTGTTTTTGCTCTTTCCTACCACCAACACATCCTGTAAGTACAAGCGCTGTAGTTGCTGCTACAGCAAGCAGTTTATTTAATTTTCTCATAATATGAGCCTCCTTGTTTTATTATATTTTAAAAATTTGACGTCTTATCTAAATTATTCTAAGATACTAAGTTCTGTATCTACATCAAAGTAATGTACTCTATTCATATCTAAAGCAAATGTTAGTTCATCGCCCATTTTAATATTTTGTCTTGAGTGTACAATCGCTTTGATACTTTCACCGCTTAAATCAGTGTGAACTATATATTCAGAACCTAATAACTCTGCTACTATTACTTTTGATGTAATTTTCGCATGCGAATAAGTTTCTAATGCTAATGGATCATTAGAAATATTTTCAGGTCTAATTCCTAAAACAACTTCTTTTCCTTCATATCTCAGTTCTTTTAATTTCTCATAATGCCCCAGAGGAATTTCTATATTTCCTCCATCTTTGTAATAAAGTTACCTTCTACAACTTTACCTCTCATGAAGTTCATTGTAGGTGCTCCGATAAATCTAGCTACAAATAAGTTTTGCGGATGATAATAAATTTCCTTTGGACTACCAACTTGTTGAACTACACCTTTTTTCATTACTACAATTCTGTCAGCCATTGTCATAGCTTCTGTTTGGTCATGCGTTACATAGATTGTTGTAGCTCCTAATGTATTATGAATTTTTATAATTTCCGCTCTCATGTTACTTCTTAATTTTGCATCTAAGTTTGATGACGGTTCATCCATAAGGAAAACTTTTGGACTTCTTACGATTACTCTTCCTAACGCAACCCTTTGTCTTTGACCTCCAGATAACGCTTTAGGTTTTCTATCTAATAGCTCTTCTAGTCCAAGTATTTTAGCAGCTTCTTCAACTTTTTGTTTAATTTCTTCTTTTGGAACTTTTCTTAATTTTAAAGCGAATGCCATGTTGTCAAATACTGTCATGTGAGGGTATAATGCATAACTTTGGAATACCATGGCTATATCTCTATCTTTTGGTTCAACATCATTAACTAATCTATCACCTATGTAGAACTCACCTTCTGTTATATCTTCCAATCCTGCAATCATCCTAAGAGTAGTAGATTTACCACATCCAGACGGACCAACGAAAACAACGAATTCTTTATCCGCTACTTCTAAATTAAAATCTGTTACTGCACAAAAGCCATTATCATATTTTTTATATATTTTTTTAATGATAAACTTGCCATATTAACCTCCTACAAATTCATATATTTATCTTGTCAAAAAAATATTATCACATATGAAATCGTTTGCGAAGAATTATTTTTTAATATTTAATGTTGTAACCTTTTCTAAATTTACATTATTTTTTTATTTTTAATTAAACATTTATCAAACTACTTGAAGTCTATAATAAGATAAATATAGCTAAAACGAACACTTTTTTTCTTTATTCGAACATTACCAAACTGTATTCTTTAATATTATTTCTATATTTTTATGTCATAAAAAAATTTAATGCATTAATACTTATAAAAAGTATTACTAGTTATTTAAATTAAGGATGTTAAACGGTTTTCAAAAAAATTACAATACCTTTTTATATTATATGTAAGAGTTTACATTGTTTTTATTTTTAAGCTTTTTTTAGTAGTTTATAAAGTATTAGTATAAATTAAAAACCATATAATTCTTATAACAGTAAATATTTTTATTATTTTTTTTATATTTATAATTATAATTTTTACAAATAAAAGAAGGTAAAAGCCTTAGACTTTTACCTTCCTTTATTTATCTTATTCTAAAATTATCGTTTGATGTTGTAGAATGCAAGTTCACCTGGATATACAGCAGTTGCATCTAATTCATCTTCAATACGTAATAATTGGTTGTATTTAGCTATACGGTCTGTACGGCTAAGAGAACCTGTTTTAATTTGTCCTGCGTTAGTAGCAACTGCGATATCTGAGATTGTTGAATCTTCAGTCTCTCCTGAACGGTGAGAAATAACAGCCGTGTAACGAGCACGTTTAGCCATTTCGATAGCGTTTAGAGTTTCAGTTAAAGTACCGATTTGGTTAACTTTAATTAGGATTGAATTACCAACACCTTGTGCGATACCTTGTGATAATTTCTTAGTATTAGTTACGAATAAATCGTCCCCTACTAATTGTACACGGTCACCGATACGGTCTGTAAGTAATTTCCATCCTTCCCAGTCGTTTTCATCCATACCATCTTCGATAGTGATGATTGGGTATTTGTTTACTAATTCTTCTAAGTAATCAACTTGCTCTGCTGAAGTACGGTGTGCTCCACCTTCTCCTTCGAATTTAGCATAGTTGTAAACTCCGTTTTCGTAGAATTCTGATGATGCACAGTCAAATCCTAAGAATACATCTTTACCTGGCTCAAGACCAGCAGCTTTAATAGCTTCTAAAATAGTTTCTACTGCATCTTCAGTTCCTTCGAATGTTGGAGCGAATCCACCTTCATCACCTACTGCAGTAGATAAACCACGGTTGTGTAATAATTTAGCTAAGTTGTGGAATACTTCAGCTCCCCAACGTAAAGCTTCTTTAAATGTAGGTGCTCCTACTGGTAAAATCATGAACTCTTGGAATGCGATCGGAGCATCTGAGTGAGATCCACCGTTTACGATGTTCATCATTGGAGTTGGTAATTCTTTAGAGTTAGTTCCTCCTAAGTATCTGTATAGAGGTACTCCTAAAGAATCAGCTGCAGCGTGTGCTACTGCTAAAGATACACCTAAGATAGCATTAGCTCCTAGACGTCCTTTGTTTTCAGTTCCATCTAATTCGATCATAGCGTAGTCAATTCCTACTTGATCAAATACGTCGAATTTACCTTCTAATAATGGTGCAATTTCTTCATTAACGTTAGTTACAGCTTTAGTTACACCTTTACCTAAGTAACGACCTTTGTCTCCATCACGTAATTCAACTGCTTCATATTGTCCAGTTGATGCTCCTGATGGTACTAGTGCGCGTCCAAACGCTCCTGATTCAGTTGTTACTTCAACTTCTACAGTTGGGTTACCACGTGAATCTAAAACTTCTCTTGCATATACTTCTGCGATAATATCAAATGTTTTTGCTAACATTAATTTTCTCCTTGTTGTTTAATTTATATTTCTATTATACTACAATTTTTAAAAAATTGCTAAACCTAATCTAATTTTCCGCCTTCTAAAAGAGCTAAGAATGATTCTGGTTGTAAAGCAGCTCCACCTACTAATGCTCCATCTACGTCTGGGCATGATAGGTATTCTTTTACGTTTTCAGGTTTTACTGAACCACCATATTGGATACGAACTTTTTCAGCAACTTCTTTTCCGTATAGTCCTTCAACTACATCACGAACAGCTTTACACATTTTTTGTGCATCTTCTTTAGTAGCTGATTTTCCAGTTCCGATAGCCCAAATTGGTTCATAAGCGATAACTGATGATGCTACTTGTTCAGCCGTTAAATCAGCTAAAGCTCCTTTTACTTGAGCTCCTACGAATTCAGCAGCTTTACCTGCTTCATAAGTTTCAAGTGTTTCACCACAGCAGATGATTGGTAATAATCCATTTGCAAAAATAGCTTTTGCTTTTTTATTAATATCTTCATCTGTTTCGTGGAAATATTCACGACGTTCTGAGTGACCGATTACTACATAATTAACTCCCATTTCAGCTAATACTTTTGGTGAAGTTTCACCTGTATAAGCTCCAGAATTTTCGAAGTAACAGTTTTGAGCTGCAACTTTTAATCCTGTTCCTTCAGCAGCACTAAGTAATGCACTTAAGTCCACAGCTGGAGCTGCAATACCAGCTTCAACTTTATCTGCTGATGGTAATTTCCCAGCGATTGCTTCAACAAAAGCTTTAGTTTCTTCTGGGTTTTTGTTCATTTTCCAGTTTCCTGCGATAAATGGTAATCTTGACATAATGTTACTCTCCTTGAGTTTTAAAAATTATTTGTTTGATAATGAATCAATTCCTGGTAATACTTTTCCTTCTAGGTATTCTAGAGAAGCTCCCCCACCTGTAGAAATGTGTGAGAATTTTTCTGCATATCCTAAAGAAATAGCTGCTGTTGCACTATCTCCACCACCAATAATAGTAGTAGCTCCTTCTAAGTGAGCGATAGCTTCACATACACCAATTGTACCTTTTGCAAAGTTTGGCATTTCGAACACACCCATTGGTCCGTTCCAAATTACAGTTTTTGCTCCCTCAAGAGTGTTTTTGAATAATTCAACAGATTTAGGACCGATATCTAATCCTTCTTCATCAGGCTGAATATCCCCTTCAGCAACACGGCTAGGTGCATCATTTGAAAACTCTTTAGCTACAACTGTATCGATCGGTAATACTAATTTATCACCAGCTTTTGCCATAAGTTCACGAGCGTATTCAACTTTATCGTCTTCACAAAGTGAAATTCCGATTTCTTTACCTTGTGCTTTCATGAAAGTATAAGCCATACCTCCACCGATGATTACTTTATCAGCTTTATCTAATAAGTTTTCAATTACTGCAATTTTATCAGAAACTTTTGCTCCACCTAAAATTGCAACAAGTGGTCTTTCTGGGTTATCAACTGCTCCACCGATAAATTTAATTTCTTTATCTACTAGGAATCCAGAAGCAGAGTTTCCTTCACCAATGTTAGATGCAATACCTACGTTTGAAGCGTGAGCACGGTGAGCTGTACCGAATGCATCGTTTACATATACATCACCTAAAGAAGCCCAATATTTAGCAAGTTCTGGATCATTTTTAGATTCTTTTTTACCATCTACATCTTCGAAACGAGTATTTTCGAACATTAAGATTTCACCTTCATTTAATCCTTTAACCGCTGCTTCTAATTCAGCTCCGCGAGTTTCAGCTACGAATTTTACTTCTTTACCTAATAGTTCTGATAATCTTTTAGCAACTGGCGCTAAACTTTTTGAAGCTTTATCAGCTTCTTCTTTAACACGTCCCAAGTGAGAGAACGCTACTACTTTAGCTCCTTGATTTAAAGCATACTCAATAGTTGGTAATGCTGCAGTAATACGATTATCGTTTGTAATTACACCATCTTTTAAAGGCACGTTGAAATCAACACGCATTAAGACAGTTTTCCCTTGTAAGTTACCTAAGTCTTTAATAGATTTCTTCATGGAAAGCTCCTTTTAAATATTTTTGGAATATATGAGACAAGATATAAGTCAAAATCAACTTATATCTTATCTACTCTTATTTATTACCTAATTAGATTATTTGATTAATCCTGCAAAGTATTTAATGTTCTTACTAATTGAGCAGTGTAAGACATTTCGTTGTCGTACCAAGATACAACTTTAACTAATTGTTTGTCACCAACAGTGATAACTTTTGTTTGAGTTGCATCAAATAATGATCCGTAAGAAATTCCTACGATATCAGAAGATACGATTGGGTCTACGTTGTAACCGAATGATTCGTTAGAAGCAGCTTCCATAGCAGCGTTAACTTCTTCAGCTGTAACAGTTTTTTCTACTACTGCTACTAATTCAGTTAATGATCCTGTTGGTACAGGTACACGTTGAGCAGCTCCATCTAATTTACCGCTTAATTCTGGGATTACTAATCCGATTGCTTTAGCAGCACCAGTTGTGTTAGGTACGATGTTAGCAGCTGCAGCACGAGCACGACGTAAGTCTCCTTTAGGGTGTGGAGCATCTAGTGTGTTTTGGTCACCAGTGTATCCGTGGATAGTTGTCATTAATCCTTCAACTACTGTGAAGTTGTCGTGTAATGCTTTAGCCATTGGAGCTAAACAGTTAGTAGTACATGAAGCACCAGAGATAACTGTTTCAGTTCCATCTAAGATTTCGTGGTTTACGTTGTAAACTACAGTTTTAACGTCGTTTCCACCTGGAGCAGAGATTACAACTTTTTTAGCTCCTGCTTTAATGTGAGCTTCAGCTTTTTCTTTAGAAGTGAAGAAACCAGTACATTCTAATACTACGTCTACTCCTAATTCTCCCCATGGTAATTCAGCTGGGTTTGGATTAGCGAAAGCTTTGATTTCTTTACCGTTTACTACGATACTTCCTTCTGCTGCTGATACTTCTCCATCAAAACGACCTTGAGTTGTATCGTATTTTAATAAGTGAACTAGTTGAGCAACTGGTGTTAAGTCATTAATTGCTACTACTTCAATCCCTTCTACGTTTTGGATTCTTCTTAATGCTAGACGTCCGATACGTCCAAATCCGTTAATTGCTACTTTTACTGTCATTTTTTAGTTCCTCCTAAAAATTTTTATTAACTTTTTTTATTATTTTTTTGCAAATAGCCTCGTCAATAATCAGTGTTGCGTTAGCTGGTTTAGTGTTTAAATAACTAAATACCGCATCAGCTTTTGCATCTCCACCAACTATCGTAAAGACATTATCAATGCCATTAACATCTTTAAAACTCATACCTATAGTAGAGGTTTTAAATATCTCGCTGCCGTTTTCATCAAAATAACTTCCAAATGATTCACTAACAGCATTTTTTTCTTCTAGTACTTCTAAAACTTCTTTAGACGATTTTCGTCTTTCTGCCATTTCAAAAGCATTACCTATACTATGGATAATTATGGATGTTTTTTCTATAACATCAAGCGCATTTTTTACGACTGGCTCTTTTACAAGCTCTTCTAATGCCTTTTGTCCTATATTATCCGGTGCATGTAACAACTGATATGCATGACCTGAATTTTTAGCCATTCTCGAAGCAATATCATTTGCTTGATACTCCGTATCCACTACAGATAGACCACCTCTAATAGGTGTTATAGTAACATTTTTCCCATAACCAAATGTTGCATTAGCTTTGCCGGCTATGTAGTACATTGTACTTCCTCCACTGACTCCAATTACGCAATCTTTAGTTATTTTAGCATTAACTTTATCCAAAAGTAGGCTTGTCATTTCTTCTCTAGTTGCTTCATTATTAATAAAGTCACCTGCCACTATATGAACCTGTTTTATTGAAAAATGATTTTTTATAAAACTTCTCTCTTTAGCAAAGACATCATTTATAACCGATTCTTTTATTTCTAAAAGAAGTATTTCTCCTTTTTCGGTAACGCTCATCCCTGTAGCATTTTTTGTAATCAACCCTAACTTGGATAAAACTTCACATTCCGTACGTAATTGCCTTTCTGTCATATTGATAAAATTCAACAATGTTTTTCGACCAACAGGTTGATTAACCTTTATTGTAACCAATAATTCGTATCTATTGTTAAATTTCATAAACATTTCAGGTACGAGTCTACTTTGCATATGTAACAAATGTAAAATATCCATCTTAAGTATCCCCTATAAATTTGAAAATTTATTTGTGGACATCTTTTGTCCGGTTAGGTCATTTATCGGCCAACGTATTTTTAAAAAAATAAACTTTCTGATTAAAAATTATAGCAAAGGCTTAACAAAAAAATCAAGTCCTTTCAGAAAGATTTTTAATCAAAAAAATTCATTTTTTTATTTTAAAATTGTCAATAATTCTATTTGTATTATAAAATAGAACACAAAAAAATCATTTCATATTCTTTATAATCAATTGGTAGTTCAGAGATGTATTGACTAGGATAATTTACTTCAATATCTTTTTTTAAACTCAGCAACATTAATATTATCAAAAATTATATCTAGAAAGTAAATTCTCTAATTCACTATCGCTATAATAGAAGATTTTTCTTAACCTTCGAAGAAAAATAGACTGTCTGCAAATGTAATATTTTCTATTACAGATAAAACTGATCGCAAATCAAGTGCAGCTCTTTCCGAATTCTCCGAAATAATACTGTATAACTTTTTCAAAAGAAGTCTTGGAATTTTATATTTCAGTTCTAAAAACCTCAAAAATCTATATCCTCTATTTTTTTCTTACTATTTTTTTCTTTTTCTCTGTTTTTTTCCTTTATAGGTTGTTCAGCATCTTTTTCGACAAAAATTACTAAATTATCCTGGATGTCTAAGATTTCATTTTTATCAAACTCAGTTTCTTCACCTAAATTTTTTAACGTTTTCTCTTGATCTAGTTTTTGATAAGGTCGTTTAAATTTATTTTCATCTAATAGATAAAAACCTCGGTACGACTTGTGATATTTAAATTTCAATTTTGCACCTCTATCCTAATTTTAATCTTTTAATATACTACCATAATTACAAAAAATATTCAACCTTCTTTGCACATTGATAACATTTCAAATAATTATTAAAACAATTCTCGTAACCTTTCAAACGGAATACCCGCCTCCAATAAAATCATTAATTTAATTCTAGCTTTTTGACCACTTAATCCTGTTGTAAAGATAACCCCATCTTGTTGAAATCTTTTCCCTCCACCTTCATAGTCATAAACATCCTGGGTAACCCCATTAAATGCACGTGAAACAAAGACTACAGGTATATTTTTTTCAATACAACTTTTAACAGCAGGCACAGTTTTTGGAGGTAAGTTACCTGCTCCTAATGCTTCTATAACTAATCCATCTGCTCCTAGTTCAACTACAGCATCAATCAACTTCCCATCCATACCAGCATAGGCTTTTAATAGATACACTCTTTTATCAGTAGTAGCCACATTATAATGTTCTTCTTTTATCAACTTTTGGAAATATATAACCTTATTTTTTGATACTAGCCCTATAGGTCCGAAGGTTGGTGTTTGAAATGTAGCTACATTAGTTGTGTGCGTTTTTGTAACATACGTTGCAGTATGGACTTCATCATTCATTACTACTAAAACACCTTTATCACTACTTTCATCATCAGTAGCAACTACTAACGAACTTCTTAGATTAGCTAATCCATCTGCACCTATTTCATTACTTGAACGCATAGCTCCAGTCACAACAACTGGAATATTTACATCTAAAGTTAACTCTAGATAATATGCTGTTTCTTCAAGAGTATCTGTCCCGTGCGTTACTACTACACCTTCATAACCTTCTTGAACAGCTTTTTCTATTCTATTTTTAATACCTAACATTTCATTTTGCGTTATTTGGGGTGAGGCTAGATGATATAAGTCTTCAACATGTAAATCTCCAATATAAGAGAATATATTACCTCCGACACCTATAGGATTACTATCAGTAGGAGCAACTTTACCTGTTTTTTGATCTTCACTCATAGAAATAGTTCCACCTGTATTTAATATTAGTATTTTTTTCAACTTAGGCACCCCTTCCTATTTCCTTAAATTATTATAGCCATTAACTACTAATTCTACTTTTCCATTTTCGGGATTAATAACTAACCCGTGAACAGGTACATCTTTTGGAATCAATGGATGTTTCGTTATCATATTTACGTCATGAGCTACACTTTCATTAACATCATCAAAACCATGTAACCATGAACTCAAATCAAGTCCTGAATACTGCAAAATATCTAAAGTTTCCTTACCTACACCCCTACTCTGCATTTTTTCCATAATTAAATTAGTATCAATATTTGCATACCGCAATCATGATGTCCCATGACGATAATCTCATCTGCTTTAAGCATATAAACAGCTATTATCAAACTTCTCATTATTGAACCGAATGGATGAGTTAAGATCGCACCAGCATTTTTTACTACTTTCACATCTCCTGAAGACAAATTTAGTGATTTTGTCGCTAATTCCACTAATCTTGTATCCATACACGTAAACATCACTACTCTCTTTGCAGGATATTTATCTTCAGTTTTATATTTTTGATATTCCTCAAACCTTACGAAATACTCATTATACTCTAACATTGAATCTAAAAGTCTCATTTCATTGCTCCTTTTCAAACTCTCTATTTTTATTCACCTTTTAATTATACTACACTTATCTTTTATCGTAAACTTTACAATTTCATCAAACGATATTTATCCTAGTATTATCAAATTTTTATGATGTAGATACACACTAAATAACATTCTAATTTTAAAAATTTTTTAGCAAAAAACCAACTCTACTTTCATAGATAATTCAAGCCCTCTTAAGATTTCATCTTTAAAATAGCAAAAATGTATTGCATGATTTTACTCACACAATACATTTAATTATCTATTTAACCCAATTAACAAGTTCATCAGCTTCTTTAGGACCTTTTGAACCTTGTTCATAAGTATATAATGGAGAACCTTGTTCTTCATACTTAGCTATTAATTCATTTACAAATGTCCATGAAGCTACAATTTGATTCCATTGCGAGAATAATGCTCTATCTTCTCTAAAACAAGCATCTAGTAATCTCTCGTAAGCTTCAGGTGTATTTATTATGTTTTCTAGTATACAACTTTGACAGAAGTCTAACGAGATTGGCTGTAACTCTTGTTCTGTACCTGGTTTTTTAGCATTAAATTGGAAATACACACCTTCTTCAGGTTGAATTTTTATTATTAATACATTACCTGGAGATGATCCAACAGCCTTAAATTGAACTACTACCTGAGTTTCTCTTTTCTCTAGTTTTTTACCAGTTCTGATAAAGAATGGCACCCCTTGCCAACGTTCATTATCTACAAATAATTTTAGCGCTGCATAAGTTTCTGTCTTAGAGTCGGCTGGAATATTCTCCTCTTGAAGATACCCTTCATATTGTCCCATTACTAAACTTTCGTGAACATCCTCAATCGGTTTAAGTGAAGCAAGAAGGTTATATTGACTTTCGTGAATACCACGGCTTCCTGGTTCTTTAGGTTCTTCCATCGCTACTAGCGATAACACTTGTAATAAATGATTTTGAACCATATCTTTTAAAGCCCCACTCTTATCATAGTAACTTGCTCTAGTTCCAACACCAACTGTTTCTGCAGCTGTTATTTGAACATTTTCGATAAAGTCTTTATTCCAAATACCTTTGAAGATTATATTTTCAAAACGTAAAGAAAGAATATTTTGAATCATTTCTTTACCTAGATAGTGGTCAATATGATAAATTTCATTTTCATCGAAGAATTTTGCTAACTCATCATTTAGTAATCCAGCTTTTTCTAAATCTTCTCCGAATGGTTTCTCAATAATAACTTTCGCATTATTTTCAGAACAATATTTTTTAAGTCCATTCGTTATAGTTATAAAGAACGAAGGCGCTACTGCAAAATAGTAAACATGATTTTGAATATCTTGCTCAACATAGAAGTTTTGCAACATTTCATAATCGTCTGCATTTGTCATATCCATTTTGAAATAAATGATTCTCTTAGCATATGCATCGAATTGTGCATCATCAAATTTTGTACGAGCATATTCTTTAACCCAAGTACGAGCAATATCAATATAATCTGATTGTGTGTATGCTCTACGACCTATCACAACAATCTTAAAATCATCGGCTAATTTACCTAATGCGTTTAAGTTATATAATGCAGGTAACAGTTTTCTATATGTTAAGTCTCCTGTACCCCCAAAAAGTGTTATAGCTGTTTTATTTTCCATTATTTCCAACCCAGTCATAGTGATAACTTCCTTCTTTATCAGTTCTTTCAAAAGTATGTGCTCCAAAATAGTCACGTTGCGCTTGAATTAAGTTAGCACCACTGTTTGCTGTAGTGTAGATATCTAAGTATGAAATTGCAGATGTCATAGCACTTAGTGGTAATCTGTTAGTGATTGCTAATGCAGCAACTTCACGTAAACTATCTTGTCTTGTTTCGATTACTTCTTTAAAGAATGGATCAAAGATTAAGTTTTCTAATTTTGGATTATTTTGGTACGCTTCGATAATATTTTGTAAAATTTTCGCTTGAATAATACATCCACCACGGAAAATCTTAGCAATTTGTGAATAATCAAAAGTCCAGTTGTATTCTTTTTCAGCAGCTTGTAGTAATTTGAATCCTTGTGCATAAGATACAATTTTTGAAATGAATAATGCATCTTTTACAATATTTTTTAATCTTTCTTTATCTTCTACAACTGCGTATGGTTTACGAGCGAATTCTTGTTCAGCACGAACACGTTCTTCTTTAAGATTAGACATATATCTTCCATTTAAAGCAGCTGTAATAACTGATACATCAATTCCTAAATCAATAGCTTGTTCGTTAGTCCATTTACCTGTACCTTTTTGTTGAGATTTATCTAAGATTTTATCTACTAAGTAGCTTCCATCTTCTTCTTTAACTTTGAAGATATTTGCAGTGATTTCAATTAGATAAGATTCTAATTCACCTTTATTCCACTCTTCAAAAGTTTCTTGTAATTCTTCATTAGTAAATCCACCTAAGTGTTTAAGAACTTTGTAAGCTTCAGAGATTAATTGCATATCTCCATACTCGATACCATTGTGGACCATTTTCACATAGTGACCTGCTCCACCAGTTGAAGTGTAGCTACAGCATGGAACATCGTTTACTTTAGCAGCAATAGCTTCTAAAATTGGACGAATTTCTTCATATGCTTTTTCATCTCCACCAGGCATTAAGGCAGGACCAAATCTCGCTCCCTCTTCTCCTCCTGATACACCAACACCGAAGTAGTTGATTCCTTTTTCTAATAATAAGTCGTATCTTCTTTGAGTATCTTTGAAGAATGAGTTTCCTCCATCGATAATAATATCACCTTTTTCTAGTAGTGGTGTTAATTGTTCTATTAAACTATCAACAGCAAACCCTGCTTTAACCATTAAAACGACTTTTCTAGGTTTTTCTAGACCGTCAATTAGCTCTTGCAGTGAGTATCTTCCTACTACATTTTTGTGCGGGTGCTCCTCTAGCATTTTATCAACAACTGTTGTTGTTCTGTTAAATACCGCAACTTTAAATCCATTGTCCGCGATATTTAAGGCTAAGTTACTTCCCATTACTGATAATCCAATAACTCCTATGTTCTGTTTCATTGATGAACCTCCTAATTGTTTCTTACATAAGATTATACCACTAAATATATTGAATATGGAAATAATTTTGCTTGAAAAAATTTTTTACTATTATTTACTTTAATTACTTAATGCATTAAATAAACAATTTATCACAAATCTGTGATAAATAAAAAAATTTTTTTCTCCCATATATTCAACTATTATTAATTTATAATGTATGCGTTTTATTTGCTATATTACAGATTATTATGATGATTTATTTTTTTGAAACTTCCTGAAATTACTACTTCACATTAAAAATTGTATATACATAATTTTTTTAATAAAAATCAAGAATACTATGTTTAAATATACAAATATATATCAAAAAATACAAATAAAACACTTGATTTACTCTTCCCAATAATATATAATGATAAAAAAAGTAATGATAGCGTTTACTTTAGAAAAAACAGAAAAAGGAGTTTTATACTATGAGTGAAGTTAAAGTTTTAAAAAATTTTATCAATGGAGAATTTGAAAATATTTCGAATTATGATTATCTTGATGTGCTAAATCCATCAACTGAAGAAGTAATCGCAAAAGTACCTTCTTCAACTAGAGAAGATGTAGACCGTGCAATTGATATCGCAGAAGTTGCACAACGCGACTGGGAAAAATTACCAGCAGTTGAAAGAGGCGCATACCTAAGAAAAATTGCAGAGCGTATTCGTGAACGTGAACCTGAAATTACTCAAACTATCGTTAACGAAGGTGGTAAAACTTTTGATTTAGCAAAAGTAGAAGTACTATTTACTGCTGATTACTTAGATTATATGGCTGAATGGGCTAGAAGATATGAAGGAGAAATTATCCAAAGTGATAGAAAAGACGAGCATATCTTCCTATTCAAACGCCCTCACGGAGTAACTACTGGTATCTTACCATGGAACTTCCCATTCTTCTTAATTGCTAGAAAAGCAGCACCTGCTCTATTAACTGGTAACTCAATTGTTATTAAACCTAGTCAATTAACACCAATTAATGCTGACATTTTTTGTCAAATTTGTATAGAGGTGGGGCTACCTAAAGGAATACTTAATATAGTTCACGGATTAGGAGCTACAGTAGGTAATAGATTAGCTTCTAACCCTAAAGTTGGTTTAGTAAGTTTAACAGGAAGCTTAACTGCTGGACAAGAAGTTATGAAAGCTGCTGCCGAAAACATTACCAATGTATCTCTAGAACTTGGAGGAAAAGCACCAGCTATCGTATTTAAAGATGCAGATCTAAATCTTGCTGCTAAAGCAATCGTTGCTTCTCGTGTAATTAACTCTGGTCAAGTATGTAACTGTGCGGAAAGAGTTTATGTACACGAAGATGTTAAAGCTGAATTCGAAAAATTATTATTCGCTGAACTTGATAAAGTTAAATTCGGTGATCCAAATAAAGAAGGTGGCGTAGATTACGGACCACTTATCGAAAAACGTGCTGTAGACGCTGTTGCTGAAAAAGTTGCTTATGCAGTAAAACAAGGTGCAACTCTATCTTATGGTGGAACTCGCGATGAAAACCAAGTTGGATATTTCTATGGACCTACTGTTTTAACTGATGTAACAAATGATATGAATATCATGAGAGAAGAAACATTTGGACCTGTAATTCCAATCGCTACATTCAAAACTTTAGAAGAAGTATTAGAATACGCTAATGATTCAGAATATGGATTAACTTCATCAGTATATACTACTAATCTTAACACTGCATTTAAAGCAGTTAACGGTCTAAAATTTGGTGAAACATACATCAACCGTGAAAACTTCGAAGCAATGCAAGGATTCCACGCTGGACGTCGTAAATCTGGTATCGGTGGAGCGGACGGTAAACACGGTTTAGAAGAATACTTAACAACTCAAGTTGTTTACATGCAATTAGATAACGAATAAAAAAGAAAAAACAGATTCTAGATTTCTAGAATCTGTTTCTTCATATACAAATAATATCAGAAGAACCTATATGGGTTAAATTCAAAAGTCCTAAAATTTAACAAGCTTCATATGAGAACTCATAGACGAAGTGCTTTATTGATATCTAAATTCACTTTATAAAAGCTTTTTAGATGTCTAATAAACTGTGCAAGTGTGAGTCGACAAAATCGATTTCTCCGAAATCTCGAATTTTGAGTCACTCCCATCAGTATATATAATATCTATATAAGAATTGAAAATTTAATATTGATTTTACTTTTTTTCATGATGATTTCAAAAAAGAAGATTGACAAATTTTCAGATAAATGTTAAGATTTTATCAATAATTAAAAAAAGGAGCTACTCAATAATGAAAAAAATATTACTTTAACTAGTACAAGAGAATACTTTTTTGTGCCATTTTAGCAGCACTTATATCTCATAGCATTGTAGATATAAGTGCAACGATGTCTATAATGGCTAGTTAAGTTTGTTTTCGGCCATTGGTAAAATACTAAATGGTCTTTGAGTATAATATTATATTTATTTTAAAAGCTATTTAGTATTTTCTAAATAGCTTTTTAATTATTTATAAATCACATTTAGGAGGAAAATTTCATGTCAGAAAGTTCGAAATGGAGTTCAAAAATAGGTTTCATACTTGCTTCCGCTGGCTCAGCTATAGGTTTAGGAGCAGTCTGGAAGTTCCCATATATGACTGCAGCAAATGGTGGAGGTGGATTCTTACTAGTATTCCTTATCTTTACATTATTAATCGGTCTGCCCCTACTTCTTGCTGAATTCGTATTAGGTCGCGGTGCTGGAGTATCAGCGATTAAAACTTTTGGTAAATTAGGAAAAAATAAAAATTATAATATTATTGGTTATATCGGTGGTTTCGCCCTATTCATCTTACTATCATTCTACAGTGTTATTGGTGGATGGATTTTGGTATATCTTGGTATTTCGATTGCAGATGCTCTTGGAGTGCACACTACCGCTGATCATGCTGTACTTTTCGTTAGTATTATTTCTAACACTTGGATCGCATTAGGAGCACAAGCTCTATTCATCTTATTAAATATTTATATAGTATCTCGTGGTGTTCAAAAAGGTATTGAAAAAGCATCAAAAATTATGATGCCACTATTATTCATTATATTCCTAATAATTATCGCAAGATCATTAACTTTACCTAATGCGATGAGTGGTGTTACTTACTTCTTAAAACCTGATTTCACAAAAATCACAAGTTCTGGTATTTTATTCGCACTAGGACAATCATTCTTCGCATTGTCAATCGGAGTTACAGCTATGCTTACATATGCTTCTTACCTTGACAGAAGAACTAACCTAGTTCAGTCTGGTATCTCTGTTGTATTAATGAACATTGCAGTTTCTGTAATGGCTGGATTGGCAATCTTTCCTGCGATGAGTTCATTCGGTATGGAATCTGAAGGTGGTCCGAGTTTATTATTCATAGTATTACCACAGTTATTCAACAATATGGCATTCGGTAAAATTTTCTATATCTTATTCTTAATATTATTCTTATTTGCTACTATTACTTCATCAGTAGTAATGTTAGAAATTAATGTAGGAAATATAACTAATCAAAGAAATACTAATCGTACTAAATTCAGTGTAATTATCGGAATCTTAACTTTTATCGTTGGAATTCCTTCTGCTCTATCTTACGGATCACTGTCTAATACATTAATATTTGGAAAAAACAATTTTCGATTTAATGGATTTCTTAGTATCTAATATTCTAATGCCACTTGGTTGTCTTGCTTTTATCAATATTCACTGGATATGTACTTGATAAAAAAAGTAGCTCTAGAACAATTACATATAGATGAAAATTAAAAAAATCTAGCTTAGTATTATTCAAAGTATGGTTATTCTTACTAAGATATATACTTCCAGTTATTATCCTTATCGTTTGTTTAGCACAATTCTTATAATAAATCAAATAAAACTATCACATCATATATTTCATATTTTGTGATAGTTTTTATTTTTTATCATTGACAACCGCTTTCAATAGTGTTAATATTAAATCATGAATTAAATATTTCTTCGGGGTCGGGTGTAAGTCCCAACCGGCGGTGACTAGTTTACTAGAAGTCCGTGAGCGCAAGCTGATCTGGTGAGATTCCAGAACCGACAGTATAGTCTGGATGGGAGAAGAAATTAGTAATATTAGGATAAAAATACCTAATACTTATTGAGAATATTTTTATAGCCTATAGTACATCTAAAAGTTCTAAGGTCTATTAATCGAATATAAAACTAACCATCAATCCCGATTAAATTTGAAATTCAAATGTAATTGGGATTTTTATTATTTTGAAAGGAGTTGATATTATGCATGAATATTTTATGAACCTTGCTCTACTTGAAGCAAAGCGTGGAGCTAAATATACACATACTAATCCTCTAGTCGGAGCAGTTATAGTAAAAGATAATGAAATTATCGCAAGGGGTTCGCATCTTCGATACGGGTGTGAACACGCTGAAAAAAACGCAATTTCTACTTGCAAAACTCCTGAAAAATTATTTAATTCAACACTTTATGTCACTTTAGAACCTTGTAACCATAAAGGTAAGCAACCACCTTGTACAGATACTATCTTAGGAATGGGAATCTCAAAAGTAGTTGTTGCGCAATTAGATCCTAATCCTATTGTTAGCGGAAAAGGAATTAAATATTTACAAGATAATGGTATAGAAGTAATAACCGGTGTTCTTGAAAGAGAGTCTTATAATTTAAACTACGCTTATAATCTATTTCATACAGAAAAAAGACCTTATGTAGTTTTAAAACAAGCTACTAGTCTCGATGGAAAACTAGCTTTTAACAACGAAAGAACTCAAATTACCGGTAAAAAAGTCTATGATTTTGTCAGAAGTGAAAGAGATAATTATCAAGCAATTCTTGCAGGTGCAAAAACTGTGTTAATAGACAATCCTACATTACTTGGCGCTAATACATCCCTTTTCCCACCAAAAAGAATTGTATTAGATGCTGAAGGTTCTATCTTTGAAAAAAGTAATCTTAATCTATTTAAAGATAGTTCATCTGAAGTTATAGTTTTTTCAAAATTTAATCATAAATCTACCTTCTCATGTAACAGTTATAACACCAAAAGAATTTAGTATAAATGAAATAGTCGCTGAAATAGCGAAACTTGGTATTCAATCAGTTTATGTTGAAGGAGGTCCTTCTATTCATGATCAATTCCTTGCTAGCGGTTGTTGGGATGAAGTCATAACATATATCTCTCCTATTCTTTTAGGAGGGAACAATACTTCATCTTTCACTAGCAATAGGCTAACAAATGAAAAAATACAACTTCAAGATACTAAAGTTACAAAACTCGGTAATGATATAAGAATCTCAGGAAGGAGAGTATCTCAATGTTTACAGGATTAATAAAAGAACAAGGAAAAATAGTAAAAATTATTAAATCTAGTCATAGTATAAAACTGACTATTCAAGCAAGTAAGAATTTACTAGAAACGTACAAAATTGGTGATAGTATGGCGGTAAACGGTGTATGTTTAACATGTGTTCAAAAAAGTTCATCACAGTTTACTGTAGATATTATGCCAGAGACTTATAAAAGAACCACATTTAAAGATTTAAAAATAAATGATACCGTGAACTTAGAACCTGCAATGGGGCATTCAGACAGATTCGAAGGTCATATAGTTTCTGGACATAGTGATGGTTTAGCACAGTTAGCAGCAAGGCAAAAAGATGAGAATGCCATTCTACTTACTTTTTCATATCCTGGTAAATTCCAAGGCGAAATAATTAACCAAGGGTCTATTACAATTAATGGAATAAGTTTAACAGTAGTAACTTGTGATAACAACAAATTTACGGTATCGCTAATTCCACATACAGCTAAGCATACAAATTTAGAAAAATTAAAAATCGGTGATAGTGTAAATATAGAAACAGATATATTAGCAAAATACATTAAAGCTCAATTAAAACTATTTGGAGGAAAGTTTAATGATTAATAACGTAAGACAAGCAATAGAAGATTTGAAAGCTGGAAAATTAATCGTTCTTATTGATGATGATGACAGAGAAGCTGAAGGAGATTTAGTAGGAATAGCGGAACTAGTTACTGGTGAAACTGTTAACTTTATGGCAAAACATGCACGTGGTTTAATTTGCGCACCTGTTTCAACTGAGATTGCAAAAAGATTAAATCTACACTCTATGCTAGATAAAAACACAGACCCTCATGAGACGGCTTTTACTGTAAGTGTAGACTACAAAACATCAACTACAGGAATATCAGCTTTTGAAAGAGCAACAACTATAAAAGAATTAGCAAATCCAAATTCTAAACCAGAGGATTTCAATAGACCTGGTCATATGTTCCCACTTATTGGTCGTGATGGTGGAATTAAAGTTCGTCGCGGACACACAGAAGCAAGTTTAGATTTAGCTAGACTAGCTGGTTGTTCTGAAGCAACATATATCTGTGAAATTATGAATGAAGATGGAACTATGGCTAGAAGAGATGACTTGTATGAATTCGCTAAAAAATGGAATTTAACAGTCGTGGATTTAGATGAGTTAACACGTTTTTTGTCATTTAACGACAGCGTAAAAGTAAAATTACCAACAGAATTTGGGGATTTTGATTTGCAGCTGTTCGAAGATGAATTTAATAAAGAACACCTAATTATTAGTAAAGGCGATTTAACTTCTGAAGAACCATTATTAATACGAGTTCACTCAGAGTGTTTAACTGGAGATGTCTTCACTTCTCATAGATGTGACTGCGGTGAACAACTACATACAGCACTTCAAAAATTTCCGACTTAGGTCGTGGTGCAGTTCTTTATCTACGACAAGAAGGACGAGGAATAGGTTTAAGAAATAAACTTCTTGCTTATCAATTGCAAGAACAAGGGGTTGATACTTACGAAGCTAATGTTCAACTAGGATTCGCTCCTGATGAAAGAGACTACACTATCGCCGTAGACATGCTTGATTACTTAGGAATTAAATCAGTAAAACTTCTTACTAATAATCCAGATAAAGTAGAACAGCTAAGTTCTTTAGGAATAAATGTAGTAGACCGTGTTCCAATAAACATAAAACCACAAAAAGAAAATAAATACTATTTACAAACAAAAAAAATTAAATTTAATCATTTATTAGATATATAAGGAGAATATTATTATGACAACATTTGAAGGAAAATTTATAGGTAAAGATATTAAAGTAGCAATCGTAGTAGCTCGTTTTAACGAATTTATTACATCTAAATTATTAGGTGGAGCTAAGGATACCCTAATTAGAAATGAAGTAAAAGAAGAAAATATCGATGTTTACTGGGTTCCAGGAGCATTTGAAATTCCATTTATCACAAAAAAACTAGTAGCTACAAATAAATATGACGGTGTTATTACATTAGGAAGTGTTATTCGTGGAAGTACTAGTCACTATGACCTAGTTTGTAATGAGGTTGCAAAAGGTGTTGGTCACATTAGTCTTAATAGTGATATTCCTGTTATGTTCGGAGTAATAACTACTGAAGATATCGATCAAGCTATTGAAAGAGCGGGATCAAAAGCAGGAAACAAAGGTAGCGACTGTGCTCAAGGTCTTCTTGAGATGATAGATTTAACTAAACAAATTTAAAAAATCCTACACTTGATTTGACTTTCAAAAAACTTATTATACATAATAAATACAGGGAATGAAAAACAATTTCTTCCCTGTATTGTTTTTTATATAAAAAAAGAGGGATTACACCCTCTTAATATCTGTTCGTATAAATATTAATTATTATTTAAAGTGAAGTATTTAAATAATATTATTTTACAGCTGATGTTTTTGGTAAAACTTTTTGTCCATTTTGAGCTTTAGCTGGTGCTTGACCTTTTCTTGGACCGAAAGTATCATCAGAACTTTTACCTGCTGGTAATTTGTATTCAGGTTTTGTGTGTACTTCTGGTGCTACTAATGATTTTCCATAAGGTTTAATGTCGTGAACTGCTCCAGAACCATTTACTCCTTCGTATGGGTGAAGTTTTCCATCTTCTCCTAAGTATACTCTATCTTTATTTGATACTTCAGGTGTAACTAATTTTTCACCGTAATCTGGTTTTTCATTTACTAATCCAGGACCGTTTACTCCACCTTTGAATTCTGGTACATCGTGCACTGCTGGTCCTTCAGCATGTGCTACTGATAATGGTAATACTGTAGCCGCTACTGCTGCAGCTAAAAATTTATTTAATTTCATAAAATATAAAATCTCCTTTTTCTTAATATGTTTATATACATTATATATATATATATATTGTCAATAGAAAAAAATGAGATATTTTTTTAATTATTTAAAAATAATTAAATTATAATCTGAGACATATAGTTATTTTTAATTTTTTATGGAAAAAACAAATCATAATATAAAAAAATCTTCTAAAGATTATTAAGATATCCTAACTGCATATTTATTTTCTCTATACTCAATTTCACAAAAGAAGCTAGAAACCTGAATTTCAAGCTTCTAGCCTTCTTATGTATTCTTTTATTTAGAGTAGTTTGGACTTTCTTTTGTAATTTGAACATCGTGTGGGTGAGATTCGATTAATCCTGCACCTGTCATACGAACAAATTGTGAATTTTCACGAAGTGCACGTAAATCATGTGAACCTGTGTAACCCATACCAGCACGTAATCCTCCGATGATTTGGTAAATTGTTTCAGAAACAGCACCTTTATAAGGTGTACGTCCTTCAATTCCTTCTGGAACTAATTTTTTGCCATCTTCTTGGAAGTAACGGTCTTTAGATCCTTTTTCCATTGCAGAAATTGATCCCATTCCACGGTATGCTTTAAATGTTCTACCTTGGAAGATTTCTAATTCACCTGGTGACTCTTCACAACCAGCAAGCATAGATCCTAACATTACAGCATGTCCTCCAGCTGCGATAGCTTTTACTACATCACCAGTATATTTAATTCCACCATCAGCGATGATTGTTTTTCCTAATTCACGAGCTACTGTCGCACAGTCATAAATAGCAGTTATTTGTGGTACCCCTACCCCTGCAACTACACGAGTAGTACAGATTGACCCAGGTCCGATACCAACTTTAACAACGTCTGCTCCTGCTTCGAATAAATCACGAGCAGCTTCTCCAGTTGCTACGTTACCTGCAATAATATCTAAGTTAGGATAGTTAGTTCTTAATGTTTTAACAGCATCTAATACACCTTTAGAGTGCCCGTGAGCTGTATCTACTACGATAGCATCTACACCAGCCGCTACTAAAGCATCTACACGTTCAACTGTATCGTTTGTAATTCCAACAGATCCAGCTACTAATAGACGCCCTTTAGCATCTTTTGCTGAGTTAGGGTATTTAGCTAATTTTTCAATGTCTTTAATTGTAATTAATCCTGTTAATTTTCCTTCTTCATTAGTTAAGATTAATTTCTCAATTTTGTGGCTACGTAAGATTTCACTAGCCTCTTCTAAAGTAGTTTTCTCCGGAGCAGTAATAAGGTGCTCTTTAGTCATTACTTCACTAATTTTAATATCAAAATCAGTTAAGAATCTCATATCACGGTTAGTAATGATTCCTACTACTTTCATGTCTTTTTCATTGTTTACAATAGGTACACCTGAGATTTTATATTGTTGCATTAAGTTTTCTGCTTCATATACTACACTATCCGGTGTAAGGAAGAAAGGATCTGTTATAACTCCACTTTCTGAACGTTTAACTTTTCTTACTTCTTCAGCTTGCTCTTCTATACTCATGTTTTTGTGAATAACACCAAGACCACCTTCACGTGCCATTGCAATCGCCATTTTGTGCTCTGTTACTGTGTCCATTGCAGCAGAAATAACAGGTACTGATAATTTGATTTTCTCTGTTAAACTAACTTTTAAATCAACCTTCTTAGGTAAGATATCACTTTTTGCTGGTACTAAAAGTACGTCATCAAATGTTAAACCTTCTTTTTGAAATTTATTTTCCCACATTTTATTAAAATCCTTTCTTATTTTTCATCATCAGATATATTAAATTTAACTTCATTATTCTCAAGAGAAGCAATTCTACATAAAGAACAAACATTGACATTCTTTTCGTCTAATAATTTTCTACCATCTTGGAAACTTTTCTCAACTAGGATACCGACACCTACAGTTTCAGCCCCAGCTTGTTCTACTATTTCCATAAGCCCTAGAGTAGCTTGCCCATTAGCAAGGAAATCATCGACTATAAGAACTTTATCATCTTTATTAATGAATTTTTCAGAAACTACTATAGTATTAGTTATATTCTTAGTATAGCTATGAACCTTTGCAGTGTAAATATCGTTGTTTTTTAAAGTAGATGGCTTACTCTTTTTAGCAAACACCATCGGCACCTTAAATAAATTAGCAACCATAATTGCCGGTGCAATACCACTTGCCTCAATCGTCAAAATCTTCGTTATCTTCTCTTTTTTAAAATACTCGTAAAAAGATTCTGCCATTTTCATCATTAAACCTGCATCAATTTGATGGTTTAAAAAAGAATCAACCTTTAGGACATTATTATCATAAACTTTACCATCGGTAATAACCATTTCTCTTAGTAATTCCATAACTTCTCCTATATAAACTTTGAGTAATTTTACTTATGATACCAAACTTTCATTAAAAATTCAAGAGCCTAATGAAATGTTATTCATTAAAGCTCTTTATTCATAATATTATTTTTAAATTGTCTAATAAGTCAGTTATTTCATTTTGAGAAAAATGATATTTTTCTTTACAAAATGCACAAACTAATTCTGTTGTCTCTTGTTTAACGATATCTTCCAACTCTTCTTTACCTAATGTTACTAAAGCATCTGCATAGCGTTCTTTAGAACAAGTACATTTAAACATAACATCATTTTTATGTAAAATACGATAATTCTCTTCACCACCAAAAATAATATTTACAATTTCCTCAGGTGTTTTTCCTTCATGAATAAGTGTAGAAATAGGTTTAATATTACTAATTGCTTTTTCAATCTTTGTTATTGTATTATTAGTTGCATTTGGAAGTACTTGTAAAATAAATCCACCTGCAGCTATAACAGAATTATCAGTCTCTACTAATACCCCTAAAGATACTGCAGAAGGTACTTGTTCACTAGCAGCAAAGTAGTATGTGAAGTCTTCAGCAATTTCTCCAGATACGATTGGAGACGTAGTAGTATATTTCTCATTTAATCCTAAATCACGCACTACTGTGATATTACCACCACCTACTACACCTTTTACATCAAGTTTCCCTTGTGCATTACTCGGGATATGAACTTGCATATTTTTTGCATATGCTGTAGTTTCTCCAATTTCATTTGATGAAGCGTATATTGTTCCCACAGGACCATCTCCACGCACAGCAACATCAATTTTATCACCACTCTTAAGCATAGCTCCCATCATAGTAGTAACCGTAGCAGTACGTCCTACTGCTGCAATCGCCGTTGGATACGCATCATGTCTTTGTCTAATTTCTTCTACTAAATCTGTAGTTTTTGTTACAAAAAATCTAATTTCATCATTAAAGGCTAATCCTCTAATTAAATAATCTTTCATTAAAATTAATTCCTTTCAAGTTCTTATACTTCTAAAAATTTCTTACGATTTTATATTATACATTTAATTTCTATTATTGTCTATATATTTATGGGAGTGACTCAAAAATCGTGATTTCGGAGAAATTGGTTGACACCCCCATATAGTTTATTAGATACTAAAAAGCTTTTATAACGTGATTTTAGATATCAATAAACCACTACGTCTATGAGTTCTCATATACACTTTTTTAAAATTTAGGACTTTTTGGTCAATCTCGTTAACATAACTACTTCTTCTCTTATTTATTATTATAACTTACGATAAACTCTTGCATTTCAGCTATACTATCAGTAAATAATGTTCTTTCTCTATCATCTATAGTTAAAAATCCTTCTTCAACCATCTTATCAAAATATTGTTCTAGAAAATCATAGTATCCATCAATATTCATTAAAATACATGGTGCATCTTTTTTACCTACTCGAACCAATGAAATCACCTGTGATATTTCTTCCAATGTTCCAGGACCACCTGGTAAAGCGACAAATACATCGCCTAAATCAACCAGTTTATCCTTCCTTACAGACATGTCGTCAACAATAATAAACTCAGTAATACCAGTATGACTAATTTCTCTATCTACTAAAAATTGAGGCATTATACCGATAACTTCACTATTATTTTCTAAAACAGTATCAGCTATAACACCCATTAGACCTACTTTACCTCCACCGTAAACTAGCGTGTGATTGTTATCAGCAATCCATTTACCCAGTTCAATAGCATTTTCTTTATACGCTTCATTTCTACCATTATTAGCTCCACAAAAAACTGTAATTTTCATTCCAACTTATCTCCTTTTTTAGAACATACTAACATCTTAGTTTTTTCTACAGTTGATATAAAGAATTCACCTCTCAAAATAGAGTGGTAAATCCTTAGTATATAGAAAATATTAATAATTATTATTTCTTTGTTCATTTTATATAATTCAATTATACCTTTTAATGTCAATTCTTCATCAACTATATCAACTACATCACTATATTTAGCTATAAATTTAGATAAACCACCTGTTAATACAACTTTATAATCTTTATCTAAATCTTGTTTCAGATGCTTAATGATATTTTCAAATTGTCCCAAGAAGCCATAAAATAATCCCGCTTGCATTTGGCTAGTTGTATCTAAACCTAACGAACTACTTACAGCTTCAAATTCTACTCTTGGTAACTTAGCTGCTCTTGAATATAGAGCTTCTGCACTAATATTCATACCTGGGCAAATAACTCCACCACAGTAATTCATATCTTCATCTACACAATCAAAAGTCGTCGCTGTTCCAAAATCTACTACAATAGCAGGTAAATATGAACTAACTTTCGCGCCAACGATATCAACAACACGATCCGCCCCTAGCTTACTACTATAGGGTTCCGGAACTTTTATTCCGGTATTAATTTCCGCTGAAACAATAACCGGTTCTTTTTCAAAATATTTTTTACTCAGTAGTTCTAGAGCAAACATCATCTTTGGAACAACACTTGAGATAACTACACCATCAAAATCTTCAAACTTTATCCCTTTATCAATGAAGAAATTTCGAATAATAACATAAAGTTCATCTTCAGTTTTGGTATTATCTGTGGCGATGCGCCAAGAATGAATCATTTTATAATCACTTCCGAATACCCCTAATACAATATTCGTATTTCCAACATCTAGTGCAAAAATCATTTACAATCTCCTATGATTAACTTATTTTAAGAATGATTATATTATACCACAATTATTCTAATGCAAATAGTAATATACAAATATATTAGAGTCAATAAATTAAACTACTAGCAAAATTAAAAAAAGATTGTTGACTAAAAAAATTTGTCAACAATCTTTTTTTCTATTATCTTCTTGATAACGACTCTCTATATTTAAGTGGTGTCATTTTCACTAGAGTTTTGAATATTCTAATGAAATAACTTGTATCAAAATATCCAATATAATCAGCTACTTCTGAAATTGAAAAGTCAGTATTGGCTAATAAATAACAAGCGTTAGAAATACGTTTATCATGAATATAATCTACAATACTAATCCCCATATCTTTGTTAAAAATTGAAGATAGATAACTTTTATTCACACCTAGATAATCACTTACATTATCTAAACTGATTTTCTCAGAAATACGGTCATTAATATACGCTATACAGTTACGTACTACAGCCTGTTTATCTTTGTATTTATTTCTATCTACAAGTAGACAATAACTTCTTATAACATCTTCTGATAAATCATAGTTATCAAGTTTATTTTTAATCTTAACCCATAATTCTTCAATACCTAAATAATCATCATTATGTTGTTCTAAAGCATAACGTAATAAATCATTCATATTATATGATTTTCTACGACGGACATTAACACCTTGTTCAATATGATTTTCTTCTACCCCATGATTTCTTTGACGAAGATCGAACAGCATATTTACACGAGAAATATTTCCATCTACTACAGCTTCTAAAATTTCATGTTTAAACTTAACCTCACTCTCTAAAATTCCGTTTAAATATGTATTTTTTCTAGAAGCCGTTCTTCTTACATTTTTTACACTTGAATCTTCTATTAAGACAATTGCATCTAAGAAGTCTACATCTTCACTTTCTACTAATAATTCTATTAAATAGTTGAATTTCTTTCTTGGTGTGATTGGTAATGAAAAATATACATCACGAATTAATTCACTAATACTTGCACCATATTTAGTTAATGATTCTTGGAATAATTTCGTCGGTATTAAATACTCTAAAAAAATGGAGTGATTAAATAGAATTCTTCTTCATTTTTCACTTGGTATAAATAAACATGAAATCCCTAATCCACTTTGACATTTTACCAACTTACCAGCATGTAATCCTTCTTTAATTTTTGGTAAATTTCTCTTAATAAATCTACTAAAAATACTACTTAATTGCTCTTCTCCTAAGTTAAAACGTATTTCTTCATCAGTATATTTATAAGTTAATACATTTCCATTTAAATCTAAAATATCCTTAATTCGCTCAATTTTTTTGAATGAACTTCTCATTTTACCTACCTCCTAACGACTTTTAATTTTAATCTATTGTAATATCACGTCTTGCATTTACAATGTATGAAATTGTAAAGAATACAACACTATATGCTACTAGCATGATAATTAATGCATTTGCATTATCAAACTTAAATACTTCCCTTACAGTATTTCGAGCTGCTTCATCTTTATAGTAATTACTAAATAATGGAACGTCAAACATATGGTATTTTGCCCATGAATATTTTGAAACAGCGAAAACTGTTAGAACTTGTATTAATCCAGTTCCTAAAAGTGACAGCATTACTAATACTAGTGATAAAATTTGTGTTTTAAATACTACACAAACTAGTACTACCATAGCAACAAAGAAGATAAACACCGCTAAATCTGCTAAATTCGTAATGATTAGTTGTTTAGCGACTGTTCTACCAAAATATCCTTCTTCTATAGTATCTTTCAAGTGGTTTAAACCCACTTTTCTATCAAAAAACACATAGTATTTTGTTAAAAAGTCAAATACTGTTCCTACTACTAAGAAAATAATGTAGTTGATAAATGCTAAAACTATTTTCGCAGTAAGTATTGCAGAACGTGATTTTGGTTTTGTGTATAAGAATTTAATAGTTCCTTTGAATACTCTTGAGATAGATTATTAGCTAACATAATTAATGAGAATACCAAAGCAAGTGCAACTGAAACTACTGTTATTCCGCTTAATATTTTCACCGCATCGATACCATCTTCAAATTGTTTTTTTGTAAAATAACTATTTAGTAAAATAATCCCAAATGACAGCAAGAAATATAGCCACGTAGTTTTCTTTTTATAATCTTTTATAAATTCATTTATTAATAATTTCATTATTTTCTCTCCCCTCCTGTAATTTGTAGGAATCGATCCTCTAATGATGTATGTAATTCGCGAATTGTATCTAATTCTACATTATTATTAACTAGATATGTAATAATACGAGCTTTTTCCTCACAGTTAAGATTTTCAAATACAAAGCCATCTTTAGTTAACTCATATTTAACACCTAGTTCTCTTACTAATCTTTCCGTTTTTTCTACATCGTAAGTTTTTATTAATGTTTTAATAACTTCATCTGCCACAAGATTTTCTAATTTATCATCTGCAATAATTTTACCTTTTTCAATTACGATAACTCTATCACAAACTTTTTCGATTTCATCTAATAAATGAGATGAAATTAAAATTGAAACTCCTGTTGCTGCAATTTCTTTAAGTTTATTACGGAAGTCTTGCACTCCTTGCGGATCTAAACCATTTACTGGTTCGTCAAGAATTAAAATTTTAGGATCATTAAGTAACGCTTGAGCTAATCCTAAACGTTGACGCATACCTAGCGAATAAGTTTTAACTTTTTTTCTTATAACTTTTTTCAGTCCAACGAATTCTACTAACTCTTTCATTCGCGCTCTCGTTACTTTTTTACCGCAAACGCGAGCACTTTGTTTTAAGTTAGACCATCCAGACATATAGTTATAAAACTCAGGTGTTTCAATCATCCCTCCAACTTCTTTAAGCATAGTAGTCTTACCTAAACCTAAAGGCTTCTCAAAGCAATAAACATCCCCTTTGGATACTTTAGTTAATCCAACCATCATTCTCATTATTGTAGTTTTACCACTACCGTTAGGACCTAATAGTCCGATAATCTCACCTTCACGCATATCAAAAGTGATATCCTCAACAATTGTTTTTAAACCAATACGTTTTTTTAACCCTAAAACTTCAAGAACTACTGGACTTTCTTCCACTTCTTCTTTTTTTACTTCTCTTACTTGTTCTTTTTCAACAGCATGTACTAGCTCATTTCTATCTAATACTACTGTTTCCGCATGAACATCAACTTTTTCTTTAACTACAGGCATTATTACCGTCTCTTCACGGTTTTCCTGCACATCACTTGTCTTTCTAGTGTATATAGAAGAATTTTCTATGTCTACTTGTTTTCTAATTTTTTCAAGTAAACTTGCATAATCTTCAGATTTTTTACTATTTATTCTCAATTCTTCATCACTTAATATATCTTTTATTTTTTTCTGAATTTGTCATTATTTGTAGAAGATTCCTTTCTCATAAATTTTCTTTTTATATTATATCATATTTATACTATTATTTCCATTAAATAATGAATAATTATTTTTTTATTTTACTACTTTCTTTCTTTACATATTGCAAACTCTAATTTAAGATTTTTTTCTATTTATATTTTTTTCTTTTTTTCTTATGAAAATTGGAAATCCTTATATAGCAACACCCATAACATTTTCATTCATTTATATTTTCTTAAAAATTTTTGATTATACTTGTACATACATTATTATAAAAAAATTCTAAAAAAATTAATATATAACATTTACGACTTCGTTATAAGTTTGATTGTTAATAAAAATCTATATTTGTTTTTTTATATTAACCTTTGGAAATGCTAAACTATAAAATTTATTATTACAGATATAATATACTTTTTTCATTTACATAACCTTATTAATAACCTATACAATAATCAAATCTAAATTACATTTAAATTTATGATATAATATAAATTGAGGTGAAATTATTATGAAAAAAAGAACTTAGGAAAAAAATTTATTATAGAACGAAATAATCTAACAGAAAAAAATATAGAAGTGATTCATCATCTAAAATTCTTTCAAATCTTGAAGGAAATCAATTATTCGAATCTGCTGAGAAAGTATTTATATTTATAGGATTCGACAGTGAAATCGCAACCTTACCATTTATAAAAAAATGGATAAATAAAAAACATATTTTCGTACCAAAAATTGATAACAAAACAATGAATCTAGTGCACTTGACAACTATCGAAGACTTAGCACCAGGTCATTTTGGAATACTCGAACCTACTAGTACTACTTACTACAATGAGGAAGTTGATTTAGTAATCACTCCTTCTATAGTTTTTGACAAAAATGGATATCGACTTGGTTACGGTAAAGGTTATTATGATAAATATTTCGCAACAAATAAGCATAAAACTAGCATCGGTTTATCTTATGATAAACTACTTCAAGAAAAAATCCCTACTGATAAATATGATGAAAAAGTGGATATTATAATAACAGAGGAGAAAACTTTAACAATCAATGAAAGATATAATAATAACAACTAGTATAAAAACCACCTCAGAATTAAATGACAAAGCACAAAAACTAGCTAATGAGTTAAATTTATACTATATCAAAAGAAATAAAACAACTATCAAACAGTTGCTAACAACCGTAAGAGGTGTAATAGTTGTTTATAAAAACAAACTTAGTTATTTCGAAAATGATTCAGAATTTTTCTTTCATTTAGATACAACTGCATTAAAAATAAAAAATTCGGACAATGAACCTCTAGTTGAAATAGTGGGTAAAGAAAAACAAAGTGTTCTAGATTGTACGATGGGGCTTGCAGGTGACAGCATTCTACTAAGTTATTACGGACACAATGTTACTTCTATTGAGAAAAATAAGATTATACATCTAATAACAAGTTCCGGACTTAAAAATTATATATATCCTGATGAAGAAATAAACAAAGCTATGAGAAAAATTACAACTCATAACTACGATTGCATAGATTATTTAAAAAGAACTCCTGATAATGCATTCGATATAATATACTTTGATCCAATGTTTTCACATGATATAACTGAATCTAATAATCTAGACGGGATAACGCCCCTTGCCGATACAACCTTCCCTTATGAAGAATTCTTGCAAGAAGCCACTCGAGTCGGAAAAGACAAAATAATTATTAAAGCTCACTTCAAAGACAACATATTTGAAAAATATAATTTCACTAGAATCGTAAGAAAAAACACTAAATTCCATTTTGGATTCCTAAATATAGACAAAAAACCAAAAATCAAGCATTAAAGCTTAATTTTTGGTTTTTCATTTTTCATTTCTTTTACAGCTTGATAACCATCATATCCAGTGATTTCTTTGAAATCACGATACAAAGAATTCTCCTCAGACTTAGCTCGAACTACACTCTTAAAGTCTTTATATGCGGCTTTAAACTCTGCTAATTCCACTCCTGATAAATAACATTCTTCTATTAAATCTAAAAATTTAATAATAATAGTTATCTCATCTGTATTATATAATGTATAATCTATTGGATAATTAAATTCCATACGTTACCTACTCAAATGTATATCCAACACCACGAACTGTTCTTAAGTTCTTATCGTAACCAATTTCGTAGTTCTTTTCTTAATCCCGAAATATAAACTTCGATAGCGTTTATAGTTGTTTCTGAATCAACACCCCACACTCGATCAAATATTTCTTCTTTTTCAAGTACGATGTTATTATTAATTACAAAGAATGATAATAGTTCAAGGTATTTCCCTTTAATAGTATCAAGTGTCCCTTCGCTAGATGATACCAATTCATTTTTAAGATCTAATACTAAATCATTATAAGTAATTTCATTCTCACCTTTTAAATTACTTTCACGTTGAAGTAAATTTGACATAGTCGTCAGTAAAAGAGAAGCATCTGCTACACGCGGTAGATATTCCGTTACTCTATATTTCATAACTCTAGCCTTTTCTTCAGTTGATTCAGCTATAGTTATAATTATTACTGGTGTTTTTTGTTCTTTTCCTTCTCGAATATAATCAAGTAGGTCTATTCCACCCATTCCAGGTAAAATACTATCAGCTATTACAAAATCATATTTGTTTTCATCAACAAGTTTTTGTCCATCTAATCCATTATAACAAACATCAGCATCAAATTTTTCTGCAATCGCAGCTTTTAATGACGCAGCTAATAATTTGTCATCTTCTACAATAAGTGCTCTAAGCATCAGTAACTCCTCCTTATATTTTTCTATTTAATCTATCTAGGTTCTTATTTTATAACTTTTCAAAAAAAAATACAACTAAAAACTACAATATTTTTTACTATTTTTTTATTATAAGAAAATATACAATACTAGACAATAATATTCCTACTAAAGCCCCACTACTATCTATTACTACATCAACGATGTTCCCATCTCTTCCTGCTACAAAAGTCTGATGGAATTCATCACTTGAGGCATAAAGAACAGAAAACAGAAAACTTAATATCACCGTTTTTTTAAAATCTCTCATCTTGTCTTTTTCCATAAATATGTTTGTCGAATAACAAAACGAGAAAAAACCTAAAGCCATATATTCACTAAAATGTCCTAATTTTCTTATGATTAAATCATTAGAAATCTTTGATGATTCTGGACCTGCTTGGCTAGAAAATAAAAATATCACTGTACAAACTAAAATTAATATTATTAATGAAAAGTATTTCTTATATAAAAGTTTAATAATAATTTCTCCTTAGTATTTATTTTAATATTTTTTTCCTACTTTCTATGATACCACATTATTCAAATTAATGGTAATATTTGTAAGTAAAAATAAGCAAAAAAATACTTTTTATTTTTATAATCAGCTAAAAAAACATAATATTTTCTCTAAATTACTCATATAATGAAAAATTATTATTTTTTTTATTATAAATGAAAATTTAATTTTATAGAGAGGCTGACCCAAAAAGTCCTAAATTTTAAAAAAGTGTATATGATAACTCATAGACGCAGTGGTTTATTGATATCTAAATCAGCTTTATAAAAGCTTTTTAGATATCTAATAAACTGTAGGGGACTCGACAAAATCGATTTCTATGAAATCGCGATTTTTGAGTCACTCCCAACTTCTTTTAAAATTTTATCTGTTATACGAAAAATAGAGGGCGATTCTTTAAATATGATTTCGAAAAAATCAATTTAACAGAGTCGCCCTAGTAATATGTTTGCAGAATACTACAACCTAGTAGCGAACCTTACTAAATCTGATTAATAAATATCAATTATATTCCACTAACAAGTTATTTTAATTTTCTTTTCTTCTAAGTAGATAAAGTGCAAGTAACACCGTACTTCCTATGAAGACTGAAGTATCAGTTTTCCCTTCACCTGTCTTAGCTAACATTCCTTTTTGAGCATCCACTTCAACACTTTCTATAGTCGGTACTAATTGTTCTGGAGCTCTCGTTGGAACTTGAGGTTTGTCCCCACGCGGTGTTTCTGGTTTATCACCTTTTAGTTCTTGTGGTTTGTCCCCACGTGGTGTTTCTGGTTTATCACCTTTTGGTTCTTGTGGTTTGTCCTCACGTGGTGTTTCCGGTTTATCACCTTTTGGTTCTTGTGGTTTGTCCTCACGTGGTGTTTCCGGTTTATCACCTTTTGGTTCTTGTGGTTTATCTTCACGTGGGTGTTCTGGTTTGTCCTCTTTTGGTCCTTGCGGTTTATCATTAGTTGGTTTGTCTTCACAAGCACATTTACCATCCTTACCATCACGACCATCTTTACCATCTTTAACCACTAATTCTTGCTTAGTTCCATCTGGATTTGTAATGATAATAGTACGCGTTCCATCTGCATTTTCTTTTGTTTCAATTGTAGATGATTTACCATCGATTCCATCCTTTCCGTCGCGTCCATCTTTTCCATTCTTCACTACGAACTCTTGCTTAGTTCCGTCTGAATTTGTAATAACAATAGTACGCGTTCCATCCGCATTTTCTTTTGTTTCAATTGTAGATGATTTACCATCAATTCCATCACGACCATCTACTCCATTATAGATATCTTCCTCACTGATTAATGTATCACCAGTATTGTACGTTAAATTATTATCATTGTCGTAGTAAACCGTAATATGAACCCCGATTGGTTTAGCTGACGGTTGAGGAGCAGGAGTAGAGTCCACACTTCTTGCTCTTCTCGCACTTCGAGGTTGTGCAGGATAAATTGGTTTTAGTTCAACACTTGGTGCACGACCATCTTGACCATTTTCTCCATTTTTAATAGTTGTTGTAATTGGATCTTTTCCATCTGGTTGAGTAATTGATATTGTATGACTTCCGTCTGGATTTGTTACAACACTAACTGCAGGTGTAAAGCCGTCTTTCCCATTATCGCCCTTATCACCTTTTGGTCCGGCTACTCCATCTTGACCGCGTTCCCCTTGAGTACCTTGTTCACCCTTAGCCCCAGCTACCCCGTCTTGACCATCTTTTATCACGGATGTCCCTAGAACCGTATCTGTTCCTTCGTCAAACTGGTTATTTGAATTCTTATCGCTATAGAACGTCAATGTCGTTTCTTTCGTAGTTTCATCACGAGCTACTTTGACTTTTGGAGTTTCTCCATCTTTACCATTCTTAATAACGGTTGACACTGGTTGTCCTCCTGGTTGTGAAATCGTAATTGTATGAGTTCCATCATTGTTTTCTTCCACTGTAACTGTCGGAGTCGATGGTGTCGGCGACGTTAAGTCTACAATATCAATTGTAATGTCTTTTGTAATAGACTTACCTCCTGCACTTGTTACCGTTACTGGTATATCAAATGCCCCAGTTACTGTTGGTGTTCCTGAAATAGTCTTAGCAGATTCATCATACGTTACACCCGCTGGTAATTTTGTTGTATCCACAGTAAGTGAAACTCCATCTGGTACTGTAAAAGTAATTGGGCGAAGGCTTGTTTTTCCTAAGGCAATCATTTGTCGATCATTTTTAATGTCTAATGACACTGGGTCATCTACTACTTTAGAATAATAGTTGCTTCTGCACTATCATTTGAAGTTCCTTTACCTAACAATTCAGAATCTAGCGTTGCTTTCAAGCGAATTATATATGTTCCAGGCTTGGTTGGAGTTCCACTAATTGTATGCGTTGCAGAATTATAATTTAATCCTGCAGTTGATTCAAGGTAAGAATCTATATCTCCTTCTGGTAAATCTACACTTAAATAACGAGCCCCTAAGTTTGAATGTTCACTGTGCGAAACAACCATACTTTTAATAGTCTCACCAAGTCGAATAGTTTGCTCTTTTTCTGTAACATTAATACTTACTGGAAGTGGGCGAACATTAATTTTAATATGTCCCCCATCAACTGGTGATTCTGCCATTTCTGGGAAAGTAGCCTTATATGGAATTAAGTATTCTCCCACTTTAGATGGTGTTCCAGAAATTGTTCTACTTGCTGGATCGTAAGTAACTCCTGGCGGAAGTTTACTTGTATCTACTTCTAATCTTGCTTTATCGTCAGAAGGAGTTAAAACTAAACCTTCTATAGCACTTAGAACATCTATTTCTTGTTCCTTATCCTTTACATCAACACTTAAATCACGTGTTGTTACCTCAATCGTTAACGTTGCACTTGCTGTTGAATTACCACTAATTGTCGGACTAGTTGCTGTAAATGTCGCTGTATAAGTACCCACTTTTGTTGGCGTTCCTGAAACTGTTTTAGTTGTAGCATCATAGTTTACACCTGGAGGTAGTGAACCTGAAGTTATCGATAGCACCGCACCATCTGCTTGAAGGTTGATCGGTGGCAGTTCATCTAAAACTTTTACTCTTTTTTCATTATCAGGAATAGAAAAGTTTAGCGGTACACTGTTTACTGTGATATTTATATTAGCATATGCATACTGGTTATTCCCCGATTTATCAGTTCTATAAATATAAGCATATGCTTGGAATGTTCCTACTTGAGTTGGTGTTCCAGTTATAGTTTTATTATCCGTAGACCAATTTAAACCTCTTGGCAAAGTACCTCCAACTGAACTTACATTAGCATTTGCAGGTAGTTTAAGAGTAATCGGTGGAATTGGTTCTCCTGCCGTATAAGTGTAATTAGCTGTTGGAACATTAAAACTTCCTGGAGTTACTGTAAGGTCTACTATCTTAGTGATTGACTTATTGTCTTTAGTAGCCGTTACCGGTATAAAATAACGACCTTCATACTGCCCAGTTCCTGATAAAGTCTTACTGTTTTCGTCATATTTTATTCCTTCCGGCAACTTAGTAGGATCAACTGTGACTGTAGCCCCTTCTGTAGCTGTTATCACTATATCTGTAAATTTAGTTCCTTCTGATACTGTTTGTTTATCATTAGAAATCTCTAAAGATAACTCCGTTACTGGTGAAGCATTTACCTCATAAGTAAACTTCGTCTTAATCTGACGACTTTCACCTGCATTATTCATATACGTAGCCGTAACATAAGCTGTTTGAGGTTTATCTGTTTTCTTTAAAGCGTATCCTACTACCCCTGTATTATCCGCATTAGGGCTTAGCTGGATATAGCCTCCCTCTGATTCAACCGTTAAATTCGTAATCTTACTTCCATTTGTCATTGAAACAGGAATGTTTGGAATTGCTTGACCTTCAGTCCAAGTCTGATCACCAATGGCATTTAATCCATCCATTACCTCGAAAGTAAATTCTCGTACTGGAGCATCTTCTCCATAGTGTCCATCCTTAGCTTTCGCTGTAATCTTATGAACACCTACAGGTAAGATTACCCCATTGTCTTTTGTAATCTTGTATTTAGTTGGGTCATCTATTCTTCTTGTAATTGTAATTCCTTCGGGAGCCGTTATATTTATTAACTCTGCATTTTCTTTATTTAATAATAAGTCACCAAGCTCTTGAGTTTCTGATTTTTTTTCAATTGCCACAGGAATTGGATTTTCCACTTGATAAAGTTTATCTGCCTTAAATAGTACATCAGCATGAGTCAAGTAATAATTCAATCTATTATCTCTATCATTAGCTACCGCGCGTTCCTGAGTTCTAACAGGCACCGTGAATATTTTTTCAGTTCCAAAACTATCCGTTGTTTTAAACTTAATTATAAAGTTTGATTGCTGTTTAGGAAGTTTTGTAAACCTTACTCGGTAAGGATTTTTATCTTCATAACTATGATTAATATCCCAATTATGAGATTCACCTTTAGAAATATCAACTAGTTCGTATGCTACATCAGGATTTTTATCTAATCGTTCAAACTTATCAATTCTTACCTTATCCAAAGGAACAGAACTATCTGTAAAACGTAATCCAAACTCAGTGTAATAATGAAGAGTATCTTTTTTAGCATCTTTAATTGTTCTTCTAGCGAATGGGTCTTTTAAATAATTGTAGCCTTTTAAATAAGAACTATAGATTTCCGGATTATAATAACTAGCATTTTCACTATCATAACCTATAGCATATCCAAAGGTTGTTGTAGGAATAACCAACTTACTTTCTGAACCATCTGCTGCACTAGGGTTTAAAATATAAGAAGCGTACCTGCGTGTATTTATTTCAAAAGTTCCAGGATTTCTAATGTCTAGAGGTATACTCTTTTCATATTGACCGTCTTTAGAAACTAAACCAATATTATAAGTCCCCTCTTTAACAGTCTTATCCAAAGTTATTTTCCCTGAAATTCTTTGGTTGGTAGAATCGTAAGTTAACCCTAAATCTTTAGCTCCTTGAGTTAATTCAACTCCTTCTTTAGGATCTATACGGCTAGTTCCAGTTTTATAACTTAGCGTTATTTCACGACCATCTTTTGTAACCCTGACATAGCCAGACTCATTCTCAACAGTGATATAAGGTAATTCATTAACCGATTTCACTACTAGTTCTGTTGTATACTCTTTGCCTTTGAATGTAAATCCAGGATGATAAGTACCAGGTTCTATAGTATTGCTTATTCGAGCTCTAAACTCAAGAAAGCCGTCGTAAATTCTATCAAAACCTAAATCTTTAGCATCCTTATTCAGCGCAAACTCTCGAACAACATCATAATCACTGTAATATTGATTTCCATCTTTTTGTGAATTAACAAATTCTCTTGATACTGAGAATTCTACATTAGTAGATTCATTAGCTAAATATGAATATATTGTTTTAGACATCGGATTAAATGCTGTCGGAGTTGAAGTTGTCTCCGCTTCCAACATATAACTAACTTTCCCCGAATGCCCTGCCCTTCTAAGCTCTAAATATAATACCTCAAGAGTCATTTCTAAAGTTCGTACACCATTATTTAATTCTTCTAGAGTCGCTTTATCTTTTGTTAAAAGCTGTTGTGCTTTATTCTCTTCTTGCTTAGAACTCTCTAAATATTTTGTCAATTTAGTTCTAACTTCTGCACTAACATCTTTTCCTTTTAAATATTTTTCAACTTCTTGACTAACTGCCTTAGATTCCAAAACTCTATTTGATAGGGTGTCTTTAGCTTCTTGAACTTCTTTTTTCTCTAAAGATTTTTTATCTTCTTTTTCTTTTGCTTCTGAAGTTTTTTCTGCTTCTTTTTCTTTCTTCTCTGCAGATTTTTCAGCCTCTTTTTCTTTAGCATCTACTTTATCGGCAGTCTTCTTATCAGCATTTTCTTCTGATTTTTTAGATGTTTCTAAGTTAGCAGAATCTGAATTTTCTTCTGATTTTGGTTTTGCTTCTGCGTTTGTAGAATTTCCAACTGTACTATCTTGTTTTTTATCTATAACCTCATCTTCTATATCTTTAGGTTTCCCGGCTGATACATCGGCTACCTTATTCGCTACCTCAGTACCAACAACATCTCCAGCTTGCACTTCTGGAACATCTGACATAGTACCCACATAAAACTGCGCAGCAAGAACTGACGCTACACCGACACTAAGTTTACGTATCGCATATTTCTGTCTTTTTTCTAACTTCATATAATTAAATGATCTCCTTCTATAAATATATTTCTTTAATTCTTCTTACATATAGATAATAACTAATAAAAACTTAAAAAGCTCTGAAGATTTATTATGCCTTAAAGATAAATTCTTTATTATTTAACTTATCACTATAAACTCAATAAAAAGCTATTAAATTTTAGATATTCATTATCTCTAGTATACATAGATAACACTCCAAAAAGTATACCACAAATTATGGTCTTAAGTAAATATTTTTTTAATATAATTTTTAATACAAATTTAATATGATTTAATATTTGGTTTTAAATTATTAAAACCCTACTAAGTACTAATTAGAGAGTTTTTTTCTTTGCTTTTTTTATTTAAAAATCTTCCACTAAATAACTTTATAAAAATAAAAAAATATAATAATTTAGGTTAATATAATAAAAAAATAATTTTTTTAATTGTATTTTTATTTTTGGAGTGACTCAAAAAAATCGTAATTTCGGAGAAATCAATTTTTTTAGAGTCACCCCCGCATAGTTTATTAGATATCTAAAAAAAGCTTTTATAAAGCGAATTTAGATGTCAATAAACCACTGCGTCTATGAGTTATCATATACACTTTGTTAAAATTTAGGACTTTTGGGTCAGCCCCATTAATACTAATATATCTATTTTTAATTTTACATATTAAATGATTTTAATATCGAAATTCTCTTTAAATCTTATTTTTCTAATGCTTTAAAATTTCTTTTAAACTATTTTCCAACAAAAATACACTATATTATGATATAATATAAGAAAACGAATTCAAATAATGGAGGTCTATTATGCCACGTATAGTTGCTAGAGGATTTAAAAAAGAAGATTTAAAAAAAGTTAGCGCTGAGCTTTTCGATACTATCGCAGAAATTATCGAAAGACCACGTGAAGCTTTCACATTAGATTTAATTGAAAGTGTTGCTATTCTTGATGGAGAAGAAATTAGCAGAGCAAACCTTGAAATCGGTTGGGTTCACCGCCCTGTAGAAGTTTGTGAGAAAGTTGCTACTGCTGTTAATGAACTTTTCAAACCATTAGGATATGAAACTGTAATGATTTCATTTAAAGATATCGATTTAGCATATGAATTTGTATTCAAAAAATAATTATTAAAAAAGGAGTGATTCGAAAATCAGAATTCAGTAGAATCTGATTTTACGGATCACTCCTTTTTTTTTATCCTTTTACCTGTGTCTCATACATCTTTTTATAACTACCATTTAAAGATAATAGTTGTTCATGAGTTCCACTTTCTATGACCTTTCCTTTTCTAAGGACATAAATCATATCTGCATTTTTTATAGTTGATAATCTATGAGCTATTATAAGCGTTGTTCGGTCTTGTTTTAATTCTTCTATAGCTCTACTTACATTTTGTTCTGTTTCACTATCAATATTTGCCGTCGATTCATCAAGAATTAAAATCTTAGGATCTTTAGCTAAGGCTCTTGCTAGACAAATAAGTTGCTTCTCCCCTGTTGAAAAGTTACTTCCACCTACTTCAACTTTTGAGTCCAACGAGCGACTTTCTAAAATGAAGTCACCCCCAACTCTAGATAAGGCCTCTCTAGCAATTTTTTCATCATTTGAAGTAGTAATATTTTCGAGTAAAGTCCCTTCGAATAAAAATGAATCCTGGAGTACTATAGCCGTTTTTTCTCTTAGATACTCCTTACTGTAATCTTTTATATTTCTACCATTGATTAAGACATTACCTTTAGTCGCACTGTAGAACTTAACAATTAAGTTCATTATAGTACTCTTACCGCTTCCCGTATGTCCTACAAATGCCACAGTTTGATTCTCTTTAATTTCAAGATTTAAATCACGAAGTACATAAAAATCATCTTTATAAGAAAAATACACATCTTCAAACTTAATATTTCCTCGGAAATTATCCTCAGTAATATCATTATGATTGTCTTCCTCAACTTCTAACTTAAGTATCTCTTGAATATTTATAGCCGCACCTTGGGCTCTAATATAATTAGAAATTCCCATTGTAAAGTCTGCGATTCTATAAATTATATCGGTAGTATAATTTATAAATAAATATACCATTCCCAATGTAATACCATAAACATTATTAAAATGTGAATACGAATAGTAATAAACAATACCTATGAAAAATCACTATTCTAAATACTCCAGTTATATTATGAAGCAATAGACTATCTACTAGATTTAATTTTTTCCAATATTTATAGCGCTCTTCATTATGCTTATTCCAATCTTCAATACTCTCTTTTTCTTTATTAAAAGCTTTGATGATTTCTAAATTTTGATAATTTTCATTTATAATCCCATTACTTTGAGAAAATTTACGTCGATACCCCTTAATACTATCTATAGATAACTTGTTGTAAATTTTTAATACTATAAACATTACCGGGAATAACGCTAGCATAAATAATCCAAAACGTACATCTACATAAAATAATACAATATAAGAAAAAATAATCTTTAGCACAATTATTAATATCTGCACAAATGTCGAAACGAAAAATGTTCTAATTTGGTTAACATCACTCGTTATCCTAGATACTACAGAACCAGCTGGCATATTATCAAAATACTTAATAGGTAGGCTTTGTATATGGTCATATACCTGCATCTGAATTCTAACGTAAACCTCATTAGCACCTTTTACTAAGTAAATATTTCTAATATAGTTAGAAATCCCTGAACACAATAGTATAAGTCCATAGCCAGCTATTACTACCAATGATTTTAGAATTATCTGACGTGTCAAATCTCCAGTTATTCCATCAAAAACTTTCGACAACACGTACACACCAGCAACCCCTAGCCCGACATTTAATAATGAAAAAACAAAGCCTATTATATAAGATCTTTTTGCTTTTTTCATATAAGGAAGAAATTGAAATAACGGATTTTTATTCTTCATCATCTTCTACCTCCTTATTTTGATACTCATCTAGTTGTTTATACCAAGGACATTTTTCAAGAAGCTCATCATGCGTTCCAAAATTTAATATTTTACCGTTATCTAATACAACTATTTTATCAGCATGTCTTACTGCAGAAATTCTATGGGCTACTATTATATTAGTCTTACCTTCTCGAGTTTTCTTAATATTTTCTATAATAGTTTTTTCTGTATTAGAATCTACTGCACTTAAGCTATCATCTAGTATTAAAATATCAGGATCTGATAACAATGCTCTCGCTATACCTAGACGTTGTTTTTGTCCACCTGATAGAGATAAACCATTTTCTCCTACAAGAGTATCAATACCATCTTTAAATCTACTAATATCCTTTTTAATATCAGCTTGTTCAAGAACGTCATCTAATTTATCTTCTAAATCATATCGATAAAAAAGAACATTTTCCTTTATAGATTTTGAGAACAATTGATATTCTTGTGGTGCATATCCTATCTTAGCTCTTACAGAATAATCATAATATCGCTCCATTCCCTTGCCGTCAAGAAGAAGCGTATTTTCTTCTATTGGATATAATCGAAGCAGTTGCTTGATAAATGTCGTTTTCCCACTACCAGTCTTTCCTACTACTCCTATAGTTTCACCTTTATTAATAGTAAAATTAATATCTTCTAGCACATGATTATTATCCTCGTAACTAAAATTAAAATCTTTAAATTCAATACTACTATTAAACTCAAAACTACTTTCAGCTAGGTCATTATTAACATCAGCCTTTTTATCAGAGATTTCTAAAACTCTTTTCGTAGCTTGACGAACCTCTATGATCATAATAACTAACTCAGATAAAGCAATATACGGCCACTGGATCATCCCAATAACTACACAGACAGAAATCAACTCTCCTAATGTCATCATTCCTAAATTAATAAAGTAAAATCCTCCAGCTACAGCTATAATGTAACTTGCCGCTAACGATACTGTATTAAGTGGTTGATAAACAAGAGTTTTTTTCATATATTCTTCATTACTTCTAGCATAGCTTCTAAGTTTTCCTACAAAACTATTTCTCACTTTATCTAACAAGCTATAAGTTCTAATTACACGAATACCCTTAACATTTTCTAAAGTCTCTTCTGTAATTTCATCCATAGTTTTCGCCATTTCATTATAGTATTTTTCCTGTACCTTACGTCTTCTAACTAAATAAATAGTCTGAAGAATCAAAGGTATATGAATTAGTAATAAATAAATTAAACTAGATTTATTAAATATAAGAACACTTATAAATAAATTGTAAATTATTCCATCAAAAAAATTAATAGAATACCATAACCAAAAAAAGCGGCGCAATATAATTCGTAATATCATTCGTCGATCTACTAATAACTTCTCCAATACTAAATTTATTAAAAAAATACTGGAGTATGTCTATAAATATCATATTGAATATCATAGGTCATATCTTTAATAACTTTATCATATCCTATAAACGTATAGTATTCTTTAAAGAAATAGACAATATACAGTGCTATTCCAGCCAAAACAATTCTTAGAATTTCATTAACTACACCATCAAAATCAATATTTCCTCCCGCTATACCATCAACTATATAACTTAACCTATCAGTTGGGTATAACGAAAAAAATAATAAGATGCAATAGAAACTATTAATGCAATTATTATGCGTTTTTTTATCTCTGTAAATAAGATTTACTATTTTATTAAATATTTGCTTATTATTTATCATATCATTCATTTTTTTCACCCTCCTTTTTTTCATCTATTGAACTATATTTTTATTAATTATAACATATTTAAACACTTAATTTTATTAAAAAAAGCAAATAAAACAGGAATAACTAAAAAAATTCTTACTTTCCAGTTATTCCTATTCGTTTTTTTGAACATATATGATTATAACATATAATTAATTTCGACTTAATCCACTTAATTTATAGGGAGTAACTCAGAAATCGCGATTTTAGAAGAAATAAGATTTTGTCGAATCACCCCCACATAGTTAATAGATATCTAAAAAGCTTTTATAAAGCGAATTTAGGTATCTATAAACCACTGAGTCTATGAGTTTTCATATGAACCTTGTTAAATTTTAAGGCTTTTGGAGCAACACCAAATCCAAAATAGCAACTTCTTAGTTATTTTTCTTTTTTAAACTCCGCTATTGCATCCTTCGCAAGTTTATCAACAACCTCATTAAGTTCAACACCTGTATGTGCCTTCACTTTTACAAAATTCACCTTCACTACTGATTTTACCTTATTATAAAATCTCACATAATCCTGTGTATAAGGTAAGTTCGCCTGCCAATCACCAGTTGCCCAAGATTCTATTCCTTTATAGTCATAAAATAAAGTGATTTCTTTGATTTTTCTATCTACTGCGTACCACATAACATATTTGGCTGCCTCTAATTCTCCAGCAACATTGTGTAATTGAGCATAATCTTCTCTATTCCCAGCATGTTTGAACTCATATTTCTTATCACCATCTACTATAACTACACCAGAACCATAGATACCTTGTACTCTATCAAAACTTCCATCTATATATGCATATACCCCATCAACTGCTTCCACATTCTCTATCTTTTCTTCATTACCTTTTACGAACTCTTCTGCTTCTTCTATAGTTTTAAAACTTTTGTATATCGCACCCTTAAAACCCGTAACCTGTTCTTTACACTCATCCCATGTTGAAAATATTCCAGTTTTTTTACCTTTTCTTACCGCATAAAATTTAGTCATCGTACTCTCCTTCTAATACAATTTATTACTTCATTATACTACATGTTAAATTTTTAGTAAAATTTAACTAGATATGACAAATTTCAACGGATATTTATTGTCTTTAATAATTTTGTTTGTCCCACTAACTATAGTGTATTACATGAAAAAAGTAGAAAATCTATGAAAATACAATATAATAAAAACTCCTATTGATTGAATTTTTATCAGTTTTGTTGTAAAATTGAATTGCTTATGAAAAAAATATTACAGAATTTTTTTTATTTTATTAATGAAAACTTAGGAGACACTATAATGAGTAAATATCATTTTATAGGTATAAAAGGTTCCGGAATGAGCTCTCTTGCACAAATCGCTTATGATATGGGTAATGAAGTGCAAGGTTCAGATGAGGAAACATACTTTTTTACACAAGAAAAATTAGAACAAAGAAACATCCCAATGTACTACTATGGGGCAGAAAACATTAAAGAAGGATATGAAGTAATTCTAGGGAATGCCTTCAATGAAACTCATGTTGAATACAGAAGAGCTAAAGAATTAGGTTTACCTACTTATACTTATTCTCAATTCCTTGGTAAACTTCTTTCTGAAATACCTTCAATCGCAGTAACGGGTGCTCATGGTAAAACTACTACAACTACTATGACAAGTAATATTTTTAAACACAGTCACGTTACTTCATACTTAATCGGAGATGGAACTGGACACGGCGAGAAAAATTCAGAGTATATGGTAGCTGAAGCTTGTGAATACTATAGACACTTCCTTGCATATCGTCCAGATTATGCTGTAGTTACAAATATTGACTTCGATCACCCTGATTATTTCAATGATGAACACGATATGTTTGATGCATTCCAAAGCTTTGTGAATCAAGTTAAAAATACAGTAGTAATCTGTGGGGATGATCGCTTAGCTTCACAACTTAAACCAGCAAATGCTAAAACTATTAAATATGGGTTTAATGAAGGGAATGATTATCAAATTAAAAATGTTCAAACTACATCTGAACACAGTAAATTCGACATTTATAAAAATTCAGATTTGCTAGGAACATTTACTATGGCGATATTTGGATTACATGATATCTCAAATGCTACTGCTGCTATCGCTTTAGCTGATTTAGTTGGTATAAGTGTTGAAAAAATTCAAGAGTCACTTGATTTATATAAACCTGCTGAAAGAAGATTTAGCGAACATAAAATTGGAAACAGTGTAATTGTCGACGACTACGCTCACCACCCAAGTGAGATTAAAGCAACTATCAACAGTGCACGTAGAAAATACGCAGGCAAAGAAGTTATCGCTATTTTCCAACCTCATACATATACACGTACAGCAAAATTCTTGCATGAATTTGCAGAGAGCTTAGAAACAGCCGACAGAGTATTTCTTTGCCCAATCTTCGCATCAGTACGTGAGAAAGAAAAAATTGTTGGAATCGAAGATCTACAAAAAGTAACTAAAGACGCTCAAATAATAAATAGTGAAAATGATTTTGATAAACTTAACTTTGACAATAGTGTATTCCTATTTATGGGAGCTGGTAACATTGATAAACTTTGTCATAAATTTATCGAACACAAATCAAAATAATTTAGTTGTATTATAATCAATATTAAAATATAATTGATTATAAGGATTTATAAAGGAGGAAACATTATGTTAGATATAAACTGGTTAATTTTAGCTTATGCTGGAATCTTTTTAGCAGGAGTAGGAGTATTAATCCTATGCATAAGCGCTGCGATTACACTTGGAACTGTTAGAAAATCTCTTACTATCGCTACTGAATGCGTAGAAGATGTAACGAACATTGCAGAAGACGCACTAAATCTTGCTAAAGACCTAAATCAAACAGTGAAAAAAGTTGAAAGTAATTTAGAGCCAATTATGGCAGAAACTAATATCTTATTACAAAACACAAATATTTTAGCTGAAGACTTACAAGTTAAATCTGAAAAACTAGATCCACTATTTAATTCAGCAGAAGGATTAGCAACATCTATTAACGGATTACAATCATCTGTGGATAATATGAAATCTAATGTTACAGGATTTAAGAAAAATACAGATCAAAAAATCGAAAATCTTTCTGAAAAAGTAGAAGAAAACAAAGCTAAAGCTTCTAATCTACTTAACAAATTCTTAAAGAAAGATAAAGTCAAAGAAGAAAAAGTAAAAATTTTTAATTGTAATAAAATAATAATTCAAAAATAACAAAAAAATTAAAAAAATATTTTTTTATATCAAATATTCTTTAAAAAAAGTATTTTATAATCTGTTATAAAAATTTAGAGGAGCAACACAAGATCATTAATTTGCGTTGCTCCTCCTTTGTTACTAACTAGCTCTTAACTATTATCTCTTAATTTTATATTTATCTCTCTTATACTATTTTTAATACTAAAATATCGAACTATTCCTATTAAAAATATAAACCATAGTAGCTGTAATCAGTATTAAAAATTAAAGTAGTAAAAGCTACTAAACCATTTCAAATAATAACCCGCTAACATAAGTGGTAACATAATAAGAAAAATAATGAGATACAAATACTATTATTATATTATCATTTAACTTACTTTGAAATACTTTACCGACTAATCCTTGTAATATACCTAAAATACCGTATACTAATGTTTGAACTAATACTGCCATATTTAAATTATCAAAACTCTGAATATACAATGGTACACCAGGATAAAACTGACCGTTCAAAATACTAAATATTAGATTAATAACATTCCCTACTCCTATCCCTAACAACATAAATATTATAATTTTTTTGAAATAATTTCATTTTAATACCTCCTATAATCCTAATTTCATCTTAAATTCTTTTTAACATCCTACGTGATACATAACTTATATCTGAATTTTTTTATATTTTATTATTATTGTTCCTCTCAATCCTAAATCTAAGCTATAAATATATTTAACATTAGCTATTTCACTTTGAGATATTTTTTTATAAAAATCCTTAGTTAACATACTCTGCACTTCATATAATTTTTTTCTAATAATAAATCTACCCTCGACTGTGACCACATATACTTTTCTATTTTCAACATATACCCTTATAATATCCTCCGTATTTAATAAACGTACTTTCCCATCTGAAATTCCTGTAAAGTAATCTTCCTTATTTTCTATATAATTCACTAAATTTTTGAATCTCATCATTCACTTTATTTGCTGATATAGTAACTATTATTTCTTCAAATTTCTTATCTATATTTAATTCTACTTTCACATTTTCACCTCCTTTCATATATTAAATTCAACTTTCATATCTTTAGCTCCTTTTCATAATTATATTTTTATATAATAAATATTTAAAAAAATCTATATATAATGCATATTCGGTTAGTTTTCTTGTTTTATTCGGTAAATTATATACTAATTACAAATACTTAACAAATACATATATAATTTTTTTAAAAAAATATAATTAATAAAAAAATATTTAACTAATATAATAATTAAGATTAAAATACGTTTTCTTTTGTTTTTTTCATAAAAGTGAGTTCTAATACTTGATTTTTATTAACGTTTTTGATATATTATACTTTAGTATTAATTTTTTTAAAAGGAGATATTTTTTTATGTTAAATGAATTTAAAAAAATTTGCATTTAAAAGGAAATGTATTAGATCTTGCTATCGGGGTTATCATGGGGGCTGCATTCGGAAAAATCGTTAGTTCATTAGTAACTGACATTATGATGCCTCTAATCGGATTACTTTTTCCTGCTAAACCAGACTTCACTAACTTAGCATGGAATAATATTAAATACGGTAACTTTATTCAAATTACAATTGACTTCTTAATTACAGCAATCGCAATCTTCATTTTCGTTAAAGCTATCAACACAGCTAAAGATAAAATGTCTAAAGAAGAAGCTGAAGAAAAAGCACCAGAAGTTGATGCTAAGGAAGAACTTCTTAAAGAAATCCGTGATTTATTAAAAAAATAGTAAATTAAAATTTTAAGGTCTGACAATGTCGGATCTTTTTTTCTATATTCACCCTCCTAAAAAATTTTTTCTACAAGAAAAAGGGAGTGACTCAAAATCGTAATTTCTTAGAAATCGATTTTATCGAGTCACTCCTACATATTTTATTGATTTCAAAAAAGCCTTTATAAAGATATTTTTAAAATCAATAAACCACTGTGTCTATGAATTTTCATATAAATTTTGTTAAATTTTAGAACTTTTGCCTCAGCCCGTCCTTCTACATTTTATTTATTCACAACATTCGCAGATTTCCCAGTTGTAATTACTTCAACAGCCGCTTCTAATCCACCTTCTACAAGGTTTTGGATTGCAGTTTCTGTATAAAACGCTGTATGAGGTGTGTAGATTACATCATCACGATCTATTAGAGTTTGTAATAGTTCATCATCAAACTCTTTCCCTTCAAAGTTTTTAGGAACATATTTACCTTCATTTTCGTAAACATCTAGCCCTGCTCCAAGAAGTTTTCCACTATCTAAAGCACGTAATACAGCCTTTGTATCAACCAGCATACCACGAGCAGCATTTAGTAAGATTGAATTATCTTTCATTTTAGCAAGAAATTCGTCGTTTACCATATGATTATATTCTTTAATAGCTGGCATATGAATAGTAATAATATCAGAAGCAGCTATTAAATCATCTAAATTCTCAACATAGTCTAAGACTTCTTTCGCCGCTTCATTTTGATAAACATCATAACCTATAACTTTAGAACCTAAAGCATTGAAAAGTCTAGCAGCTTGAGTACCGATCCTTCCTGTACCAATAACACCTACTGTTAAAGTTCTAAGCTCACGAGATAATATCCCTGGATTCCAAGAGAAATTATGTTTTTCTATATTGCGTTGAATTTTGTTTGTATTTCTACTTATTCGTAGCGCTGATGTAAGTACATGTTCAGCAATAGCATTTGGTGAATATGACGGTACATTGGTCATTTTAATCCCAAGCTCTGACATTAATTCTAAGTCATAAATATCAAAACCAGCAGAACGAGTAGCAAACACTTTAACACCTTGTTCTTTTGCATATTCATATACGTCACGTTCAAAAGGTTTATTTTGAGCTAAGACTACACCTTCTTTACCTTCTAGTAAATGTTTATTAGCTGATGTAAGTTCCTCTGTATAAACATCAATTTCAACCTCAGTGTGAGAATTTCTCCAACTTTCTAAAGCACTCTTTTCATCTTCTCTTAAATTAAAAAATACTAATTTCATATTCTTTTCCTCCTTAAACAAAGCACTAGTTTAATTTTATTCTAGTGAACTTCTAATAAAATCAATATAACTAATTTTACCATAAAAGTTAACTAACTAAAACCATTTTATTTTACTTTTCAAAAATTTTTTTAATAATTTCAAACAATTCACTATTGTTTTCCGCTATTTCATAAATATCTACTTCCTTTGGTGCTATTTGCTTATAGCGATTTATCCAAATTGCTTTCCATCCCGCATTATTCGCTCCAACTATATCATTTTCCAGCGAATCCCCTATATAGTATAGAGCACCATTAGGAAGTTGTAATTTTTCTTGCATAATTTTAAATATTCTAATATCTGGTTTATTTATACTATAATCACCTGAGACTATAATATTCTCCCTATCAACCCATCTTTCAACACCTAATGCTTTTACCTTAGACCATTGATGTTCACTTGGTCCATTAGTAATAATTCCTAACTTTACATTATTATCTTTCGCTAGTTCCAAAATACTTATAGTTATGTTAGACATTTGTAATCTTTGTTGATTCTTTATATTCTTTTTGCATATTTAATGCCTGTTCATCAGTTAGAAAGACACCTAAGTCTTTCGCCGCTTCTTGAATCCTATAAATATGATATTCATCCATGGGCATTTCACCATTCCTAGAGGCTTCAAATTTCACATCACTATAATGTCGACTCAAAAGATAAAATTGTTCCATATCAATATCCATATCGAATAGACTCTTATACGCATTCTCAAATGGAACTATCTGTTCATACAACGTATCATCCACATCAAAAACAAGACCGATCATTTTATTCTCTTTACTCACCATTTTCTAATAATTTAATAACCTCTCCTAGATTCTCAACTATTTTAT